>Ga0172370_10005442_pt1 | contig 16410 bp, 12 predicted proteins | sample LakKiv5m_FD_114538 | JGI IMG/M metagenome (GOLD analysis project Ga0172370, IMG submission 114538) | Freshwater microbial communities from Kabuno Bay, South-Kivu, Congo - kab_022012_11.5m | ecosystem: Environmental > Aquatic > Freshwater > Lake | place: Democratic Republic of the Congo...
AGTATGCCAGCTTTTACTGAAGAGATAGAACACGCAAAAAATGAAGGTGTCCTGTTTATTCCTGATAGCTATGTTAATGATGTTTGTGTAGCGAAGAACGGGCAAATAAAAATCACTCTCCTTTCTTTCAATGATAAAAAATATTTGCAGGAAATAAAGTGCGATCACGTTATCACTGCAATAGGGCAAACCACTGAACCGGAAATCATACATGAGATTTCAAGAGATGCTAATCAAAGGATAACTAACAAAGACAACTTTACCAATTATAAAAATATTTTTGTTTCAGGAGATATTTGCGCGGGTAACAACATTAGCGTTATCGGTGCCATTGCTTCGGGTAAAAAAGCAGCAACAGGGGTTAGAAAGTTGCTTGAAAATTATACTTATGAATACGAAGGAGAAGATGCTTTACAGCAGCTGAATAAAAATATGTTCCCTGTAATTAATTCTTCTGCAACTTCAGGAAACAGGTTGACTTATGAGGAAGGAAGAATAAAAGTTCTTCCGACAGGAGATGAGCTGTCCGAAGTATTTAATCTTTTCCAGTCTTGTTATAAATGCAACCACTGTATTGATAATTTCGGGTGTCCGGCAATGGTGAAGGTTAATGGTAAAGTGCAGATTGATATGAATCGTTGTAACCTCTGCGGATTGTGCATTGACGTTTGTCCTAATAATGCAATTCGGTTTGAGGAGAAAATTTTGTCATCTTGAGGGTAGTATAATATCTTTTACTTTTTAACTTGTGTTCGGGACAAGAAAATGTTGAAAAATATGTTTTTAATTAGTCGATATGTCACTCAGTAACGAAGGGTGAACGGGAAACTCCTGTTAAAATAAACCTTATCCTTATTTCCGCCAACTATCTTAATAATTGCATGCGGTAAGCATCTAATTTTATAAACACAAAAAGCAGCAGGGTAAAACCCCAGAGCGAGGAACCCCCATAACTGAAAAAAGGCAACGGAATACCTATAACAGGAGCTAAACCTATAGTCATGGCAATATTTACGGCAAAGTGAAAGAACAGGACAGATGCCACGCCATAGCCATAGATACGCGTGAATGTTGATTTCTGCCGTTCGGCAACAAATATTATCCGCAACAGCAGTGCAATAAACAAAACAATCACTACAAAAGTTCCCACAAACCCCCACTCTTCACCTACAGTGCAGAAAATAAAATCGGTGCTTTGCTGTGGCACAAACTTATATTTTGTCTGCGTACCATTCAGAAAACCTTTGCCTGAGAAGCCTCCCGAACCAATTGCAATTTTACTTTGGTTTACGTTATAGCCTACGTTTTTCGGGTCATCTTCTTTTCCAAGCATCACATTAATCCTATTCCGCTGATGTTCTTTCAGCAGGTTGTCAACCACATAATTCACAGTGAACGACATTCCCGAAAAAATTATTGCAATAACGATTATTATAAAAAAATTTCTTTTTGTTCTTTTACCTATAACATAAACCAGCCCGGCAATTATTCCAACAATACTCATCATGGTGACAGGATCAAACAGCAGGGTGATAATAAAAACGGTAACTATGGCAAGCCCTGTCATCAGTATGTTTCCTGATAATCCTTCACGATAAAGTACAAGAATAAAAGCTCCGTAAACCAGTGCAGAGCCGGTATCGTTCTGCAATAAAATAAATAATGCAGGGATGGTAATGAAAGTACCGGCAATAATTTTTGTTTTCAGGTTTTCAAACCGGATATTCAGTGTGCTCAGGTATTTGGCAAGTGCAAGACTGGTGGCAAATTTCCCGAATTCTGCAGGCTGCACACGGAAACTTCCTATTTCAAACCATGATTTGCTTCCGGCAACTTCTCTTCCGAGCAGCAAAACCAGAATAAGTAACAGGATAACCGAACCATAAATGGGATAGGAGAAAACGGTGTAAAATTTTCCGTCAATCTGTAAAATAATGATAGCAAGAACAACTGAAGTTCCAATCCAGATCAGTTGTTTGCCGTAGTTCTGCGAAATATCAAAGATGCTTTTGTGGTCTTCATTATACACTGCAGCATAAATATTGAACCAGCCCAGCAGAACCATAACAAGATAAATGGAAACCATAATCCAGTCTATGTTTTCAAATATGTATTTCTGTTGTCTCACTCTATTCCTTCTACTTTTTCAGGTTTATCAGTTGGCTTGGGCATCAGGTTGGCTTTCAGAATAAATTCTTCAAAAGCAGGTCGTGTAATGGTATCATTCAGATATTTTTCAATCAGTAAACTGGCTATGGGAGCAGCATACGTTCCGCCCCATCCTGAATTTTCAACAAAAGCTGCAATGGCGATTTTGGGATTATCTTTCGGTGCAAACGCAACAAAAACAGAGTGCGCTTTGCCATGCGGGTTTTGCGCTGTCCCTGTTTTTCCGCAAATAGCAATGTCTTTCAGCTTAGATGTAGATGCCGTTCCTGCCGCCACAACCTGTTCCATGCCGTCAATAATCACCTTGAAATAAGCTGTGTCAATGGTGGTATAATTCCGTTGCGTGAATTTATCTTCTATGGGCTTGTCACCAATTTTTTTCACCAAGTGAGGCGGGTAATAATATCCCCTGTTGGCGATGGCAGCCATCAGGTTAGCCAACTGAAGCGGAGTAGTACCCAGTTCGCCCTGCCCGATACTGAGAGAAATAACGGTAAGAGATTTCCATCGGTTTTTTCCATAAATTTTGTCATAATAATCTCCGGAAGGAATTAATCCTTTCAGTTCACTTGGTAAATCGGTATCAAACTTCTTCCCGAAACCGAAACTCATTACGTGTTTGCGCCAGATATCATAACCTTCACGCACCGTTTTTTTGTTGTCAAGTATGGCGCGGAAAACGTTGCAGTAATAAGCGTTGCAGGAATGTTGAACAGATTGCAATAAGTTGAGTGGCGATGGATGCGGATGGCAACCCACATGAATGGGTCCCATAAAAAAGCCCCGCTTGCAGCCATAGGTGGTTTGCGGAAACAATGTTTTCTCCTGCTGACCTATCAATGCATTCACCAGCTTAAATGTAGAACCCGGGGGATACTGGGCCATCAGCGCACGGTTAAACAAAGGCTTGAATTCATCTTTTGCCAGCATGGAATAATTTTCTGAACGAACTCTGCCTACTAAAAGATTAGGATCATAAGAAGGGCTGGTGGCAAGTACCAGTATTTCTCCGGTGGAAGGTTCAATAGCTACCACACTGCCTATTTTGTTTTGCAGCAACAGCTCTGCATACGCCTGTAATTCCCCGTCAATGGTTGATGTCAAATCTTTTCCTGAAACCGGTTGTACATCGTATTCTCCGTTCCTAAAACTGCCCTTAGGACGGTTATAAACATCTACCATCATTACCTTTTCTCCCTTCAGTCCGCGCAAAAATTCTTCATAATATTTTTCAATTCCGCTCACCCCGATGTAATCGCCAGATTTATAATAACTATTGTGTTTGGTAAGTTGGTCGTCCACTTCGCCCACATATCCAAGCAGGTGAGCCGCTGCCCGGCTTGGGTATTTCCGCAACGTACGGGTTTGCGTGAAAAAACCTTTGTAGTGATGAAGTTTTTCCTGCAGCATGGCATAAAATTCTGACGACAATTGCTTTTCAAATACAGAAGGTTTAAAAACAGAATAGTCTTTTATTTTCTTCATTCTTTGACGAAAATCTTCAACGGTAATGCCAAGCGTTTTGCAGAAATCAGCTGTATCTATATCTTCCACCTGTTTCGGAATCACCATCAGGTCATAATAGGCTTCATTGTAAACAAGCAGCTTGCCTTTGCGGTCATATACCAAGCCTCGGGCAGGATATTCGGTAATATGGCGCAACACATTGTTTTCAGCCGAAAGTTTATAACTGTCATCTATTACCTGGATATAAAAAAGGCGAATGAGAAAAATAATTCCGCTAAGCACCATTAGCGCTCCGATGATGAGTTTACGGTCGGAATAGCGCAGATCCATTAGTTCTTTTTAACCGGGTTGAAGAGATATTCTGTTACAATAACCAGGCACAATGTAAAAGCAGAACTCAGAATTACTCTTAACAAGGTGGAGAAAAAAGCTGAGAACCGGAAAATCTCCAAATAGAACAATACAGTGTGATGCAGTAAGATCAAGATGCCTGCATAAGTTATAAACCAGTTTATTCCGAATTTCCGGATAGAGATTTTGCTTCCTCTTTCAAAACCTTCACGTGGCGAAATCATCTTTAATAAATAAGGTCTGCAGAAAGCCATTATGGTGCATGCCGCAATGTGCATTCCGACTGTATTTGAAAACATGTCAATGCAAAGTCCCATGATAAAAGAAAGAACCAGCAGCAGCCATCCCGGTGTTTCAAGAGGAAGCATCAGGATAAAGAAAACATAGAGATAGGGGTTGAAGAAAGCCCCTAACTGTACGTTGTTTAAAATCAATACCTGGAATATAATGAGCAAGAAAAAACGTAAAATGTTTTTAAGGATTAGTTCAATCATTTATTGTTTCCTCTTCTAAATTAATTTGTTCATTTTTTAAAAGATTTCCTATCACATATACGTTTGATACATTTCGGAAATCTACTCCGGGCTTAATTCTGATGTTGTAAAAATTATTTCCCGCTTCAAGATTGAATTCATCTATTGTGCCTACAACAATTCCTTCAGGAAAGATGGCTGAATAAGAAGTTGTGACAACTGTATCTCCTTTATGCAGTTTTACATGAGAAGGAATATCAGTTAAATCAACATAAGAATCATCGTTGCCATTCCATACAACAGAACCGAAATAATTATTTCCTTTTATCTGTGCACTGATTTTTGAATTTACATGAAGCATGGAAATAACTGTTGAAAAATTTTCGGAAACATCTTTTACAATGCCAGCCACACCATCAGGAGTTATTACCGCCATGTCTTTTTCAATGCCTTGCAATTTTCCTCTATTCAGAGTAAGGTAATTATTGCGTTTGTTCACTGATTTATTTACCACCTTGGCAGTACGGTAGGTATATTGTTGTCTGAATACAGTGTCGCTGATATTAAAAACCTGCAAATCGTATTTGAAAAAAGAATTTACGCTGTATTTTTTCAGTGCTGCGTTTTCTGCCGCAAGTTTTTCATTCGTCTGCTTCAGAAAAAAATATTCTGTTATCGAGTTGTAAATGTTCAGGATATTTCCACTTACTATATTAGCCGAATTGATGAAACCGGCACGTTGATGATTATTGTTTTGTATCAGCATGGAAAGCGCCAGGCTTTCCAAAAGCAGGAAGAGAAAAACAAAATGATTACGCCAGATAAAAACAAAAATATTTCTCATTTCGTGTCAGGCGCAGAACATCTGTTATCTCATCAGGAAAGGGAACTTATCAATATTTTTCAGTGCAATTCCTGTTCCGCGGGCTACTGCGCGCAAAGGGTCTTCGGCAATGTGTACCGGCAATCCTGTTTTACGTGAAATACGAACATCAAGTCCTCTTAACAACGCTCCGCCACCTGCAAGATAAAGCCCGGTACGGTAAATATCTGCTGAAAGTTCGGGGGGGGTCATTTCGAGCGCATTCATGACGGCTGTCTCCACTTTGATAATGGATTTATCCAAAGCCTGTGCTATTTCCTGGTAGCTTACAATAATTTCTTTTGGTTTCCCGGTCATTAAATCTCTACCATGAACAGCAAGATCCTGGGGCGGATTTTCAAGTTCAGTCATTGCCGAGCCTACTTCAATTTTTATTTTTTCTGCCGTGCGTTCTCCCACCAAAACATTATGTTGTCTGCGAATGTAATCTTCAATATCTGCTGTAAATCCGTCACCGGCTGTGCGGATAGAACGGTCGCAAACTATACCGCCCAGGGCTATCACCGCTATTTCGCTGGTTCCTCCACCAATATCAATGATCATGTTTCCCATCGGTTCTTCCACATCAATGCCGATACCTATTGCTGCTGCCATCGGCTCCTGAATCAGGTAAACTTCCTTCCCTCCTGCATGTTCAGCCGAGTCACGGACAGCCCTTTTTTCAACTTCCGTAATTCCTGAGGGGATACAGATCACCATTTTTAGTGAAGGCTGGAAAAGAGAACTTTTGCCCGGATTAACCATTTTAATCATCTCACGGATCATGGCTTCTGCCGCCTGGAAATCTGCAATCACTCCGTCACGTAAAGGGCGAATGGTTTTTATTCCTTCATGTGCTTTGCCATGCATCATCATAGCCCTTTTTCCTACAGCCATTACTTTCTCTGTTCGCCTGTCCACTGCCACAATGGATGGTTCGTCCACCACCACTTTATCATTATGGATGATTAGGGTGTTTGCGGTGCCTAAGTCAATGGCTATTTCCTGAGATAAAAAATTAAAAAGACCCATAGATTGGTTTATGTTGATATAATGTTATTAATGTTTAAAATGTCTTGTTCCGGTCATCACCATCGCCATCCCGTTGCTGTTGCAATAGTCAACAGACTCCTGGTCTTTTACTGAACCACCGGGTTGAATTACTGCTGTAACTCCCGCCTTATGCGCTATTTCAACACAGTCAGGGAAAGGAAAAAATGCATCAGAAGCCATAACTGAACCGCTGATGTCAAAACCAAAACCGGTTGCTTTGGCAATTGCCTGCCTCAAGGCATCAACACGTGAAGTCTGTCCCACACCGCTTGCAAGAAGTTGTTTGTTTTTTGCCAAGACTATGGTGTTACTTTTTGTGTGTTTCACTATTTTGTTGGCAAATTCAAGATCACTCAGTTCCATTTTTGTTGGAGACTTTACAGTAACTGTTTTCATGTCAGCAACCGTTTCTGTTTTCAGATCTTTTTCCTGTTCTATAATCCCATTCAGCAAAGTACGAAATTGTTTTTTTGAGAACTCAACAGGTTTTTGCACCAATATAATTCTGTTCTTTTTTTGTTTAAGTATTTCAAGAGAAGCAGCGGAATATGCCGGTGCAATTATCACTTCGAAAAATAAATTATTTATTTCGCCTGCGGTAGCTTCATCCACTTTGCGGTTTGTAATTAAAATTCCGCCAAATGCTGATACAGCATCGGCAGCCAGTGCGGCTTTCCAGGCGTCAGTTAAATTATCACGAGTAGCAATTCCACAAGCGTTGTTGTGTTTAAGTATTGCAAATGTAGGTTCGGAAAAGTCTGAAATCAGCGCCACAGCGGCATCAATGTCCAACAGGTTGTTGTAAGAGAGTTCTTTGCCGTGAAGTTTGTCAAAGAGTTCATCTAATTTTCCATAGAAAACACCTTTCTGATGAGGGTTTTCACCATACCGTAGTGTTTGCGATTCAGCTATACTTTGCTTAAAAATGTTTTTCTTTCCCTGGTTGAAATAATTAAAAATAGCGCTGTCGTAATGAGATGAAACATGGAAGGCATTTAGTGCATGTTGCTTTCTTTCCTCTAATGTTGAAGAGCCGTTTTTCTCATTCAGCAGTTCAAGCAATGCCGGATATTCATCACGTGAAGAAACAATTAAAACATCTTTGAAATTTTTTGCTGCTGCACGTATCAGTGAAATTCCTCCGATGTCAATCTTTTCAATAATATCCTGTTCTGAAGCGCTTGAAGCCACTGTTTCCTCAAAGGGATAGAGATCAACAATCACCAGGTCAATTTCGGGAATGTCATATTCTTCCAGTTGGAGCAGGTCTTCCTGCAACTCACGCCTGCCAAGGATTCCACCAAATACTTTTGGATGCAAGGTTTTCACCCTGCCCCCGAGAATAGACGGATAGGAAGTAAGTTGTTCTACCGGGATCACGGAGCCGCCAAGGCTTTCTATAAATTTCTGTGTTCCTCCGGTAGAATAAATATTCACATCAAGTTCACGTAATTTTAAAATTACAGGCTCCAGATTATCCTTGTAATAAACGGATATCAGTGCATTTTTTATTTTTTTCAGGTCGCTCATTTATTGATTGTCAAAAAAGAAAATCCCGAAAAAGCATGTTTTTCAGGCGTATCAAAAGTAGGTATAATTCTACATTTAAAACCTACATTTGTAAACGATTTTAAGAAAAATAATTATAGTTTAATATTTCACTGTTTTGAAGCTTTACATAAGATTAGTGAAGGAAAGCATAGCGATGGCTGTAAACGCCCTTGTGGTGAATAAGCTCAGGACTGTGCTTTCATTGCTTGGAATTACCATCGGAATTCTTGCTATTATTTCTGTTTTCACGATGGTAGATTCAATGGAAAAACAGGTTCGCGGAAGTGTTGAATCGCTTGGAGATAATGTGATTTTTATTCAGAAGTGGCCCTGGACATTTGGCTCAGATTATCCGTGGTGGAAATATTGGCAACGCCCGGTTACAGACATGAAAGAATTGCATGAGGTTCAGGACCGATGCAGAAACGCTGCAGCTCTTGCTTTTCTTGCCTACATGAGCAAAACAGTGGAATATGGAAGCAGCAATCTTGAAAATGTAAGTATTGTATGTGTGTCGCATGACTGGCAGAAAATAAAATCATTTGAGTTGACTGAAGGCAGGTATTTCACACCATTTGAATCAGCAGGCGGAAGAAACGTTGCTGTAATAGGGAGTGAAGTTGCTGCCGGGCTTTTCGGGGAGCTGAACCCCATCGGGAAAACCATAAAATTTATGGGGCGAAAAGTTGATGTTATCGGGGTGTTCGGGAAAGAGGGAGAAAGCATGTTTGGAAATACTACTGACAACCAGGTTGTGATACCTGCAAACTATGCAAGAACACTCATTGACATAAAGAAGGAAAGATTCAACCCGATGATAGAAGTGAAGGCAAAAGAAGGAGTGAGCAATGAAGAGCTGAAAGATGAACTGCGAGGGATCATGCGCTCGGTGAGGAAACTAAAGCCGCTTGCTGATGACAATTTTGCGCTGAACGAAACCAGTTTGCTCAGCAACAGCATGGAAGGATTGTTCACGGTAATAAACGGAGCAGGCTGGATGATAGGGTTATTTTCCATTCTTGTAGGAGGTTTCGGTATAGCCAACATCATGTTTGTTTCTGTAAAGGAGAGAACACATATAATAGGAATACAAAAATCACTTGGCGCAAAAAATTATTTCATCCTGCTGCAATTTCTTTTTGAAGCTGTTTTCCTTTGCCTGATAGGAGGGGCAGCAGGGCTGCTGATTGTTTTTTTCCTAAGTTTTGTAGGCAGCAGTATGCTTGAAATGGATATTGGTTTATCGTTCAAAAATATAATGATGGGATTAGGAATATCTGCCGGAATTGGTTTGGTTTCAGGTATTATTCCTGCCTGGATTGCATCAAGGCTTGATCCTGTGGAGGCGATAAGGGCGAACGGGTGACCGTAAAAATCTATTAAGTCTTATCCCGAACTCAGTTTATAGGCTTTAAATGCAAGCAATAAAAAAAGTCCTGCTTCAACCGAAACAGGACTTCCTGATATTATTTTAGAGAAACCTTATGCTTCTGCCGTTACCGGCATAGCCACAACCGAAACATAAGAAACGTCATCGGCTTTGCGTTTGAATTTCACCACTCCGTCAACCAATGCGAATAAGGTATGGTCTTTACCAATCCCCACATTCAGCCCTGGATGATGCTTGGTTCCGCGCTGGCGGACAATAATGTTTCCGGCAGTTACTGTCTGTCCGCCAAATATTTTTACGCCAAGTCTTTTGCTGTGCGATTCTCTTCCGTTTTTACTACTACCCGCGCCTTTCTTGTGTGCCATGTTTTATGTAATATTAAAGTTATACTATTTTGTTTTTACTGCTACTGCTACTGCCGCTGCCTACTTTTCCTCAACTTTCTCTTTTTTCGGTGTTGCTTTTTTAGCTGCTTTTTCTCCGCCTATGCTTTCAATCTGTATTTGAGTCAGATACTGACGGTGACCATTTGATTTCTGGTAGCCTTTTCTGCGTTTTTTCTTGAAAACAATTACTTTGTCATCTTTCAGGTGGCTGAGTATTTTGGCGGAAATTTTTATGCCCTCCACTTTTGGAGTTCCTACGGTTACCTTGCCGTCATTATCAACGAGGAGCACGTTATCAAACTCCACTTTTTCCCCTTCTTTGCCTTCAAGGCGGTGAACATACACTTTCTGGTCTTTTTCCACCTTAAACTGCTGTCCGGCTATATCAACTATTGCGTACATTTTTATTGTTTTATTGTTTGAACAAATGCCTCAAATTCTTTTGAGGGGCTGCAAAGGTAGAAATTTATTCATTCGGTGCAAATGAAAATTTAGGACAGCGATAATATTCTACCTCACAATCGTAACTGTTCCTTTAAAATCCTGCGGGCGGTTATGTTCATCGCTGGCAGAGATGCGGTAAACATATACACCAGGAATCAGTTCTTTCCCTGTTCTCCTTGATTTCCCGTCCCAGCCCACCGCAGGGTCAAAACTTTCAAACACCTGTTCGCCCCAGCGGTTGAAAATGCGTAAAGTATAATTGCGGAGGTATTGTCCCTTGGGAAGAAATACATCGTTCATCCCGTTCCCATCCGGTGTAAAAGCTGTAGGAACATACAAAGTGAAGTAAGGTGCAATCACAATATTCATTTCAAAACTGTCTGTGCAGCCATACTGGTTCACAATGGTGAGCATAACCGTGTAGGTTCCGGTATCAAGAAAACTGTAAACCGGATCAGGAACGGTTGAGCCATCCCCTGTGCCGAACAGCCAGTTCCATTGCACCGGGCTGCCTGAAGACAAATCAGTAAAGGTTATTTCGGGTTCATTGATCTGTGTCCATTCGGGAGAAGCAGCAAACTCAGCCACCGGAAGCGGACTTACGTTTATCAAATCTGTGCTGGTGAGGGTTGTGCTGCATCCCTGGTCTGAGGTAACAGTAAGTGTAATATCATAAAGACCTGCATTGTTAAAGGTATATGAATTGTTCGGCTCATCCGAAAAGGAATTATTGTTTGCCTGCCATTGCCATGAAGTAATAGTGCCGGAAGAAACCGTGCTCAGGTCGTTAAACTGAACAACAAGTGGCATGCAGCCCGAAACCGGAAGCGCTGTGAAATCAACAACAGGATTTGGATTTACGGTAACAGTAATGGTTTCGTCATCCGTGCAGCCTTGAAAAGTTCCGGTAATTGTATAGGTAGTTGTGATAACAGGGTTGGCAGAAACCGGGTTTCCAGTGGCAGAACTTAATCCTGTTGCAGGCGACCAAGAATAAGTTGTGGCTCCTGACGCAGTGATATCAACTAATTCTCCTTCACAAATAGCTGCTGTGGCTGGTGAAACTGCAACAGTTACCAGGATAACAGTAACGCTTGATGTAGCAGTTCCGGTGCAGCCGGCAGTAGTTCCGGTTAAAGTGTAAGTATTATCAGTGGCAGGAGAAACTGAAATGGGATTGGTAGTCTCACCGGTTGACCATACATAGGTGGTAGCTCCCGCGGCAGTAAGAGTTGCTGCATCGCCTGCACAAATGGTTGGAGAATTTACGGTTACCGTTGGCGAAGGATTAACTGTTACGGTGGCAGTAGCAGAAGCAGTACAACCCAGGTCAGTTCCGGTAACGGTATAGGTTGCAGTTACGGAAGGACTTACTGTAAGAGGGTTTGCTGTTGAGCCGTTGTTCCATGTATAAGTTGCAGCCCCTGCAGCAGTGAGTGTGGCAGGACTTCCTGCGCAGATGGTTGGAGAGTTTACAGTTACTGTTGGCACGGGATTTACAGTCACTGTTGCGGTTCCTGTTCCGGTACAGCTTATACTTGTTCCGGTGACAGTATAATTAGTGGTGGAAGCAGGTGAAACCACTAAGGGATTTGTGGTTGAGCCATCTGACCATACATAAGTTGTTGCTCCCGCAGCAGTGAGTGTTGCGTTTTGTCCATCACAAATGGTTGGTGAATTTACGGTAACGTTCAGGTTTGCATTAACGGTAACTGTTGAGGTAGCTGTTGCCGAACAGCCTGAACTTGTTCCGGTAACAGTATAAGTGGTAGTATTTGCCGGGGTAACTATAAGCGGATTAGTGGTTGAACCTGTATCCCAGAGATAGCTTGTTGCACCTGCTGCGGTCAGCGTAGCCGATCCACCCGGACAAATGGTGGGCGAGTTTACGGTAACATTCGGCAAAGCATTTACTGTTACTGTTGAAGTTGCTGTTCCCGAACAACCTCCTGAACTTCCGGTAACCGTGTAGGTCGTAGTAGTTCCGGGTGAAACAATTAACGGATTATCTGTTGAGCCATCAGACCAGAGATAAGTGTTTGCCCCACCGGCAGTGAGCGTTGCAGCATCTTCTGCACAAATGGTTGGTGAATTTACTGTAACAGTCATGGAACCTACAACGGTAACCGTAGCTGTTGCGGTTGCTGAACATCCTGCTGTAGTGCCTGTAACGGTGTAATTAGTAGTAGTTCCCGGGCTGGCATCGGCTGTATTCACACCGGTTGAGGTGGCTCCCGCGCTCCAGGTATAAGAGGTGGCTCCGTTGGCAATAAGGTTGGCAGTGCCTCCCGCACAAATAGTGGGCGAGTTTACTGTAACGGTTGGCGTTGGATTGATGGTGATGGTATAAGTGTCAGCAGTTCCGGTGCAACCGTTTAAGGTTGGGGTTACAGTGATGGTAGCAGTGATAGGACTGCCTGTTGCATTGGTTGCGGTAAAAGCAGGAACATTTCCGTTTCCGCTGGCGCCAAGACCTATTGCAGTATTGCTGTTGGTCCATGCGTAAGTAGCGCCTGCCGGGCTGCTGGTAAAGGTTGTGGCGGTAACAGATGTTCCTGCACACTGTGTAATATCAGCCGGAACAGTTACAGTTGGTCCGTTGTTGACTACCACGCTTTGAGAACTTACATCGGTGCAGCCCGTGGAAGAAGTTGTTGTTAAAGAGATAAGATAAGTGCCCGGTGTGGAATAGGTTTGTGCGGGAGGAGCATTTAGCAATGAAGTGTTTCCATTCCCGAAATTCCAGGAAGAAGAAGCACCTGCAATGCTGGTATTGTTAAAACTTACTGTAAGCGGTGCGCAGCCTGTTGAAGGGTTTACCGTGAACTGCGAAGTAGGCGCCATCTGGAAAGTGCTTCCTGTAAAACTCATGGTAAATCCAACAGTGGAATTTGAATAATTATCAATAATAATAAGGTAGGTGTTTCCCGCATTCACTGTAATAGGGGGACAAAATTCAGTAGTTGCGCAATTGCCGCCCGCCTGCATACCAATGTTGTCACTGTTTTCTGAACCAAAGAAACCTGTGTAATTATAATTGCAGGCAACATTGGTACCATAGCAACCGGCAGTGATGTCATACACTGCCCAATCGTATTCAGCCATGCCAAGCACATCAGCATTCCACACTAATAAACCTGTTTGCCCGACAGTGAACTGGTAATAAACGGGCTGCTGCAAAGCCGAACCAAAGCAGGGAGGAGTTAACCCGCTGCTGTTGTTTGGAAAAGGGTTTACCGTAAACGTACTTTGGTCGCAAAGCACGGAAGCTGTTCCGCAGGAATTACCTGGTGCTGGCGGCTGGTCAATGGAAGTGATGCAAAGCTGGAAACCGCCTTCCACGCCATTGTCTGATTCAACGGAGATCCATACCTGTGTTCCGGGTGTGTAAGTCCAGTTGGCGGTTGCTGCTCCGCCATTGGTGGCGCTGAGGTTGCAGGTATTATAACTTCCGCTCAGGCAGTCGGTGCTGGTGATGGTAACTACCGCTCGCTGCATAGCTGGAGAACCTGTGGGCGTAACTGTTATGGTGTTATCAGCCCCGGTGGCAGTATAGGTAAACCATACCTCGTTGCCGGGCGTTCCGGTGTCGCAGGTATTGGTGCTGTTATCGCTGGTGGCGCCTGTGGTGGTAGAGGTGATGCAGATGTTTCCTGAATTGGGGATTACTACCACCTGCGGAGTAGTGCAGTTATCGTTGGCGGGCTGGGCTAAGGCAAAGGTTGCAGCGAGACTGAATAAGACTGCAAGTATTTTCCCTTTGATATGGTGATGCAGTATCATTCCGTAACGTGAATTATTTTTTCCAGCGGAATAAATCCTGGTTTGTTAATCTCTGAAAGCGGTAGAATTTTTAATCTTACTTCGGAGCCCAACTGCACATACACCACTTCTGTGGCATTACGTTTCTCCGCCACCAGTTCATTGATGTTTGCAGGAATAAAAGGCTGGTTGCGTGAATTAATTACCTGTAACTGATAAGTGCCTTCTGCCGAAATATTTTGTTGTTTTATTAATTCAGTATTCTGCGCTGAAATTCCGCATAATCCTGAAAAGAAAAAAAGAAATAAAACTAATAAGGCTCTCATTAAATATAATAAGTAAAATCCTCAGAGCGATGCAAATGTAGGATTTTACCTTTCCATTCTGCAAAAAGTGGAAAATATCATATTTATGGCTATTAGCTATTAGCTTATAGCTTGAACACTGACAGGGCTTCTTTTTTAACAGATAAGGTTATTTCTTCACCACCTCCTGTTGCGGCATTTCCCTCACTTCAATATCATAGCCTAATTTTGACAAGCCGGGCAATACCAGGTCTTTATCGCCCACAACAACAATGTCCATTTTAGAATAAGGAAGTTTGCTTTTTGCCAGCGCATCAATCTCAGCTTTGGTGATGCCGGCAAGAATTTTATTCTGCTCGTCAATAAAGTTTTTGTTGAGGCTGTAGTCTAAAATCTGTTGCAGGAAACCTGCTTTCTGCAAAGAGGTTTCGTATTTGCGTGCATCACTTTGCCCTATGGAGCTTTTAGTAAACGCCAGTTCTTCTTCTGTTATTCCTTTATCGGCATAGTTGGAAATTTCTTTCATAAACTCAACCACGGAGCTGTCAGTTTTTGCGGCTTTAACACCTGCTGAAGCCATGTAAGCACCTGCAAATTTTGTTCCCTGGAAAGTAGAACGCGCCCCGTAAGTCCAGCCTTTGTTTTCACGTAAATTAAGGTTGATGCGGCTGTTGAATGCTGCTCCCAATGGGAAATTCATCAGTTTTGATTTGTAATAATCTCCTGTGGCATCATAAGGCATGGCAATATAACCAATCCTTATTTCGCTTTGAGGAGCCTGTGTTTTGTTAACTAAGATGATTTTAGTTTTTTCTATGGCAGGTGTTGGCTTTTCTTCTGCAAATTTCACGTCTTTTTTAGCCCATGATTTCAGGAAACCTAATTTGCCCAGCACTTCATCTTTATCCACATCACCCACAATCACCAATTTGGAAATGGATGGAGAGAACTTGGTTTCGTAATAGGTTTTCACATCATCCAATGTAATGGACCCTGCTGTTTCCAATGTACCGCTGTTGGGGATACTCATGATATTATCTTTTCCGTAAAGCACTTCGCGGAAAGTGTTATTGGCTATCACCGTAGGCTGGGTAATCTGGTTGGAGATGCCTTCCAGTTGCTGCTGTTTTTTGCGGTTGAAATCATCCATCGAGAACTTAGGTTTCATTAGTTTCTCTTCCACTAATTCCAATGTTTTATCAATGTTCTTTTTCAGTGAAGATATATCAATAACAATTTCTTCATTTTCTGCATGAATATCAATGCTGCTTCCAAGCACTTCCAATTTATTGGCAATCTCTTCAGCGGTATAATTCTGTGTTGATTCGTCAAGCAAATCTGCAGTGAGCGAAGCGATACCTGATTTTGCAGGGTCTTCAAAACGGTGTCCTGCACGGATGGAAATCCGCAACGCAACGGTGGGCACTTCATCATTTTTCGCACCGATAACAGCCAGTCCGTTTTCAAAATTCTCTGTCCAGAAATCAGGAAGTTTGATGGTAGGATTTGGTCCCGGTCCGGGTTGTTTGCTGCGGTCAAAACCTTCTGCGTCTTTCGCTTTGTTGTAAACTAAATCTTTGTATTCCGCATCGTTGGGAACAAATGTGGAGTCAACAAATTTTGGTGTGAAATTATCTTCTTTCGCTGCCAGTTCTTTTTGTCCTTTCGGGTAAACACTTAAAATAACAGGATGCTGTCCTTTAATGTAGGTGTTAAAAACACGTTTCACATCTTCTTTGGTAACAGAAGCATAACGCTTCAATTCCTGCTGAATGTAATTAGGGTTGCCTGTGAAAGTCTGGTAACTTGCCAGCATACCTGCTTTTCCGTCAACGCTTGAAAGCTCATTGATTATTTGGTTTTCAATCATCGCTTTGGTGCGGTTCAGGTCATCGTCAGAAATTTCGCGGGTTTCAAATTCATCAATTGATTTGCGAATCATGCTTTCCATTTCAGCTAAAGTTTTTCCGGGGAAAGGAAGCACAGTCATCTGAAATTCTCCGGCAAGTTCCATGCAGGGATGAAACATTTGCCTGTATAGCCAACTGTGGTTTCACAAAATTCTGGTAAAAGATTGAATTTTTCCCACCACCCAGGATGTCAGCTAAAATGTCAAGCGGTGCTTCGTCAGGATTACGGTTTCCCACTGTAGGATATGCAAACTGTATCAAAGGGAAACGGATATTGTCTTCATAAG
>Ga0172370_10005448_pt1 | contig 16394 bp, 12 predicted proteins | sample LakKiv5m_FD_114538 | JGI IMG/M metagenome (GOLD analysis project Ga0172370, IMG submission 114538) | Freshwater microbial communities from Kabuno Bay, South-Kivu, Congo - kab_022012_11.5m | ecosystem: Environmental > Aquatic > Freshwater > Lake | place: Democratic Republic of the Congo...
CAGGTTCTCGCCCACGTAGCGGACGGCCGCGCCCACCGAGTTGAAGTGCACGCCCAGGGCGTCGACGGGCCCCACCAGGATCTCGCTGCGCTCGTTCAGCCAGGCCAGCGGCTTGCGCAGGTCCGTCACCCCGGTGATGGCGCCGGCGGCGGTGACCACCTTGGCCAGGGGCACGCGCGTGCCGCTCTGGAAGGGGTGCGCGTTGGTCGAGTGGCCGTAGGTGCGGGTGATGCGGTCCCAGTAGACGTAGTTGGTGGCGTTGTCGGTAAGGGCGCGCGGCGTTTCGGGCATGGCGTAGACGCGGCCCACGCAGACGAAGACCCCCGCGTAGATGGTGACGTTCAGGCCGACGCCGGCGACGACGGCCGCGCCCTCGACCAACTCGGTGCCGAGGACCGTCGTGAGCGCGCGTACGTGCTCGCCGGCGACGTTCAGGGCGCCGAGGAGGTTCTGGGGCAGGAAGGACGAGATGGCCGTGTCGTCGCCCGAGGAGACCATCGCATTCCTCCTGCGCGACTGCGCCGCAGTGCGCCCGGCGTGTCCGTTTCGAGCCGCTTTCTCGACCGATCCAACCAGCATCGAGCGCCGACGCGATGCGATCCCGCCGGCCACGTGCCCGATCCGGTGTCCGCGGTCGCGCCGAATCTTGCCGGATGAGGTTTTTGCGGGCCACGCTCTGCCGCGGTCGCTTGCGCGTGGTTCTGTCTTTGGTTATACTTTCGTTAGAACAGCGGGGCCGTGCCCCTGGAGGCTCACCGTGGTCAAGAGGCTCTCGGCGATCGGGAACAGCCTCGGCATCATCATCGAGAAGCCGATCCTGGACCTGCTCGACATCGACCGGACGACGGACCTCGAGGTGAAGACCGACGGCGACGCGCTGATCATCCGGCCCGTGCGGATGGGTAAGAAGGAGCGCGTGGCCCGCTCGGCCAGGCGGATGATGGATGCGCACTCGGAGACGTTGAAGAGGTTGGCGGAATGATCGACGCCCCGACGTTTCTCGACGTCGACGACGTACTGGCGCTCCACGAAGCGCAGATGGAGCGGTTCGGCGGGGCAGACGGCGTGCGCGACCAGGGGTTGCTCGAATCCGCGGTCGCCCAGCCGCAGGCGTCGTTCGGCGGACAGTACGTCCACGCCGACCTGTTCACCATGGCCGCGGCGTACGCGTTCCACATCGCAGAGAACCAACCCTTCGTGGACGGCAACAAGCGGACCGGCCTGCTCGCCGCGATGGTTTTCCTGGACCTGAACGGCGTGTGCCTGGACCAACCGAGCGAGCGGCTTTACCAGGCCATGATGGACATCGCGGCCCACACGCTCGGCAAGGACGGGCTCGCAGCGATCCTGCGCGAGTTGGCGGGAGCGCACCGGGAGTAGCGTCCTCGGCCACTACAGCGGCCGTGGTTCCAAGTTGCCAACGAATCGGGCGCCGAGTAGTATTCGCAGAAACGGCTTCATGAGGTCGGTTTGTCGTCCCACGAAACCGACTTGACGCAACGGTCATCGACGCCAGTCCCAGCATCCACGCACCAACCTCTTGCGACGACGGCTTCGTCGAGCGCCAACGCCGGTGCCGGATTCGAGGCCGCGAGACAGGCGCTGAGCCCTGCCAGTGGCGCCAGCGCGCTGCCCGGGCCCACCTCGACGCGAAGGGGAGGGAAGACGGTCGTCGTTCAACGGGGCGACACCTTATGGGGGATCGCCACGCGCGAGTACGGAGTCGGTCGGCTGTGGACGCGGCTCCGTGACGCCAATCCCACGCGCGTGGCACGCGGCGGCCAGATCATCCTGGTGGGAAGTGAACTGGCGGTGCCGTCGATCGCGGACGCAGGCGGGCTCGATGCCGTCGCGGCTTCCCGACGACCCATCGTAGACGAGGGCACGCCGCAAGCGAGCGGGCCTGCGGTCGCGACGAAGCCTGCAGATTCGGCGCCGCATGCTGTTGGCCACAGGGCAGACGAGGTCCGCACGCAGGATGGAGCGGACGCCTTCGCGGCGTCAGGCGGCGCGGTCGAGTGCCTGTTCCCCGCCTTGAGATTCGACGCGGAGAGGATGCCCGAGATCGAGTTGCCTCCCATCGTGCTGGAAGGTGTCGTCGTCCGAGCCCGCATGCGCCTGAGCGGTCGATTGACCGCACAGCGGGAGGGCACCTGCGGGCTGTTCACGCTCAGTCAGTCGGCCTACGAGGTCAGCGCTCGCCAGACGTTCCGGGAATTCGCTTCGAAGGTCAGTCTCTCTTCGGCCGGGCCATCAAACCTGTCGCTGTCGCACGAGATCGTCGGGCCGTACAGCCAGACCAGCGTGAAAGTGTCGCCCCCGAATCGCATCGTGTACACGTTCGCCCCGCGGCCGGTTGAGAGCCACGACGACGGCTGGATGATCGCGGGCCGTCTGGGTTACGAGATCATCCTCGAAGCCACGCCGATAGTGCGCGTACCCGTCCCGGCCGAGGTCCCCTGGTACGAGCAGGTCGGGGAATGGATGGTCGAGCATTCGGATTACGCCGTAGCCGCGGGGCTCGCGGTGGCGGGCGCGGCGATCGTTGCGGCCACCCTGGCCGAGGACGCCGCGACCTTCGGCGCCGGAACGGCTGACGATCCGCTATCCTTCGCGGCCGCCGCCCAGATGTTCGGGCTGGCCGTCCAGTTCGCGCGGTAGGCCATGGCATCCCGACCATCGACGCTGCGCGTGCTCAGGTTCGGCACGGCTACGCTCGCCATCGCGTGCTCGGTGCTGGTTCTCGTCTCGGCGTGGGTTGCCTCGCAGTTCTTCGCGGCTGGAGGCGTTCAGATGACCTGGTCGCTCTTCTGGCGGCCTGCCTTGCCCTCGGCCCTCGGCTTCGTTGGTCTCGCGACCGCCGCGCTGCTTAACCGCCGCTGGGTACTCTGGCCGCTGGCCGCGGGCGCATTGTGGGCGGGCTTCAGCGGGGCCGCTGCCTTGGTCACGATGGGCGTCGATCCTCACGCGATCTCAATGGGACGCGTCGCCCAAGGGCTCGCCGCGGCGGAGGTGGCGTTCGCCTCGGTGGCGTGCGCGCTGGTCGTGATGTCGGCGATGGATCGGCGACGTTCGTGATCGGCCCCAGGGTTGCTCGGTGCCGGCCGAACCGGGTTCGATGATGCGATGTCGTTCCCAAGGAGAATCGAACGTCACACGGGTCGGTCATTCCGTGCTACCGCCAAGCGCCCGATATGAATCGACTTCGTCAGTCGCCAAACTTGATGTCTGATTGGGCCAAGTCCTTGAGATTCAGAGACGGACACCCGAAAACGCCCACTCCGGGGCCGAATGGGCCGTAGTCGGCGCCACCCCTGACACCAAGTTCTGCGTGGTCGACCTGAACGACGATCGCGCCGAGCGGCGCCAGTAGGGCGGGCCGGAGACCTGGAGCGGAACCTCGAGGTGCTGCGGACCAGCGCGGCCCGGCTGCTGCAGTCCCGCGCGCTCAAAGGCGCCTCGTTCGTGAACGACGAGATCAGGAGGCTCGACGACGAGCGCGATGAGCTCGACCGCAAGCTGGTCGACGTCACGGGCCGGCTCGACTACCTGGAGCGCAACCCCGCGAACGTCGTGGCGCTCACCGCCGACCTGGCCAAGCTCGATCCGATCTGGGACCACCTGGTACCCGCCGAGCAGCACCGCATCGCGCAGCTCCTGCTGGACCAGGTGGTCGTGTACCCCGACCGTCCTGCGGTGAGCGAAGTCGAACCGGTCGAGATCGCGCTCCGCGCCGACGACCTGTACTCGCTGGTGGCCGAGCTGCACCCGGAGGAGGACGATGCGACCGCGAACTGAGCCCTCGACCGCGCTGCCCGAGGTCGTCGAGCGCGACGGCCCTTCGACGATGCTCAGGGCAGGCCGCGTGGTGATCGTGATCCCCATGCAGCTCAAACGGCGCGGCAACCGCAAGGAGATCATCATCCCGGACGGGGCCCCCCTCGCAGACGACCAGCAAGCCGCCAGCGCGAGCGTCTACAAGCCCCTGGCCATAGCCGTCGCCCGCGCCCACCGCTGGAAGGATCTGCTCGCCGGCGGCACCTACGCGACCATGAACGACCTGGCCGAGCGACTGGACCTGGACCGCGCCTACGTCCGTCGGCTCATGAACCTGACGCTGCTGGCGCCCGACCTGGTCGAGGCGATCCTCGACGGCGACGAGCCCTCCGGGCTCTCGCTGGTCAGCCTCGCCGAGTCGATCCCGATGGCGTGGGAGGAGCAGAGAAGGGGGTTCGGGGCAGCCTGATCACGAAGCCTTGGCGAACACCAGGAAGGTCTGGTAGGGCAGCAGGTCGGGACGCTCTGCCACCAACTTGAGCCCTGTCGTCTCCACGAGTTCTACGATCTGCCTCTGCGGGATCTTGATTGATTCGGGAGGCCCTTCGGGCAGCTTGCCTTCCTTGAACTCGAGCAGCGCGAGGCGGGCGCCCGGTTTCATGGCGGCCGCGACCTTGGCGAGCCAGGCGGGACGGTCTGGTACGTGGTGCAGCACATCGCACACGAACACCAGGTCGGCCGTGGGCGGCACGCCGGGGTCGTCGCCCTTCAGCAACGTGACCTGCACGTTCGTGACGCCCTCGGTCGTGGTCCGGTGGTGCAGGTGCCGGATCATCTCCGGTTCCATGTCGCCCGCGATGACGGTCCCACGCGGTACTGCCCGGGCCAGCCGGAACGTGAAGTAGCCCGAGCCCGCGCCCAGGTCGTACACCGTCTCGCGGCCCGTCAACCCCAGCGCGGCCACCACGTCGTCGGGCTTCTGCCACAGGGCCCGGTCTGGCCGCTCCAGGAAGGCCACGTACTTCTCGACATCCTCGAAGGGCTTCAGGTGGTGCGGGTCGATGCCCATCCTGGCCAGCGGGCAGTCGATGGGAGGATGGGCCGGGTCGTGAGGCGGGGGTGCATCCCCGCTGTTGCGGGGTGCCTTTGAGCAGCACGTGGCAGCAGCCAGAGCCAGAACCAGAGCGACGACGCGGGGTAAGTCCACGGTCCGCCTCCTTAATCACGCCACTATAGCACAGGTAGCGCGGCCCCTGATGACCACCGAGTCCACTTCGACGACACGATCCCTCGACCCGACGTGAATAGAAGTCAGGCCGATCGACGAAAATCGGCCCGATCGAGCAACCCATTGTCCCAGGCGGCCGCGCACTCGTTCCGCGCTAAAATCGTCGCCACGAGGACTACCCCCCAAAAGTCACCAGCTTCCAGAGAGAGAGACGCAGAATCGGTCGTTTTCGGCCCCGATCGGGGGGTTGTCGGCGCCAGGTACGTGATCCGGGGTTTTAAGGGTCAGAAGCGCGGGACGGCCCGGCCTGTGTTCCTTCCCATCCACCTGCTGCGGCCGGCGATCCTCGGGCGTCTCGCGGTCGTGCTCGCTGCGCCCGTCCTCGCCGTACTTCCAGTACGACTGCGGCGTGCTCGCTGCGCGCGACCGCGATCCATCCCGGTCTCGCCGGCCTCGCGACGGTGTCTGGTCAGGACCGCAGGCCCGTCAGGCCGCGGTGCGCGCTATCGGGTTGGGCGAAAACGAAAACGCCCTCCTCGCGGAGGGCGTTTTCTCATTGGACGTTCGGTGGGGGCTAGCGGAGAAAACGTAGGTATCTCATGGGATTACAACTTGATCGCCATGGTCAGCGGCGCCGCTCGGCGATCAGTGGTGCCGTCAGGATCTCGAGCAGCCGCGGATTCGGGTCGACCAGCAGGGTGGCGTACCCGGCGAACTTCTGCAGCAGGGTCTCCTTCGAGTCGAGATGGGGATCGGGCCGCACGAAGCCCTCGGGATCGGCGAGGCGCCCAAGGATGCCCCACTGGGTGTGGTAGCCGTCGAACAGCTCGGCCGTCAGCGGGTCGTCCGGGCGCTTCCAGGTCCACACCGACCAGCCGTACCCGGCTTCCTCGAACCAGCCGACCAGCTTCTCGGTCACGGCGTACGCCCAGTCCTGGTCGAAGTAGGTCGAGAAGCTGCCGATGTAGTACGGCACACCCTGTCGGGCCTGGGCCTTGGCGAAACCGCTCTTCATGCCGCCGAGCAGCAGGCCGTAGGCCACGTCGTTGGTGGCCTCCTCGAAGATGTGCGTGGAGTACACCACGTTGGTCCAGCCCAGGTCAGCCGCCACCGGCAGCGAGTCCATGCCGAAGAAGCCGTCGTGGATGACGAGCAGGTGGTCGTCGCCCCTGGCGCGGATGGCCTTGACCAGCTGGTCGTACACGCCGTCGCGGGCGGCCGCGTCGGGCGCGCCGTAGGGCTCGGCCAGCAGGCTGTAGGCCGCCACGACGTCGCGGTCGTGGTAGCGGTCTGACAGCTTCTGCCACAGCTGTACGGTCAGCGCCTGCATCGCGGGGTCGTCGTAAAGGCCCGTGACGCCCGTGTAGGTATTCTGCCCCCCGGGGCACTCCTGGATGTCGAGTACCGCGTACAAGCCGGACCGCTCGCATCCGTCGAGCAGCCGATCCAGCCGCTCGAACGCCGGCTCGTACCAGGCCAGCCCCGACGGGAAGTTCTGCTCGTCCTGCTTGACCAGCGCGCGATAGGTGATGGGCACGCGCACCACGTTGAAGCCTTGCCCGGCCAGCCACCGCAGGTCGTCCTCGTGCAGCCAGGCGTCCTGGAAGGCGTCGAGTAACTCCTGCTTTCCGTCGAGGCCGAAGCGCTCCTGGAACAGCGTGCGCAGCGCGAGATCGGCGTCGTCGCACTCGCCCTCGTACGGCGCCAGGGCGGCCAGCAGCGCGTCGGTGGTCGCTTGGCCCAACACGGGCACGGCGGCCGCGGCGAACTTCTCAACCCACACGGGATCGCTGGCCGGGCACACGGCCCACCCGCCCGCCGGGTTGTCGCCCCACACCACGCCCACGTCACGGATGATCGGGTCCACCGCGTCGGCGATACCCATGTCCGTCGCGAGCAGATGAAGCCGCGCGTGGTCGGGGTAGCCGACCAGGGTGATCCACGTCTCGTGGAACATCCAACCGCCCAGGTTTGCGCCGCGCCAACGCACCTCGCGGCCCGCCCCATCTACGATGCGCGTGCCGTCGGCGCGTAGGCGCGGGAGCGCCGGTGTGACCTGCTCGGGCAGCGCGTCGACGGTGTCGGGCACGGCGTCGAGAGCGTCTTCGCCTGGGACGTCATCCGGCGCTTCGATGAGGTCCTCTGGCGGGGCGTCGAGGGCGTCAGCCGCGTCATGCCTCGCCCCGCACGCCAGCAGGCACATGGCCACCATGCCGACCACCAAGACCATCCAGCGCGTCATGCCATCCTCCAGAAGGTAAGGGCTCTAGGTGCCCAGCACGTCGACCAGTGACCCGAGCACCTCGTCGGCCTCGTCGCTGCCGAGCGCCTCGCGAAAGTGGAACACGCCCGGCAGCAGGGTCGTCTCGCGCGCCACGTAGTCCTTGACCGCCAGCAGCGCGGCGCGCATCTCCTCGGCCGACGAGCGCAGCGTCTTCAGGCGGCAGTCCAGGTCCAGCTCCTCCACGAACGCGAGGAAGGGCCCCAGGTCCTGGCCCTGGACGCGGCCCGCGAGGGCGATGCAGGCCGCGATGAGCTGGCCGTGCACGTAGGGACGGTGCGTCAGCGACTCGAGGCAGTAGGCCAGGTAGTGCTCGCTGCCCTCTTCGGGACGGCTCGTGCCCACCTGCTCGCACAGCCGCACCTCGGCCACGTAGCCCTCGGACAGCTCGACCAGCCCGCGTTCGGTCACGTCGCGGATCTCGGGTGCGGCCGCGAACAGCCGGTCGAGCACGACCCGTGACTCGGCCGCCACGCTCGCGTCGTACGGCTCGCCCCGGCGGCGCCCGGCCTCGCGCCAGTCCCAGAGCGCCGTGAAGATCGACGCGATGTCGCCCACGCCCGCCTTGTTCAGGAGCGGCGGCGCGGCCTGCAGAACGCCGAAGTCGATGAGCAGGTGCTCAGGCCGGGCGTCGCCCACGTAGCGCACCTTCCCGCCCTCGCGCACCCCGATGGCGCGCGTGTAGCCGGCGTCGACCGACAGGATGGAGGGCAGCAGGACCAGCGGCAACCCCAGGTGCCAGGCCGTGTACTTGGCGTGGTCCAGGGCCATGCCGCCGCCGACGCCGAACACGGCCGACGCCGGCTGGAATCCCTCGGCGGTGGCCTTGACCGTGGCGTGCTCCATGGTGGTGACCGGGTGCACCTGGGTGCGTGCCGCGTCGAAGCGCGCGGCCACCAGCGGCCAGGGCTCCGGCTGGGTGTGCACGATGGGGCGCTCGAACAGCTCGCGCGGCAGCGACGCCAGCAGGTCGCGGCCGTAGGTTGGCTTGGGGATGAAGGGATTGGGGTTCACGGCCGTTCTCCTCCGTGGTCAGTGAAGCGCGTTCTGCTCGTCCAACAGGGCCGCGACGCCCGTGAATACCGACATGGCGGCGTTCGGTCCGGGGCCGTGGCGCTGGCTCCAGATCTCGCTGGGAGCGTAGGTCACTTTGGGGAACAGGTAGCCCACCTCGGCGTTGCAGAGGCCGATCAGGAATCGATCGGCGGTGGCCAGGTGGTCCTTCAGCACGGGCTCCAGCGGCGCGTCGGGGTACAGCACGGCGGCGCCCAGCTCGGTGGGCACGGTGATGTCGCCGGTCACGAGCTCGGGCACCACCTCGCCCGGCAGGGACAGGAGCGTGACCAGATCCCCGAGGCGCAGCGCCATGACGGGCAGGTCCAGGCAGCCGAGCTTGCCGCAGAGGGGGTCCTTCTTGATGAAGTACAGGTAGTCCTTGTAGCCCTCGGCGATCTCCAGCTGCACGCCGGCGTACAGCTCGACGTTCTCGAGCTCGGTGGGGATGGTGGCGCGACCGTAGGTGACGGTGGCGTCGAGCGGCAGATCGATCGCGGCGGGCAGGGCGGCAAGCACCGCGTCGGCGTAGCGGTTGCCGATCAACTCCATGCGCAGGAAGCCGGGGTCCAACTCCTTGGCGGGCGTCTGCATCAGCCCCTCGTCCGCCGACGCGTACAGGGACAATCCCCCGATCTCGGCCTCCAGCCTCGTGCGCAGCACGTGCGGGAAGTCGGCGCTGATCTCGGTGTCGTCGGTCCACAAGGTCTCGGGGTGGTTGGCCACCGTCACGAAGGTGGCGATCACGGCGTCGCCGCCGGCCTCGCGCGCCTGCAGGATGCCCACGTACGGGTCGGTGTGCAGCGGCGGGTCGGCGTCCACCACGAAGCCCTCGCCGCACAGGGCGTGCGTCGCCGCCAGGGTGGCGGGGCGCAGGTCGGCCACGGCGGCGAGCACGGCTTCGGCGCCACGCTCGACCACGAGCTGCAGGTACGCCTCGTCGTACGAGCCCTTCATCTTGCCGCCCTCCAGGATCTCTTCGGGGCCGAAGATGCCGATGGTGTCGGGCGCCGAGTGGGTGTGGGTGTTCGCCACCCAGATGCGCTCGGCCACCAAGTCCACGTCCGGGGGCAGCTCCTGCAGCACGCGCGCCCGGATGGCGTCCATGCGCTTGATGCTGACCCCCAACGCGTCCAGCTCCAGGATGACGACCACGCGGCCGCCGAACGACAGGGCCAGGGCCCGCGCCGTCAGGTCGTCGTGCAGGCCGGTGGGCTGGCGCAGCCCCATGCCGCCCAGGTACAGCGTGTCGAGCTTTCCGTTGTCGTTCTTGTCGTCGAAGGGCTCGCCCTCGTCCCAGACCAGGTTCAGGTTCTGGTCGGTGTAGCCCTCGAAGGAGGGAGTGATGAGCGTCAGGCCCACGCCCGCCGAGATCGCGGTGCCGTCCAGGACCTCGACGACCCGGGTCGCGTGGACGACCTCGACGACGTCGGCCGGGGCGTCGGCGCCGGTTCCGGTGTCGACCACGTCGGCCGGGGGCAGATCGGCGGTCACGTCGGTAGGCGCCGCGTCGGGCAGGGTGTCCGAGGCGGGGGTGTCGATCGTCGCGTCAGGCATGTCGGGGCCCTCGGTCCCGCCGCCCGAGCAGGCCACCAGCGCAGCGCCAGCGACCACCCCGAGCACGAACAGGGAAGAGAAGCGCTTCATCCCATTCACCTCCTGGCTACGTTCCATCACAGGTCCCGGCAAGGTGACAAGCGAAGAACGCGAAGATGTCGTCCATCCCGTCGGTGTACTTGTAGGGCACCTTCAGGATCGGCACCTCCGACGTGGTCGGGTCGTTGATCAGCGCGCTATACGGGTACAGATCCGGCACGGTCTCGCAGTGATAGAACGGGTAAGGCCGGGTCCACTCGATGTACTCGACCTGGTAGTCACTCACGTAGGCCTTGAAACGCCGCTCGACGCGCGAGGTGAGGTTGCCCGTGCTCGATCCGCCCGAGTGCCCGATAAGGCCCACGCGGGCCCCGTCGATGCGGGGCAGCGCGCGCAGCAGCTTGAACCCGAGCAGGCTCTCGTAGACGCGCATCCCCATCAGCGGGAGGCCCTGCACCAGCATCTTCTTGGCCACGTCGTTCTCGATCATGGCGGGCGGCCCGCTGCCCATCACGCGCATGCCCAGCATGAGGATGGCCAGCCCGCGGGCGGGGTACTCACCGCCGTGGTAGTCGTCGCGGTAGATCCAGACGGTGTCGCCGTGCCCGTGCACGGCCAGTACGGCCGGGAAGGGTCCGGGGCCTGGTGGCGAGAGCAACAACCCCTCGAAGGTGCCCACCCACGGGTCGTCGAGCAGCAGGTGCTCCTCCACGTGGTCTGCCGCGTCGGTGCGGGCGATGGTGGTCACGGTGAGCGGTCGCTCGTCGAGTCCGTCGAGCAGGAAGGCGATGTTCAGCTCGTCGGCGATGGCGGCGGCCAGTTCGTCGGGCGTCAGGGGCCCCAGCACCAGCGGTACCTCGCCCGCGTCGCTAGCCAGCAGCGCCTGGTGGATGGCGTCCTCGGTCGTGGGGCGGGCGTACGCGGCGGCCTTCTCCAGGTAGGCCAGGTAGTCGGCCTTGCAGGTGTCGGGATCGGGGCAGGGGGGCTGGGCGCCCAGGTCGTCCCGCAGCGTGACGTTGGGAGCGGGCGACGCGGCGTCGACGGGCGCATCGGCCGCAGCCTCGCCGGGGGCGTCGGCCGTGACGTCGGCGGTGATCGCGTCGTCGTCGGCGTCGGAGAGCGCATCCGCCGAGCTCCCGGCCCTCCCGCACGCCGCCAAGCCCAGGGCCAGCACGAATCCGATGAGCCGAAGATGCTGTGCTCCGCTACCCATCGTCACCGTCCCTCACTTTCCGTCCGCTCGAAGACAACGTAGCGAACCGCCGGCGATAGCACCAACGTCAGCGCGCCGATCGGCGCGGGGTGCCGGGGCTCGATCGCGCTGCCCTCCAAATCCACGATCTCGACGGCAGACGTTCCGGCAGGAACGGGCAACGACAGGGCGAACGTGGTGTCCGGGCCGCCTTCGCCCGACGCCCCCACGCCCAGGTCGGGCTGATCGCGTCCGTCCCAGGCGGCCAGCACCAGGGCCCCGTCGGAGCGCACGAAGGCCAGCGCCAGCACGTCGTCGGGCAGGCCCAACCGGGCCGACACGTCGCCGGCGAACCGGGCGGACCCCAGCGTGTCGGCCAAGGCCTTCAGGGCCCGCCAGGCCGGCTTCTCGCGGCGCGGCGTCATCGGGTCGGCGCTCCAGCCGAACAGGCCGAAGTAACTCTCGTGGGGCCGCGGCCCGGTCGTGACGGGCTCGCCGTCCCAGAAGGTGTACCAGTCGTAGACCTCGACGCCGTCGCGCAGGGCCAGCAGCACGCTGCGGGCGAGCCAGCGGCCCTGGTCGGTCTCGCTCACCTCGTACGACGGCCACCCCATCTCGGTGAACGCGACCGGTTTGGCGGGGCAGCCCCAGTCGGCCAGCCGCTCCCGCGCCAGTGCCGTCATGGCGGCCTGGCCCGGCATCACGTAGCCGTGACTGGCGTAGGCGTCGCGCTCGGGCGACCAGGCCTGGTCGTTGGTGTAGGGGTGGATGGCCAGCACGTCGAAGGCGTCGCAGACGCCGGGCAGGGCCGCACCGAGCGCCTTCAGGAACCTCCAGCCGTTGTCCAGGTCGGCGTCGGCGGACGACTGGCCTCCCACGAGCACGCGCGCCCCCGGGCACGCGTGCTTCACCGCGGCGTGGGCTGCCGTCAGCAGCAGGGCGTAGCGCGCGGCGTCGGCCTCGGGCGGCCAGAAGGTGTCGAGGTTCGGCTCGTTCCACACCTCGAACTGGTCGATCTGCCCGCAGAAGCGCGCGGCCGTGGCCCCGGCGAAGGCGGCGTAGACGGCCGGGTCGATGGAGCCCGGGGTGCCGTCGGGCATGGCCCAGCCGACCCCGTAGGCGAGGATGGCCGTGATGCGTCCGCCCGCGGCGCGGATGCGCTCGACCCCGGTGGCCACGGCCTCGAAGTCGAATTGCCCCGGGGCTGGCTCCAGCCATTCCCACAGGAAGTCGGTGCGCACGCGAAAGTCGCCCAATTCGGCGAGACGGGTCAGCTCGAAGTCGCGGTCGGCGTTCTCCTCGGGGCGAAGCGACAGATGGGACGAGACCCCCAGGCGGGTGCGCACCGGCTCGCCCGCGGGAGCGAGGCCGGTCCACCAACCATCGGGCTCCGCGGCGTCCCCGCCGTCCGGCGGGGCGGGCTGGGTGTCCGTGACCTCGTAGCGGGCCTCGATCGCCAGGTCGGCTCCGGTGTCGCGCGAAGGCGTCGAGCCGCCGCACCCCGCCGAGGCGCACCCCAGGAAGAGGGTCAGGGCCAGCTGACTCCTCGTCATGGCGCCATCCCCGCGGCGTGCCACGCCTCCGCGCGGCCGTTCACCTCGCTGGCTAGCGTGACCAGGGGCAGGTAGGGCCGGTCGAGGGAATCGATCAGGCCGAAGTTGTCGCCCGAGAACGGGTCCTCGGGCTTCTTGGGGTTGTCCATCCACTTGTACCAGTGGAAGGCCACCGCGTACGGCCGACGCGTCCAGGCCTCGACGAAGGCATCGTACGAGAGCGCGCGGTCCTCCTGGGTGGGCACTACGGGGGCCCAGTTCTTCACGTTGGGCAGGCCCGAGTCCTTGCCCTTGAACGAGAACTCCTCGAGCAGCACGGGGCGGTCGAGCGCGGAACCCAGGGCGTCGAGCTGCTCTACGGGAGGGTGCTCCCAGTAGAACGCCATGGAGACCACGTCGAACACCTCGGCGGCCGCCAGGAAGAGCGCGTCGCCGTGGTAGTCGAAGAAGCGGCAGCCGAGCACCAGGTGGTGCGGGTCGACCTGTCTGAGAGCGCCGACGGCCACCTCGGCGTAACGCCGGAAGGCCTTCACCTGAAAGGCCTCGGTGACGGCCTTCGCCGCGTCGGTTTTCGGCTCGAGGTCGGCGGACGTGAGCGTCGGCAGCGCGTCCCAGTCGGGAAGGTCGACGCCCCAGGTCGCCGCGAAAGCCTCGAGCGTGCCCGCTTGCTCGCGGAGGAACGTGAGGGCCTCAGCACGGCCGGGCGCATCGGCCGGGAAGTCGACGCACAACTGCAGCACGGTCAGCTGGGTCGTCCAGTTGGGCACCCAGGCCAGCTCGTTGTCGAGGAAGAAGCCGATCAGCCACGGGTCGTCGACGTAGGGGCCGGCGTACTGCTCGGCCATCGCGGCCGCGTGCTCGGCGAACATGGGCGACCAGTAGTCGGTGATGACGGACTCCGGGGTGTAGCGCGGCGCCCACATGGCCGAGTTGAGGATCACGCTGGCGTGCGGGACGCGCTGGCCCATCGAAGCGCTGCTCCAGGGGCCCACCGCGTTGAAGCGCCACGCCCGAAGCCGCGCCTCGGCCGCGTCGCCCCAGGTGGCCTCGTCGCCGTAGAGCCCGGTGAGCAGCGGGTTGTACTCGCCCTGGAACGACACGTCGGTCACGCCCTTCGACAGGACCACGTTGCCGTCGGGCGTCAGGAACCACCACGCGCCGCCGCGCTTCACCACGCGGAACCACTCGCCCGGCTCCGGCGGACCCAGCTCGGCGGGGGCGTTCTTCCAGCCGCCGAAGCGGTCCAGCTCCAGCGGCGAGCCGGCGTTCTCGGTGCGCAGCCCGTTCAAGCGCTGCTGCCACGTGGCGCGCACCGGGTCGATCGGCGGACCGAAGACGCGCAGCAGGTAGCGCCGGCCGTCCGGTCCGCCCTGGACGGTCACGCGGGTCCCCGCGACCACGATCGTGCCCGGCCCCGTGCGCGGCGCCTGGATCTCGTTCCCCACCGTGCGCGTGCAGTCGTCGTTCCAGGGATCCTCGGTCGCGGTGCAGCGCGGCCTCTCGTCATCAGCTTGATCGGTCGGAGCCGTCTCCAGGTGCGTGCCGTCGGCCATCGTGAACGAGCCGGGCGCGCCGGCGCCCACCACGACCTCGAGCCGGGTCCGCTCCAGCTCGCGCGCGCACGGCACCTCGGGGTGCCCCGGCACGGGCTCGACGCGGCGCACTGTATCTGGAAGCATGGGCACCACGCCGCCGGCGCGCAGGTAGACCGGGATACTCTCGACGGGTGCGGGCTCGAGGAGCGTGCGATCCCCATCCACCGTCGTCCCGTCGGGGAAACGGTACCAGGTGCCGGGCGGCAGGCGCACGGCCCGGCGGGTCGCGCCCTGCTCGATGACCGGCGCCACGAAGAAGGCCGGCCCCAGCAGGTACTCGTGCACGGCCTCGCGCGCGCCGTCCCAGGCCGGGAACTCCAGCACCGCGCTGCGCATGGCGGGCAGCCCGGTTGCGACGGCTTCGGCGTGCAGGCCCGTCAGGTACGGCAGCAGCCGCAGGTGCGTCAGCGCATAGGACCGGAAGTGGACGATCGTCTCCTCGTCGCGGTCCCAGTCCCAGTTGGCCTCTTCGTTCGAGCCCCGGTGCGTGCGCATCACCGGCGACCAGGCGCCCAGCTCGGTCCAGCGGAAGTACAGCTCCCGGGTCGAGGGCGGCGAGGTGCCGCCCGTGTAGCCCGCGATGTCGTGGCCGAAGGCCGAGACGCCGGCGAGACCCAGGCCCGTGCCGTAGGGGATGACGCTGGCCAGCCCGTCCAGCAGGCTCCAGTCGGTCTGCTGGTCGCCGGCCCAGGTGACCCGCAGGTGGCGATTGGAGTCCAGGTACCCCGATCGCGAGAAGAACAGCGCGTCGCCATCGGCCTGCCCGCCGAAGCCTTGGCGAAGGCGGGGGCGGCGATCGCGCAGGGTCTCGTCATTCAGGCGCGCCCAGTCCACGGGGTAGACGTTGCCGTACTCCCAGCCGGTGCGCCCGTCGGCGAAGCGCATGTCGGGTGCCACCCACTCGCCGAAGTCGGCCATCCAGCCGTCGAGGCCCAGGTCCCAGGCCTGCTCCAGGCGGCCGCGCATCCAGGCCCAGGCGTCGGGGTTGGTCAGGTCGACGATGCTGACGGTCGAGTCGTAGTTCCACATCTCGTAGGGCGTGCCGTCGTCGTGCGTGGGCAGCCAACCCTCGGCCACGGCCAGGTCGTGGAAGGTGTCGTTCCCGTAGACGAACGAGTTGAAGTAGGTCATCACCCGCAGACCCATTCCATGCAGGCCGTCGATCATGGCGGGCAGGTCCGGGTGCTCATAATCGCGGAAGTCCATGTGCCACACGGCACCCAGCGGCACGTCGTGCTGGTCCAGTTGCGGCGCCTGGGCCTGCACCTCGGCGGGCTCGCCGAACAGGGCCACCCAGGGCGCGAAGGCCCAGTCGGGCAGCGAGTTGGGCCGGCCGTGCAGGTCGGTGAACTGGCGCACCACGTCGGCGGGGGTCGGTCCGGCCAGCACGTGCAGGCCGCCCAGGGCGCGCGCGTCGGCCTGGATCTCGGTCACGCCGGGCTCGTCGGAGCCGAGCAGCCAGCGGCTGCGGTACGAGGACTCGAGCAGCAGGCCGTGGGCGTGAGCGTCGGCGCCCGCCGTGGCCACCAGGGTGTACGGCAGCGGGAAGTACGTGTCGTGCAGGTGCGCCTTGGGCGACCACGTGCCCTCGGGCAGCTCGGGATCCTTGTCGAGCCCCTGCTCGGAGGTGCGCACGGGGATGGTCTCGCCGCGATGATCGACGGCGTCGTTCTGCCCGCCGAAGCCGTAGAAGGCCTCGCCGTCGCCGCAGAGGAGCCGGAAGCGCACCTCGTTGGCCTCCGCTGCGGCCTCCAGCAGCGTCGGCACCAGGAGCGCGCCCGTGGGGGTGGCGTGGACCTGGAGGCGCACCAGCGGTGTGCCCTGGGCGTCGTGCAGCGTCAGCGCGGGCTCGTCCGGGCTTCCGGCGACCTCGGCGCGACCGTCGGCCAAATCCCAGACGCGGTGCTCGTCGCGCTGAAAGGCCAGGAAGCCCAGCTTGGCCGTGGCGGTGGTCGTCACGTCGGCCAGGCGCAGGATGCCCGGGGCGGACTCGACCACCATGCGGCCCTCTTCGTCCAACAGGCGGAGCCGTGGGGGGGACGGGTCGACCTGCACCCGCAGCAGAGGTTGCGGTGCGGTCGTCTCTGCCTCGACGGCCTCGACCGCCTCGCCCGCGTCG
>Ga0172370_10005453_pt1 | contig 16389 bp, 15 predicted proteins | sample LakKiv5m_FD_114538 | JGI IMG/M metagenome (GOLD analysis project Ga0172370, IMG submission 114538) | Freshwater microbial communities from Kabuno Bay, South-Kivu, Congo - kab_022012_11.5m | ecosystem: Environmental > Aquatic > Freshwater > Lake | place: Democratic Republic of the Congo...
CTTGAGGCAAGACAAAAAGCTGGGATCAAAGTTCGCCAACCACTTGGTGCTTTGGTAATTAAAAAATATGAATTAGAAAAAGAATATACTCAGATCTTAAAAGATGAATTGAATATAAAAGTTGTAATGACAAATCCAAATTTACAAGATGAAGTTTCTTTGAGCACTGAAATGACGGAGGAATTGGTACAAGAAGGAAATTATCGCGAGCTTGTGCGAGCAATACAGGATATCAGAAAGAAAGAAGGGTTAACACCAAACGATTCCATTGTTCTTTCACTTGATACTAACGATAAAGGTAGGGAATTAATTGAAAAATTTGAAACTGAAATAAAGAAAACAGTACTTGCGTCTATAATAAAATTTGAGGAAAACAACGGAGAGGAGATAAAAATAAACGATTTGGTTTTCAAAATAAGCATTCAGAAATAGCTCTCTTTTGTGGTAAAATATAGGTATGAAAAAAATATTTATTGTGCACGGTTTTGGAGGCATACCTAATGCAGGATGGATTCCTTGGTTAATGAAAAAACTAGGAGAAAATGTAATATATGCTTGTGCCTTACCTATGCCAGAATCAAAAAAACCGGTTGTTTCAAAATGGATTGAAGAGATTTCCCATGCTGTCGAAAACGCTTCTGAGGACGATATAGTTTTAGTTGGCCACAGTTTGGGTGCGACAGCGATTCTAAAATACTTGGAACAAGATTCTGGCAACAAAAAAATTGCTAAGGTAGTTTTAGTTTCAGGCTTGATGAGCCCTCTTGAACCTGATAATTTAGATAGTAATTACCGAGCGATAGATTCTTTTGTAACTCCTCCAATTAATTTTGAAAAAATAAGAAATAAAGCCAATAACTTTACTGTTTTGCATAGTACTGATGATCCGGCGGTTCCATTTTGGCATGCTGAAAAAATTTCTAAAAGTCTAGATTGCAGATTAGTGAAAGCTGAAAACAAAAAACACTTCTTTATTTTAGCTGAGCCAGTTTGCTACGAAATTCCAGAACTTCTGGAGATTGTCTTAGATGCCTAAAAAGACCTGATAACTATTTACATGCACCACATTTACCACACAGAAGGAATAATATTGGGAAGTAAAAATTACGGCGAGGCGGGGAAATATTATTTTATCCTTACCCATGATTTAGGATTGGTCTATGCTTCGGCGCAAGGAGTGCGAAAAATATCTTCGAAATTACGTTTTGTTTTGCAAGATTTTTCTTACATCAAACTTGATTTGGTGCGAGGAAAAGATTTTTGGCGACTGACGAGTGCCTCAAAAACAAATAAATTGGATGGTCTTTCGAGAAACCCTATTTCTTTTCAAATATTTGGGAATATCGCGCGTCTCTTGAAAAGACTTTTAGCGGGAGAAGATTCGAATCAAACATTGTTTGCGGATTTATTGAGCGGGCTTCATTTTTTAGAAAAATCTAAATCAATAAATGAGGCAGAAAATGTTGAAGTAGTTATCGTCTTGCGAATTTTAAATGATTTAGGATATATTGGGAACAATGAAATGCTTAAAAACATCACCAAATCGCCATTTGAAGAGAATTTAATTTTTGAGGCAAGTAAAAGAAGGACCAAAATTCTTTCAGAAATCAATCAAGCTCTAAAAGAAACACACCTTTAAACTATGCTATAATATGGGGATGCTAGAAGAGCCAGAAAAATTAAACAGAATAGAGGAAATGAAAACAAAACTCAATAGTAAAAATTATGAGGCCAGCATGAGACATCGTGACAATTTTCCACACCATATGGAGAAAGAAGTCCCGGATTCTTGGGGAGAGGAAGAAGAGGGTTTTGATTTTAGGAAAAAATTTTTAGAAAAAACACCTATGTTAAAAAAATTTTTTGTTTTTTCCATAATAGTTTTTATTTTAGCCCTGGGATATGCTGCTTATATGTTTTTTGCTGGGGGTAATACTGTTTCCAATAATAATATAGAAATTGCAGTACTGGGGAATACTTTTACGGCTGGAGGAGAAGAGTTGCCACTTCAGATAGAAATTACTAATAAAAATAATTCTGCTCTTGAACTAGCAGATTTGTTGATTGAATACCCAAAAAGTTCGGCCAATGATTTGTCGGGGGAGGTGGAAAGAATGCGAGAATCTTTAGGGACGATACCTTCGGGAGGCATCAAGAATGACACCGTGAAAGTAATTCTCTTTGGCGAACAAGGGAGCGTACGGAAGATAAAAATTTCACTTGAATATCGAGTGGAAGGTTCTAATGCTATTTTCGTAAAAGAAAAGTTTTATGATGTTTCTATCAGTTCTGCGCCGATTTATCTATCTATGGAGGCCCCATCTGAGACAAACCAAAATCAAGAAATTACCTTGAATGTAAAAGCAGTGTTGAATGCTACCAGGCCGGCTTCAAAAATATTAGTAAAAATGGATTATCCTGTAGGTTTCCAATTTGAATCGGCCACCCCGAGTCCTTCTTTTGGAAATAATGTTTGGAATTTGGGAGATCTCTCCCCGGGGACGGAGCGAGATATTGCCATTACAGGTAGGATGATTGATGTTTTCGACGGAGAGGAAAAAACTTTCCATGTTTTTAGTGGTGTCCAGAGTGATTCTGATAAAGCCAATATCGGGATTGTTTTCAATTCATTGGGACATACTACTCTAATCAAGAGGGCATTTATTGAGGCAAAATTGGTTATCAATGGAGTATATCAAAAAGAATATGCTACTGATTCCAACACTACAGTATTTGGAGAAATCCAGTGGGTAAATAATTTAGATACAAAAGTAAGTGATTTAGAAATTCGAGCGAAAATTTCAGGAAATGCGTTAAACAGAAAGACAATCATGGCATCATCCGGATACTATAATTCTTCGGTTGATACTATTCTGTGGGATAAAAACTCACAAAGTAGATTTGCCTTAGTGAACCCAGGAGATTCTGGAGCAGTTACTTTTTCACTATCACCCACATCTCTTTATTCGGGAACGGGTGGAATTTTAGCAGACCCAATTATAAATATTGAAATATCTATTTCCGCCAAGCAACCCCTAGAAGGAAATGAGATTAAAAAGATAGATAATTCAGAATCAAAAATTATAAGGATCATTTCTAATGTGGGACTTATTAATAAAGCACTATATTATTCGGGTCCTTTTACTAATACCGGACCAATCCCACCTCAAGTTGAGAAAGAAACTACTTATACAATTGTTTGGTCAATTTCAAATACGGCCAACAATATTTCCGGAGCCTTAGTGCGTTCTACGTTACCAACTTGGGTTCGATTTGTGGGACAAACTTCGCCTCCTTCGGAAGATTTGAGTTACAATGCTACTACTCGAGAGATAACTTGGAATGTCGGGGGGATATTGAAGGGAACTGGAATTACCGAACAAAAGAAAGAAGTAAGTTTCCAGATTGGATTTACCCCATCTCTTTCACAAGTAGACAAAATACCAAAAATAATAAATGAGACGATTTTGACGGGACACGATGATTTTGCTAATGTTGATGTCAAGGTGAATAAAACGTTTTTGGATACCAACCTTCGGGACGATGCGGCCTTCCCTGGGAATGGTGGTAAGGTAGTTGAATAGCTCTTGATTTAAAAACAAAATGTCAGCAGAAAACAAAAATGAAAACATAAAAGATACCAGTGAACTTATGGAAAAAGTTGTTTCGCTTTGCAAAAGGCGCGGATTTGTCTTTCAAGGTTCGGAAATTTATGGTGGCTTGGCAGGTACATATGATTTTGGACATTACGGTATAGCACTTAGAAATAATATTCAAAATGCTTGGTGGAAGAAATTTGTTGATTCTAGACGAGATATGTATGGCGTAGATGCGGCAATTTTAATGCGTCAAGAAGTTTGGCAAAATGCCGGACATGTTGAAAATTTCGCTGATCCTATGGTGGAATGTAAGAAATGCGGGAGTCGTTTTCGTGCTGATACTTTAATAAGTGATGTTAAAGAATATGAAAAGGTAAAATCTCTATGCTCGGATGTATTGCTTACTTTGGCAAATAATGAATTTGGTTTTTTTGATAAAATAGCTGATGAAGCAAGATCAATTGAAAATGTAATTAACTCTTCAGAAAATACTTCTCTAAACAAAGAACAAAAGGATTCAATAATGGATATTTTAGTTCCAAAATTCAAAGAACTTGTTTTAAAGATGGAGAAAACAAACAAAAAAATAGAATTTTTTGTAAAAAATATAGAAACAAGTGAAAAGTATATTGGGACTGTAATGGATTTTTATTTAAACAGATTTGTTTTATGTCCAAACATATCTTGCAAGGCACATAATTCTTGGGGGGAATCACAACGTTTCAACATGATGTTTCAAACACGTGTTGGCGCATCAGAAGATTCTTCTGCAATTTCATATTTGCGTCCAGAAACAGCACAGGGGATGTTTGTGAATTTCAAAAATACTGTAGATGCATTTCATCCAAAACTTCCTTTTGGATTGGCTCAGATAGGCAAAGCTTTTCGAAATGAAATAACTCCACGTGATTTTATTTTCCGAGTTCGAGAATTTTCTCAAATGGAAATAGAATATTTTGTTAGAAGTGAAGACTGGGAAAAATATTTTGAATATTGGAAAGGTGAGATTCTCGATTGGATGGAGGAAATCGGTATTGATATGAATAAAGTTCATGAGCTTGAAGTCCCCGAAGAAGATCGTGCACATTATTCCAAACGTACAGTCGATTTTGAATTTGATTTTCCTTTTGGGAAAAAAGAGCTTTTCGGCCTTGCATATCGTACAGACTTTGATTTGAACAACCACAAGCTAGATTATGTGGATGAAGAAAAAGGCAGTAAAATTGTGCCACATGTTATCGAGCCTACATTTGGAGTTGAGCGCGCGTTTCTTTCTGTTTTACTTTCAGCCTACGCTGAAGACGAAAAGGATGGAGAAATTCGTCCGTATTTGAAATTCAAGCCAAACATAGCTCCTGTCATATGTGCAGTTTCTCCATTACTAAAAAATAAACCAGAACTTGTTGAATATGCCAATACAAAAGTTTACGCACCGCTCAAAGCTGAATTTGGACGAGTAGTATGGGATGACAATGGAAATATTGGTAAACGTTATCGAAGGCAAGATGAAATCGGTACGCCGTATTGTATTGTGATAGATTTTGATACTTTAACTGATGATACTGTGACCGTGCGTGATCGTGACACTGGAGAGCAAGAGAGAATAAAAGTTTCTGAGCTTTCCAATTTTATTAAAGAGAAAATTAATTAAAATATATGACATTTGGACCAAATCAAGGACCTCCACAAGTGCCCTCAATAGAGGAACAGGAAAAAGAAAATAAAAAGAGATTTATTGAAAAAGCATTAGAAAATTTTAAAAGTGCTGGTTTTCCTGTTGATTGTATAAAAATGATACACAGAGTAATAAAATCCAGAATTACTTTTGAGGTTTTAAAAAAAATTGAAGAAAATCCAGAGGAAGCGTTAGAAAAATATGGAGTTGGAAAAGAGGAAAAAATGAGAGATTTTGGTGTTCACATAAACCAAGATAATATCTTAGAAGATATTTGGGTTCCAAAAAAATTTATTGAAGAACAAAAATCATATTTTGACGATCTTCTTGTTGAAGATGAGATAAACGTTTTACAGTGGTCATTAAACACAGAAGATAAAAAAAGGAATACAGTTTTGGCAGATAGAGTTTTACGTTGCAGGACTCTTTCGGAGAGTGGTATGTATGTTTCTATGGGCAGAAAAGTTGAACTTCTTTTTAAGAATAAAGAGTATAGAGATGAAGTAAAGAATTACGTTTTTATGGTAAATAATATAATAAAAAATTTTAGTAGTAAAATGCTTTCCATGGAATTACCAGAACACACAAGAGAAGCTTGTTTAGAAAATAAAGATAATATTTCTAGGGTAGAGGAAGATGCCTTTAAGGCCATAGAGTATCTAACCTCTATATACCTTGAAGAAATGAAATAAATTTTTAAAGACCCCACATTAAACATGTGTGGGGTCTTGGTGTTAAAATAAAATCTACGAAATACACAACAAAAGTTTTAAAGAATGGTTTGAAAGATAAGGAATTTATTTAAAATAAAAGGCATGGAAAACTTTAGATTTCATTTTGATAATGAACCTGATTTAGAAAAAGAACGTCAAAAAATTTCTGAACAATTTACTGTCGCAAAAAAACAAAAACAAGAAAAAATTGAAGGTGAGTATGAAAAAACAAACGAAGAAATCAAACTCATCCAAGTTGTAAATGATTTAGTTAGAAAAGAAATAAGTGAAATTGGGATAATCACAGAGGAATATGCAAGCGAAGATAGGATTCATTTAATAAATCAAGAAAAGGCAAAATCTTTAAAAATGGATTCTGACGGGCGGTACCATTTAACTGGACATTTTATTTTAATAAACGAAGATAATCTTGAGGGTAAAAAGTTTAAGGCTTTTAAGGTGCTACTGCATGAGATTATTCATTATTACTCACTGCACTCTCTAGCTTTTCTTAAAGAAGAGAATAATTTAGTCATTAAAGAATATCGAACAGGGTATGTTTCTCATAACCCCAAAGAAGATGAGCATGAGCATTTTCGAGGTTTTAATGAGGCCGTTACCGAGAAAATAATGGAAGAAATAATTAAAAAAAATAAACAATATATTATTGATGAATTCAATTTAGAAAAAACTAATTTCGCTCATAGGGAAAATTTTGATCTCGGATATAAAGACGAAATTAAAATTCTTGATTTTATAATTCAAAAGTTAGCCGAGAAGCAAAATAAAAGTCCGGAAGAAATTTGGACGAAAATAAAGAGAGGTATGTTTACTGGGGAAATGATGCATCTTCGAGATATCGAAAAAATATTTGGGCCCGGGTCCTTACGTTTTCTTTCAGCTATGTCGTCTTATGGCTCAACCAATGAAATTAATACTGAAAAAATTTATCAAAAAATATATTTATTTTTTACTGAGGAGAATCAAATAAAGAAGAATGCATTAGCCAAGGAAATACTTTCTGAAAGGGAATTCTTGAGGTATAATAGCTCACTATGAAATACACAAAAAAAGTTTTAAAGAATGGTTTGAAAGTTGTCACCGTACCTATGAAGGACAATCCTACGGTGACGGTGCTTGTGCTCGTGGAAGCTGGGTCAAAATATGAGACAAAAGAAATAAATGGCATATCACATTTTCTCGAGCATATGTGTTTTAAAGGAACCAATAAAAGGCCAAAAGCAATAGATATTTCTTGTGAACTTGATGCTATTGGGAGTCAGTACAATGCTTTTACAGCACAGGAGTATACTGGATACTATGCAAAGTCTGACGCAAAACATTTCAAAAAGATTTTTGATGTTGTTTCTGATATATATCTAAATTCTACTTTTCCTGAAACAGAGATGGAAAAAGAAAAAGGTGTGATTATCGAAGAGATAAATATGTACGAAGATTTACCAAATCGCCATGTGCAGGATCTCATGATGGAGCTTCTCTACGGCGACCAGCCGGCCGGGTGGAATATTGCCGGAGAGAAAAAAAATATTACCAATATGAAACGAGATGATTTTGTTTCTTACAAAAAGAAACATTATTTACCAGAAGCAACGACACTTGTGGTGGCAGGGCATGTTACCTATAAAGAGGTGATGAAAGAAGCGGAAAAAATTTTTGGTAAAATCTCACGTGGGAAAAAAGAAAATAAGAAAAAGACTATAGAAAAACAAAGCAATCCCGAAATACTTGTAAAATTTAAAGAAACAGATCAGACACATTTTGTGCTTGGAGTTCGTACTTATGATTTATTTAATAAAAAAAATACTGTACTTTCAGTACTTGGCGGAATACTCGGTGGTGGAATGAGTTCAAGACTTTTTCAAAAACTTCGTGAAGAAATGGGGGTAGGATATTATGTGCGCGCTTACAATGACGCATATACTGATCATGGATTTTTCCAGATTTCTGCCGGAGTAGATAATAAAAGGATTGAAGAAGTTGTCGAAGCAGTTATTTTGGAATGTCGTAAATTAAAAGAAGAATTAGTATCGGAAGAAGAATTAAATAAAGTGAAGGAATGCTTGATAGGGAATATGAAACTATCACTTGAATCAAGTGACGACATTGCCAATTTTTATGGCGGGCAAGAATTGTTGAAAAAGGAAATTAAAAATGCCGAAGAAAAAGCCAAAGAACTACGGAAAGTGACAGCGAAAGATATTAAGAAACTTGCGAATGAGATTTTCAAAAATGAAAAATTAAATCTTGCTCTCATTGGTCCATTTAAGGATAAAGTACATTTTTTAAAGATACTTTCTTTTTAAAGAAATATTGGCAAAATTTTCAACTGAGTGTTATCATGTAAGTATGTTTGGGAAAAATAACATAAATACATTTTCTGTGTCTTCTGGAACAATGATTCGGGCAATTTTGATTCTGTTCGCTGTTTATGTCGCGTGGATTTTAAGGGATTTGATTTTAGTAATATTGACTTCTATTGTAGTGGCTTCTTTTGTAGAGTCGGCTATTCCTAGTTTCAAAAAGATAAAAATTGGAAGAGTTTTTGCTGTTGTTATTATGTATGTTTTGTCGATTTCTTTTATCTCAGTGATCTTTTACCTATTTGCGCCACTACTTATTACAGAGGTTTATAATTTCGCGGTATTTATTTCAAAATATGCACCCGGAGTTGATTTCTTAAATTATTTTAGTAATGAAGCATTTTCTGGTGCAAAAGATGTTGTAAATAATTTATCTCATGGCATGTCTATCCCCGCATTACTTTCAACCTCTAAAGCATTTATAACCAACCTTTCTGACGGATTCTTTACAACACTCTCTGTGGCTTTTGGTGGCATATTTAATGTCGTATTGATTGTCATTATTTCTTTTTATCTTTCCATTCAGGAAAAAGGAGTGGAGAATTTTTTACGTGTCATTTTGCCTATCAAATATGAAGAATATGTAATTGGTCTGTGGGATCGAACAAGAGTAAAGATCGGTCTATGGATGAAAGGACAAATGCTTTTGGGTCTATTGATAACTATTTTGACTTATCTGGTACTTGCAGTAATGGGAATCCAGTATGCATTTTTGTTGGCGATAATTGCTGGGTTGATGGAACTTGTTCCTTATGGCATTTTACTTGCCCTTGTACCAGCTGTATCTTTTTCCTATCTATCAGGAGGGATATCGAGTGCCCTTATGGTGTTTGGGGCATATCTCATAATTCATCAGTTTGAAGTTTATCTATTTTCTCCGCTTATCATAAAAAAAGTGACTGGGCTTTCTCCGTTGATTATTATTTTGGCAGTATTAGTTGGTTATGAGCTTGGTGGTTTTTGGGGTTTACTGCTATCTATTCCGGGGGCACTTCTTTTTATGGAAATAATGAATGATGTTGAGAGACAAAAAAACAATCTTAGAGAAAAAAACTTGTCCCGTTAGAAATAGAGCGGACATGAAATAAAGAAAAAAAATTATTAATTAAAATTTCTAATGGGATGACTAATAAAACTTTCTATCTTACTACAACTTTACCTTATGTAAATGCACCGCTTCATATGGGGCATGCACTTGAATTTGTGCGGGCGGATACTATTGTGCGTTACAAAAAACTTGCGGGGTATGATGTATTTTTTAATACTGGTACAGACGAACACGGGATGAAGATCTATGAGCGCGCCAGAGAAGAGGGTATGACCGTTCAAGATTTTGTAGATAAAAATTTTGAAACTTTTTGTGAACAAGTAAAAATGTTTGGTATATCAGAAGATGTGCATTTTATTAGAACGACCGACAAAAATCACGAAGAGGCTGCTCAAGAATTCTGGCGCAGAGTAGAGAAGAATGGTTATATTTATAAGAAAAATTATCAAGCAAAATATTGCGTGGGGTGTGAGAGCGAAAAGACTGATAGTGAGCTCGATGATAATGGAGAGTGTCCATTTCATCCAGGTAAAAAGATTGAGACAATAAATGAAGAAAATTATTTTTTCAAGTTCTCTGAATTTGGTGATAAGTTGCTTTCATTTTACGAAGAAAATCCAAATTTTGTGATTCCTGAATTTCGTTTGAATGAAATGAAAAATTTTATTAAGAACGGCCTGCAAGATTTTTCCATTTCACGTCTGAAAGAAAAAATGCCTTGGGGTATAGCGGTGCCGGATGACAATGATCACGTGATGTATGTTTGGTTTGATGCATTGGTAAATTATATTTCCACTCTTGGTTGGCCTAAAACTGCTGGTGATTTTGAAAAATATTGGGTGCATGGCAACCCGACACAATATTGCGGGAAAGATAATACTCGATTTCAGGCGGTGATGTGGCAAGCAATGCTTATGGCAGCAGATGTGCCAAATTCTCACCAGATAATAGTAAATGGTTTTATCACAGGCGAGGGGGGTGTAAGAATGTCGAAAACCATTGGTAATGTCGTTGATCCGCGCGACATTGTGCGCGAATACGGCACTGACGCGCTTCGCTATTTCCTTTTACGTGAGGTTGGAAGTTTTGAAGACAGTCCGTTCACTATGGAAAGATTCAAAGATGCTTATAATTCTGGCCTAGCAAACGGTTTGGGGAATTTGGTGAGCAGAACGATAAAAATGGCAATTTCTTATGAGGCATTTCCCAATGTAAATCCGGAGAATGATTGGTTGATAAAACATTCCTACTGTGCAAAATATTTAGATAATTTTGATCATAAAAATGCGATGGATGAAATTTGGGGAAGAATTTCAGATATTGATAAAGCAATTCAAGAACAAAAACCATTTCAAGAAATTAAAATAGACCCAGAAAAAGCCAAGAAAAATGTCCAAGACTATATCAATGAAGTATTTAGAATCGCTTGGGAGCTTCAACCATTCATGCCAGGGACATCAGAAAAGATTTTGAAATATATTTCTAGACGAGAAATGCCAGAGGCACCTTTATTTTTGAGGAAATAATTATTTGAATCCTTTCCTCCTTGCGGAGGAGGAGTGCCCTTTAGGGCGAGGTGGTGATTAAAAGAATTACCACCCCCAACCCCCTCCTTGATTAAGGAGGGGAGCTAAAATGCAAACAATTCATAATATAAAAAAATTATTTTACAGAAGAAAGGAGTTGAGGAATAATAGCACCCCACAAGAAATTTTATTATGGCAAAAGTTAAAAAATTCACAACTCGGTTTCAAATTTAGAAGGCAACATAGTATTGGTGGCTACATCACGGATTTTTATTGTCCTCTAAAAAAGTTAGTAATAGAAATAGATGGATCGCAACATTTTGAGAAAGAAAATAAAGGATATGATAAAAATAGAAGTGTTTATTTTGAAGGACTAAATATAAAAGTTTTACGTTTTACAAATGCCGAGATAAATACTAATATTAATGGAGTGTTATTAAAAATAATTATAGAATTAAAAAAATAATTCATGGAAAAAATTGAAAGTAAAAAATTTAATATTTTTGAGAAATTAAAAGAACTAGATTTTCCTTTTGGAAAATATGTCGTGGTTAGCAGCGGTACACTTGATGCTCTTGGTATTCGTTCAGCTAGTGATATTGATATTGCTGTGACAAAAGACCTGCATGAAGAATTGAGAAAAACTGGTACTTGGAAAGAAACAGAACTTCACGGAAAAATTTTTCTTCAAAAAGATATTTTTACGATTATTCCTAAATTGGATTGGGAAAAATATAGCACCACTACCGAAGGAGCCATTGCTTCGGCGATGATTATCGATGGTTTTCCATTTATGAATTTGGAAGAGCTTTTGAAATTTAAAATTGCCATGGGTCGCGAAAAAGATCAAAAAGATATAAAATTACTCAAGGAAATGTTGAATAAAAAATAATTTTATGGAAAAAAAAGAACCGAAATATATTGATATCCACGCACATATAAATTTTAAAGCTTACAAGGAAGATGGAGAGGAAGTAATAAGGCGAGCGCTTGAGGCAGACACTTGGCTTATAAATATAGGAAGTCAGGATACAACATCTGCACGGGCGATTGAAATTGCACATAAATATTCGGAAGGAGTTTATGCTTGTATTGGACTTCACCCGATACATCTTGAAGAGTCATTTCATGACGAAGAAGAGACAGGCGGGCCGGCTTTTAAATCGCGAGCGGAAATTTTTGATAAAGAAAAATATTTGGAAATGGCGCGTGATCCAAAAGTGGTCGCGATAGGGGAGTGTGGGCTTGATTACTATCATCTCGATACTAAATCGATCGAAAGACAGAAAGAAATTTTTGTAAAACAAATAGAAGTTGCAAACGCTGTCGGGAAACCCATGATGCTCCATATCAGAAATAATCCAACCGACAGAACTTATAATGCTTATGCTGACGTGGCGGAGATTATGAAAACACACGCGAAGGTTTCCGGCGTATCACATTTTTTTGCCGGAAGCGTGGAAGATATGAAAAGGTTTGTCGAGCTTGGGATATATGTTTCTTTTGCCGGACCAATAACCTACAAACCCAAGCCAGAAATCTGTGACTACATCGGGGTGATTCGTGAAACTCCACTTGAATATATTTTGACCGATACAGATAGTCCATACGTGGCGCCAGTTCCACACCGAGGAGAGAGGAATGAGCCTGTATATGTATGCGAAATTGTGAAAAAAATTGCGGAAATAAAAGGATTACCCGAAGAAGAAGTAGCAAATACGATTGTCACGAACGCTAAAAAACTCTTCAAACTATAAAAGTTATACTTTTTAGTTTTGACTCAATTGAGCTATAATAAAAGTATGACATGGTTTTTTATTGCACTCGTAGCTCCTTTTTTGTGGGCTTTTGTAAATATCGCCGACAACTATTTAGTAGCTAATTTTTCCGAAAGAGAAAAAGAACGTAGCTCGGGTGGTTTAGTTTTATTTTCGAGCTTGGCAGGTATTTTTATCGCGGGAGTCATTGGGATTTTTAATGTTGGTATTTTTGAAATACCGACCACAGACAAGATATTACTTTTTATCACTGGAATTTTAACGATTGCTTGGATTATTTTGTATTTGTTTGCACTGGAGATAGAAGAAACGTCTACGGTTGTTCCTTGGTTTCTCACTGTTCCGGTATTCGGATACATACTGGGATACCTTATTTTAGGTGAGGAGTTAAGCTGGCATCAGCTTTTGGGTTCTGGTGTTGTTATTTTTGGTCTGATATTTATTTTAGTGGATTTTAGTGGCAATAAGAAAAAAATTAAAGTAAAACCGGCTTTTTATATGCTTTTTGCTTGTTTTTTGGTGGCTGTCTCTGGAATAATTTTTAAATATGTCACAGTTGAGGGAAATTTTTGGGTGTCTTCTTTTTGGGAATATTTTGGGTTAGGAATGACTGGTTTTCTAATTTATGTTTTTGTTCCAAAATTTCGGCGAGAATTCTTACACATGAACAGCAAGGGAGGATTGAAGATTTTTACCTTAAACATAATAACTGAGGCTTTTACCGTTGCAGGGAACCTGTTGACGAATTTTGCCTTACTCTTGGCGCCGGTGGCAATGGTCTACTTAGTCGGTAGTTTTCAACCGGCAATTGTGCTTTTCTTTACAATTTTGAGTACTAAATTTTTTCCGCATATTCTTAGAGAAGATCTTTCAAAAAAAGTTCTTATTCCTAAAATAATTGCCATTATTATTATGATTTTGGGAAGTTTCTTTTTGTTTTTGTGATATAATATTTTTATGGATAATTTAGACCAAAAGAAAGAAAAAGATTGGTTTATTTGGATTGTGCTTTTGAGTTGTTTGATTGTGGTGGCATATTCTTTTTTTTATTTGTTTTTTAAAAAAGATTTTAGCTTTATAGTTGAAACATCTTGTGATTCAACAAGGGAAGAGTGTTTTTCTCGGGATTGTTCCAACCCAGACAATTGTCCACCAAATGGGCTGTCAAATTTTAAAAGATATAGTTTGAAAGCGAGTGATTTTAAATATTGCCAGAATGAAGATTGTACGGGAGTTTGCGAAACCGGTGAAATAAAATGTGAACCGATAAAATGTTCAGAGAATGTTGATTTGGGAGAGAGTTGTCTTTCTGTTAACGGGGAACAAGAAAATAGTGGCGTCTAATGATCTATGGAAAAGAACTTAGATTATAAAAAAATAGTGTCCAATCGGAAACTTTTTAACGAAACTGTTTATACTAAGCTTACTGAAGCAACTAAAATCCTCGAAGAAAGGCAAAAAGATTTAGAGTTGGTAAAAAAGATAGAAAAATTTTTAAACAATAATATTCCTGAGCCAATAAAGAATATGGGTAAAAATGGTCTCCAATTTAGGGACGTTGCTACTCCCAACCACGATACTTATTGGTTTATTGAATTGACAAAAGACCATGGACTGAAGACAATATTTTTTGAATATCCCGGTGATAAATTTACTTCCAATAATGATTTTAAGTGTTCACTTGGTAAACTACACATCCATGACAGATTAAATAAAAAAAGAAATCAAATTGAGGAGAATATAACAATAGTCGATTTTAATAAATATAATGGGAAGCCTCTTAAAGATGTTTTAACTTTTTGGGGAGAGCCAGTAGTAAATTTTCACCGAAGATTATTTGACGTATATGGTTACAAGAAAGAGGATTTTTATTTTTATGATAATTCCGGATGGCTTAAGGCAAACGGAGAGACAGCCATTAAATACTATACGAATTTACTTATGTTACTGGTATGCCATGGGATTCTTTTCGAAAATTTCTTATTGACAGGAAGAGAAGGTAAATTTACAGAGGAAGTTTTCCTGCCGGCATTTCAGAACGTTATTAATTTAACCGGGCGGAAACCACTCATTGTTCCTATTCCGCCTATGGATAATGAAGAAGATTCACATTGGATTTCTTACAAATCAAATATTAAAAAATTAATACCCGAATATTAAATTCCATGATTACCCAAAATGTTTGTTATATCTATCAAAATGTGATTCAAGCCACTTCTCCATTATTGGCCAAATATTCTCATATTATTCCGATTTTATTTATATTATCTTTGGCTCTACTGGTTTTCGTAAAATCTAATAAAAATATTCTTTCCAAAATTTTTCTCAGCTTTTCCCTTGTATTTTCTGTTTGGCTCATTGGCGATTTAATTACTTGGACTTCAGTTAATTATTATCTTATATATACGGTCTGGTCTTTTTTGTTGTTTCTAGAGGTAGTATTTTTTGTCTTGGGGCTTTACTTTATTATGGTTTTTGTAAATGGGAGAGATATTACGTGGCCCCAAAAATTGGCATTATTTTTTGCCACATTGATACCATTATTTTTTACTCTTACGGGGGATTCTGTTTTAGGTTTTGACCACTCCATTTGTGGAGCTATAAATAATAATTTTCTTGATCAGTATAAATTGTATTTGGAAATAGTTATTTTGTTAGTTATGTTTTTGCATCTTTTCTTGCCATTTTTCAAAAAAAACAAACTTTATAATAAAAAAACCAATTTAATTGTGACTGGTTCCATGTTTTTGTTTTTGGCAGTTTTTGGTATTACCGAGTATTTAGCAGCATTTAGTGGCAACTATGAAATAAATCTTTATGCCTTATTTATTACTCCATTGTTTCTAATGGTGATAACTTATTCCATTTTCAAATTAGACATATTTAATTTAAGGATTATCAGTACTTATTTTATTGTTTTTGGATTTTTAATATTAGCTGGTGTTCAATTGTTTTTTGTTAATAGTACCGCCGATAGGCTTTTAACCGCTGTGACCGTTGTTTTGTCTGCTGCTTTGAGTTTCATTCTGTTTCAGAATTTAAAAAGAGAATCGGACCAGAGAATTCAAATTGAAAAACTTAACATTGATTTAGGGAAATTAATTCAACAGCGTGAGTCTCTAGTGCATTTGATAACCCACAAAGTGAAAGGTTCTTTTACTCATACTAAATATATTTTCTCAGGAATGATTGACGGAATGTTTGGACCCCTCTCTCCTGAATTAAAAAAAATGGCAGAAATGGGAGTCGAATCAGATGATAATGGTGTGAAAACCATTGATCTTATTTTGAACGCTTCAAATTTACAAAAAGGGACAGTTAAATACGAAATGAAGCCAATAGACTTTAAAGAAATTATTCTGAAAACAGTAAATGACAAAAAAGAAGTTGGAGAAAAGAAGGGCCTTAAAATAGAAACTGAGATTAAGGAGGGAGAATACAAAATGAATGGTGATCTTTTCTGGCTCACAGAAGTTACCAATAATTTAATTGAAAATTCCATCAGATATACCAAAGAAGGAACCATTATTGTTGGTCTTGTTAAGAATAATTCGAAGATCTTGTTTTCTGTAAAAGATACTGGCATTGGAATCACCCTGGAGGATAAGAAAAATTTGTTTACAGAGGGGGGTCGAGGTAAAAATTCGGTAAAAGTAAATGTCGATAGTA
>Ga0172370_10005454_pt1 | contig 16388 bp, 16 predicted proteins | sample LakKiv5m_FD_114538 | JGI IMG/M metagenome (GOLD analysis project Ga0172370, IMG submission 114538) | Freshwater microbial communities from Kabuno Bay, South-Kivu, Congo - kab_022012_11.5m | ecosystem: Environmental > Aquatic > Freshwater > Lake | place: Democratic Republic of the Congo...
AAAAAAATATTACAACATAGGAGTCGCGGTTGACACGCCTGACGGCTTGATGGTTCCTGTGATAAAGAACGCGGACAAAAAGACAATCCTTGAGCTTGCATCAGAGATTCAGGAATTAAGCGTCAAGGCAAGGGAAAGAAAGATTAAGCTTGAGGAGATGAAGGGAAGCAGTTTCACGATAACGAATTACGGCCATTTCGGCGGGTGGTTTGCAACGCCGATAATAAATTATCCCGATGTTGCTATATTGGGCACAGGAAAGATTTCAGAAAAGCCTTGGGTAAAGGACGGGCAGATTGCAATAAGAAAGATTCTTCCGCTTTCGCTTACTTTTGACCACAGGGTGACAGACGGCGTGGACTCGGCAAAATTTTTATCAAAGGTTATTCAATACCTTGAAGACCCCGCGCTGTTGTTTATAGAAAGCGCATAAGGGAATTATTGAGGTTCAACCTCGATAGGTCTCTATGCTTTTTGCATATGCTCCTTAATTTCATGCTCCGCGTGACGAAGTTGAACTTTGTCTTTATTTTTCCATCTGTTAGTCCAGCCCTTTTTGTGGGGCTTGCATAATCCGCAGCTTCTTTTTTTATTTTTATATTGTTTTCTCATTTTCTTTTTTTAATAACAAGAAGGCACATGGTCTATATATTTTTACTTCCTGAAAATATTGTAATCGTAAATCTGGTTGAGATGGCCGACGCAACGCTTGGCTCATCCGGCAAGTTTCTTCAAGGTTTTACCGTGAGCTTTATTTATCTTCTCAAGAAACGTCTTAAATTTCTTTTTCCTTCTGGATGTATCCACAGGTGCAATTATCAGCCTTCTCCCATCGGTAACAATCTCAAGGGGAGTCTCTTTGGTAATGCCTAAAAGCTCGAGGATAGGCTTATCTATGATAACCGCTGCGCTGTTACCGTGAGATACTAATTTTTTTATCATGTTTGCCTCCAACGTATATACATTGTATAATCCTATTTTGAACTTGTCAAGGCGAAGGTGAAAAGGGCGAAGAATTTTTTGCGATAGCTTGTCTTTAATGTATAATTAAATTATGGCAACACAAACCGATACTAAGACAAGCCTTGATTCCCTATTTAAACCCAAATCCATTGCCCTTATAGGCGCGGCGCATACCGAGGAAAAGCTCGGCGGTGTTATTCTCAAAAACCTCCTGAAGTTTAAAGGCGCTGTTTATCCCGTGAACCCGAAATACGGCGAGATAATGGGCTTAAAAGCCTATCCTTCTGCACGTGATATCCCGGAGCCCGTTGATCTGGCAATAATAATAAGGCCTGCCGCCGAAGTCCCCGAAATACTCAGAGGGCTTTCGGACAGAGCCAAATGCGCAGTCATCGCAAGTTCCGGCTTCGCGGAAATCGGAGAGAATGCGCTTCAGGATGAAGTAAAGAAGATAGGCAAAGAAACCAGAATCAGAATCCTCGGCCCAAACTGCATGGGCATATATAATTCATCGCATCAGCTTGATACTTTTTTCCTTCCGCACGAAAGATTGAAAAGGCCTAAGAAGGGAAATGTCGCGGTTGTAACGCAAAGCGGGGCAATCCTTAGCTGCCTGTTAGGCGCTCTTGAGCTTTCAAGCGCAGGCGTATCAAAGGCCGTGAGTTACGGCAATGCCATAGACATTGATGAATCAGAAGTCTACGCGTATCTTGCTAAGGACAGAAATACAAAAGTTGTTATTTCGTATATCGAGTCAATAGGCGACGGAAGAAAATTTATTGAAAATGCAAAGATACTGACCGAGAAGAAACCGCTGCTTGTACTCAAGGCAGGCAAGGGTATAAGCGGCCAAGCTGCGGCATTCTCTCACACAGGAAGGCTTGCCGGAAGGTATGAAGTCTTCAGTTCAATAATGAGCCAGTTTGGGATAAAGGAAGCTGAGGATTTTGATGTGCTCATTGACGCAACAAAGGCGCTGTCTTATTACCCGGTCGTTACGAAGGCGGCAGCCAAGAGGCGGGTTTGCATCATCACGAACGGCGGCGGTTCTGGAGTTTTGGCTGCTGACGAATGCATGAGACAGGGGCTTGAGGTTTCTAAACTGCCGGATGAAAAAGCGGACAAATTAAGAAAGATATTCCCCCGTTTTTACGGAATAAATAACCCGGTTGACCTCACGGCGCAGGTTAAAGATGAGGACTATTTTACGGCATTGAATGAATTAAAGGATAATTATGACGGATTTTTGGTTATCGCGCTTTCAAATGTCTACGGTATTACAGAGAAACTTCCGGAACTGATGAAAGTGTGCAGGGCAAACTTAAACAAACCGATTGTCTTTCACATCGCCCAGAGCGGAATATCAAAAAGACTTACAACACTTCTTGAAAAAGCAAAAATCCCAGTATATCCTTCTCCCGAAAGGGCGGTGAGGGGATTAAAGGCTTTGTTAGATTAATATCATTCTTCTTGCTATCTCTTGTGCTGCTATGACTCCTGATGCAGACGCCTGTATTAAACCCCTGCTTACGCCTGCGCCGTCGCCGACCGCAAAAAGATTCTTTACCTCTGTCTCAAGCGTATTGGTAAGTTTAAGCTGCATCGAATAAAACTTTACCTCGACCCCGTAAAGAAGCGTATGTTTTGAATTAACCCCGGGCGCAATCTTATCAAGGGCATCGAGCATCTCAAGGATATCAGCGAGGTAACGGTAAGGAATGACAAAACTCAGATCCCCGGGCGTTGCGTCTTTTAGGGTGGGCTGGACCGTGCCCTTTTTTATTCTCTCATGAGTTGAACGCCTTCCTGACTGAAGGTCTCCAAGCCTCTGGACAATAACGCCGTGTCCGAGGAAATTGGCTAATCTTGCAATATATCTTCCATAGGAGATAGGCTCATCAAAAGGCTCTGTAAAGAATGTGCTGACGAGAAGCGCAAAATTCGTATTACTGGTTCTTCTGTCCGCATAACTATGTCCGTTAACAGTCCAGATGTCTTTAAGATATTCTTTAACTACCTCGCCGTAAGGGTTAACGCAGAAGGTTCTTACCTTATCGTCGAATTTTTTTGAATAAAATATAAACTTTGGCTCGTATGTAATGTTTGTCAGGTGTTCAAATACCGAGGCCGGGACTTCAACCCTGACACCTATATCAACCGGGTTCTGGAGCAGTGTAAGGCGGAGCCGCTTTGATTCTTGTTCAAGCCACTTCGAGCCTTCTCTGCCGGGAGCTAATATAATATGATCTGCATAAATCTTATCTCCATTTCTGAACCTGACGCCGACGGCCTTTACGCCTGAGGCGGACTTTCTTTTTTCTACAATAATATTAGCTGCTTCCATTCCGAATAATACTTCTGCTTTTCTATCCAGAGATTTTTTGATTTTTTTCAGCAAGACTTTGCACCTGTCCGTGCCTATATGCCTTATCCGTGAAGGCACGAATACAAGATTATTTTTGGATGCAAGCCTCTCTATTTTCCGTATATCTTCTTTGCTTCCGCCGTAAGTCTGTTTGGGAGCGCCATAACTGACATAGATTTTATCCACATAGTCTATCAAAGACCGTAGCGTGTCATTATCTATATATCTTGAAAGAAACCCGCCGACATCGGGTGAAAGGCTGAGTTTGCCGTCGCTGAATGCGCCCGCCCCGCCCCAGCCGCTGAGGAGCGCGCACTCAGGGCATGCCTTGCAGGATATGCTCTTTATCGTCATAGGGCATTTTCTCTGGTCTATGTCTTTGCCCTTTTCAATAATGAGTATCTTTGCGTTTTTCTTTTTATGCAGGAGTTCGAGGGCAGCAAAGATGCCTGCAGGTCCGGCGCCGATTATTATGAGGTCATATTTTTTCATCCTGCCTTTCTAAATATGGTCATAAATCTGGAATTTCTATCTTTTTAGATTGCATGCTACTCCAGCTCTTTTTTAAAAATTTCATTGTCTCATAGTTTGTAAGATCAAGATGCAAGGGAGTTATGGATACATATCCCTGTAGGACTGCCTGAATGTCAGTGTCTTCCCCTTGCTCCCAGTATGGCGTGCCTCCACCTATCCAGAAATGTTTTTCCCCTCTCGGGTCATATGTTTCCTGTATTGCATTGTCATATACCCGCTTGCCCTGTCGTGTAAATTTTATTCCTGCAATGCTATTTTTGTGCACATTCGGCAGATTAACATTTAGAAGGGTATCGTAAGGCAGAGACTTTTCAAGGATATATCTTGCAACTTCCAATGAATAATAAGCTGCCGTGTCAAAATAAAAGGTTTTTTCCCCGACTATTGAAACTGCGAATGAAGGGATTCCCATTATTGTGCCCTCGATAGCAGCCGAGACAGTGCCCGAATAAGTGATGTCATCCCCGACATTTCCGCCTTTGTTAATGCCGGAAACGATAAGCGCGGGTTTTTCAGGGAGTATCTTATTCACCCCGATTGCCACGCAGTCCGTCGGCATGCCGTTTACGGCATAAACATGCTCTCTGATTTGCTCTGCCTTCAAAGGCCTGTGCAGCGTTAGGGCATGTCCTACTGCGCTTCTCTCCCTGTCCGGCGCGACGATATAGGCATCGCCGAGTTCCTGCATTGCCGCAAAAAGGGCGGTAATTCCGGGAGAATGAACCCCGTCGTCATTTGTAATAAGGATAAGAGCCATCAGAGGTATTGTAGCAAAATGCCGGATTTATTGGGAGATAAACAATTATGATTTATAGGTCTTTGAGAGTAAAAATATTCCCACGCCCAAACCGATAAAGATAAACATGAGAAAGGCAGAAAAGTTTTTTCTAAAGCCGAGTTCGTTAAGCGTATTTTGTATTTTGTCTTCGAGAAGATTTAACTTGTCTGTGAACCCGTCCGTTCTCTCTTTAACCATGGATACATCAACAGCATGAAAGAGAGTGCGAAATTCTGCGTGAGTGCTGAAAAGGTTTTTTTCTTTTTCCTCGGTAAATACCCCGCCGGCCTTCAATTCCTTAATGTCTTTTTCTATCTCCCGTATCTTCTTTTCAGTAAGAAAAAGAGCCTGCTTCATTGTCTTTGCCCTTTCATAGGAATGGCATTTGCTGCAGAGGCCTTCATTGATAATATCTATGCTCGCCTTCTGTATTTTGTGAGAGCCATGACATGTCACACAGTTAGGCCCCGTGCCCTTAGACCTGAGCGCCTTTCCATGGCCGCTTTCAAGATAATTTTTCAAAATACCGATATGGCACTTGCCGCAGAATTCCGGGACGTCAGAGTATTTTGGCGCTCCGGCAAAATCCCTTTGTGGTGACATCGCCATAGCAGCATCTTTAGGATCTCCCCCGTGGCAGTCATGACATGACACCCTGTTTTCATAATGCCAGCTTGTTTTCCACTCGTCAGGGATATTTCTGAATTCAGGCTTCATGATATCGGATGCATGGCATTCTATGCAGGAGCTTTTCTCAATCTGTTCCCCTGCCCATGGTTCGGCAAGAAACTCTTTTTCAAAGATCTCCTTATATTTTTCAGCTCCTTCAAGGGATGAAAAAACAAATGTTGCGAGCAGTGATAGAAGAAAAACAAAAAAGAGTCTTGCGCTGTATTTATTGATATGTCTCATGAATACCTGCCCCATATTGCCAATATAATCCACACGGCAACTGAGATTAAGAATGCGCTTAGCAGCAAACGCCTTTTCAATATGTTTCTTTCTTTTTTAGTGTCAAGGAAAGGCCATAAAATAAATACAGCCACAATGATTATCTGCATGGCGACTCCCAGAAACTTGTTAGGTATCAGTTTCAGCATCTGATAGGGCGCAAGGAAATACCACTCGGGTTTTATATGCGCAGGCGTCCTGAAAGGATCAGCAGGGGTATTTGCATCCTCAGGCAGAAATAGCGTTGGCATAAATGCGATTATAAAAAACATTATTGCGACGAATATCATCACCATGAATATCTCTCTGAAAACAAAATGCGGATAGAAAGGAACGCCGTCCGAATGGCTCTCATGCCTGTATTCTGTCCATTCCATTTCTGCGTTTTCCCCAAAAGGAGGAGAGGAAATCCCGATTCTTCTCACAAGGAATATATGAACCCCAAGTATGGATACAAAGAGCAGGGGCAGAAAGGCCACATGGATGGCAAAAAATCTGTTAAGAGTTATGCCGGACACGTACTCGCCGCCCCTCATGATATATGCCGCGGAATCACCGAAATAAGGGAAGGCGGTCGGCATAGTCGTTACGATGGTCGTTGCCCAGTAACTCAACTGGCTCCATGGAAGCAGATAACCGCTCAGGCAGAAGGTCAACACTAAGAGCAGCATTAACCATCCCGCAATCCATGTCATCTCGCGGGGCTTTTTATAGCTTCCCATAAAAAAGACAGAAGAAAGATGGATGAAGACAACAGCAACCATGAGATTGCTTCCGACAACATGCATCATTCTGAAAAGCCAGCCATAGGGAACCGTTGTCATTATTGTCTGAACGCTTCTGAAGGCATGATTCGAGTGGGGGACATAATAAACCAAAAGGAAGAAACCCGTTACAGCCTGCATTATAAATGCCGCCATCGCAACAAATCCAAGGGTGTAAAAGATATTAATATCTCTTGGAACCCTGTATTCCTTGAACTGGGTTTTTATTATCTCATTTAGTCCTATTCTTATTTCAAGCCAGTTTTTTATTCTGTGAAGCATATCTTCATCCTATAACAATATTTTCCCCTTCCACTCTCAGGGGGATCTTGGGCAGGGGTTTTGGAGGAGGCCCTGATATGACATTGCCTTCAAGGTCAAAGACGCCTGCATGGCACGGGCACAAAAGCCTTTTTTTGCCCTTATCATATTCCACAATACATCCGAGATGTGTGCATACCCTTGAAAGCGCGATGAACCCTTTATCCTGCCTGTTGATGATAATTACGGGTGTGTTATTAAAGACTATACTCATGGTTCCTCCCGATAGTATTTCAGATCTTTTAATGCTTATCTGTTTTCCCTTTGCCTTCTCTACGGGGGGCGCAAGAAATCTTGCTAAGGGATAGGTGAGGGATGCAAGGGCAGTGGTTCCAAATACGGCAAGCAATAATTTTAGGAAGCCGCGTCTTTTCATCTTGCCCCTTTAAAAATAGGTTTATTTTAGTGTGTATTAACCTTTATATTGTTTACAGGGTATCGCATCAGGAGAGGCTTGTCAAATAAATACAGGCCCCGGATTTTTGTGAAACAGCAGCCGGCCTATTGCTTTACTTTTTCAGTGCCGAAGACAGGGAATATCTTGGCTATTACCCAGAACAACGCGAATGGCATTATGAAGATACTTAGAGCGCCTAAAAGCCCCTCTTTAAATGTCTCCCAGTCATGGGGTATTATCGGAATAACATATTCCATGAAACCAGACAGCGTGAGCGAGAATGCCTGGCCGCCGATAACGACATTCCACCTCATCATAAATACGCCCATTAAAGCAAGAACCAACCCGATGGCAGCCCTTCTGATTGTAAGCCCGGGTATCAGAAAGAGTATAAAAGGGATAAGGTTGCCGAATGTATACTGGAGTATAAATATATTCGTAAAATCCTTGCCGTAGATTACGGTGCGCAGAATATCCCAGTGTTTGACAGCGGTATATCCCCTGAACACGAGGTCAAGGAATTCAAGAGTTATCGCGAATATCATGAATAATACGAGGTATTTTGCTGAAATCTTTATAACATTTATCTCGGCGCCTTTTACCTCTTCTAATTTCGGCATCCATGGTTTTCTCTGGGATTTTATCATTATCTTTCTTATCTCCATAACAACTATGTAAGTCAGCATACAAAGCGCGATGCCCGAAACTATCGCGGACATTATGAATATAACCGGCATCAACGGCGTCATCCAAAGCGCGTTTGCCTTAACAGAGCCGAATATAAATCCGGCATACCCGTGAAGGAAACATGCAACCGGAATTCCGACTCCTGCCAGTATCTTTATTGCCTTCTCGTCTTTTTTAAGAGATTCCTCGCTTATATCATAGACTCCGAGAGTAAGGGTGCAAAAAATAATGAATTTTATCCACTCAAACAAACTCTTATCTTTCTTTTCTTTCAGTGGAAGTGCTATTTCTACAAAATGCTTCCTATATAAAAACCATAATTCGGAAGCGACGATAGCGCCGTATGAGAAAAAAACAATTCCAAATGCAGCTATCGCGGAGGTAAAGTGCGGAGTCAAAAATACGTTAACGCCCCTGAAGGGATGCTGGAGGTGCAGGACTATAGGCATTGGAGCCGCAAACAGAAGGGCAAACGAAAAAACGAGCGCAAACCTTGCCATATCTTTCAACTCTTTTATTCCAAAGACATGATAAAGGGAAGAAAGCACAAACGCGCCTGCCACGAGTCCTGTCATAAACGGATACATTACAATCTGAATGCTCCAGTATATGAATTCATTCGGATAGACAAATAGTTCTTTGATTGTCCATAGCTCGCCGTGAACCATTTTACCTTACCTCCTTGCTCAGCCCTCTGTAATAAACCTGAGGTTTCGTGCCGAATTCATCTTTGAGCACTGAGACCCTCTCATTCCTGATAATCCTGCCTACTTCATCATTAGGGTCGTTGATATTCCCTATGAGCCTTGCTCCGAATGGACATGCGTCTACGCACGCGGACTTCATCCCCTTGGTTATCCTGTGGTAACAGAAATTGCACTTCTCGGCAGTGCCGTATGACGGGTGAAAAAACCTCACGCCATAGGGACATGCCATTATGCAGTATCCGCATCCGATGCACCATTTCCTGTCAACCAGAACCACGCCGTCTTTTGTCTGGTATGTTGCGCCGACAGGACAGACCTGAACGCATGGGGGATTTTCGCACTGGTTGCAGAGTTTCGGAACAAAAAATGCCTTTTCTATGTTCTCTTTTTTAATGTCCTCGTATTCCCCGTGGCCCATTTCGATCTTGTTCGTAATAAATCCGTCTCTCGCTGCCTTTGGAGAATCGGCAAACACTTTCCCATCTTTGGTCAATACATATCTCTCAACCCAGGTCCGCGAAACATTCGCGTCATAAGGGATTTCATTTTCCAGTTTGCATGCCCTGACGCACAAACCGCATCCGACGCATTTCTGCGTGTCTACGAGAAAACCCCACCGGACATTTTTTTCATCCTTTGAGGCAAAAAGTTTTGAAGGGTTAATTATCTCAATCGCCGCTCCGGCAACCGATATTGTCGCAATTCCCTGCAGAGAATATTTAATGAAGTCTCTTCTCGTTATCATTTTACCTCCGCATCGGAATGTTTATGCCCCTCATGGCCTACGTGAGGATTATGGGGGTTATGGCAGGCCGCGCATTCGATGCCGGTATTATGCTTCTCAGGGTCTATCCCCCTTATTTTTGATCTGTCGCTCTGCATATACGGCAGGGATGAATGGCATCTCAGGCATTGTTCCCTGCTCTTATTGATCGCGAGCTTTGCCGGATTTTCAGGATGGTCTATCGCCGGGCCGTGACAGTTTTCGCACTGAATTATGGCGTGAGGCGTCTTCATTATCGAAGAGTATTTGTCGCTGTGGCAGTCTTTGCAGTAATTAGAGGTTTTGTATTTTACCTTGAATTCCTTCCAGTAATTCTCATCAGCCTTGTCATGCCAGCCGTACATGTAGCCCCTTTCATGTATGCCGAACTCTTTTGGCACGACAAACTGCCTGACGATCAGCACCATGACAACAATGCCGATTACCACATAAAGAGGACGCCAGACATGGCTTTTCACAACCGTTTCCTTGTTCGTCTAATATTCATATCAATTAAATTATAGGACATTTTAATCAGGAACCGATAAATTTTTTAGGGTCTCTATATTCATGGCATTTTACGCAGTCTGTCTTGCCCTGAGCTGGTGAAATTTTCCATATATGAGGCTTATGGCAGTCTGTGCATTTCATCTTCATTGTTTTTACATGCAGTTCATGTTTTCCGACAGAAAGCTGTTCGCTGTGACACCTTGTAAGGCAGTCGCCCCAGTCAGGCCTTATTTTTTTATGAGGCTTATGGCATTCATAACAATGGAACTGCATAGGAGCATCTGCAGGCACATTTATCTTTGTCGCCTGTTTAATCACAGAACGAGAGGGTTGGAAGAATTTCACGTCTATAGTCCCGTCTGTAATCAGCTCTTTCCTTATATTTTCTCCGCCATGGCAGAAAAGGCATTTCTTCCTTCCGGGTTTTAAATCTTTCATGCGGTCGGTGTGACAGTTGAGGCAGGGAAGCTTTTCCATGCCTGTGCCGTGAACCTCTTTATCCTTGTGGCATGTGGTGCAGAATCTCTCTTCAGGGAGAAATTCATGAATCTTATACCCGTGGCATCTGGAACATTCGACCTGTTCCGTAAACATGTGTTTTGCATGATAGGTCGAGCGGTTAATCTTAGGCGCACCGGGATATTTTGCATTCGTTTCCCAGTGGCATTCCATGCAGCGATCCCACGGCACGATAATCTTGCCGTGCCTCGGCTCAACGGTCTTCTGCCCTAAAATGGCAAACCTGTATAACTGAACAACCTGTTCTTTCTTTGTGGAGTGATGGCATGAATGGCAGTCGACTACATTATGTTTGCTTTTTGCCCATGCCTTGTTAGCGTCGTCATGGACGTGACAGAACATGCAGGCGTCAGGGTCGTGTTCAAAATAATCATTTACCTTATACCCGACAATGCCTGCTATGATAAAAATAAAGAGCGCGGATACGGCGATAATTATCTTGGCTTTTTTGGAAACCTTTTCAGAATACCATGTGAGCAGCTTGCTGAATACCCTAAATGGATTTAACATCTATCGTCCCCCGGTATATATAAATTTTTTATATCTAACTTTTTTGCGAAAAAACCAGACAGATAGGTCTGTTTATGCTGCCAAGACCCTATTCCCCTGACTAAAAAGACTTTTAAAGTTACCACAAAAAATATATAAATGTCAAAATGGGAAAAAGACTTTCTTTATGATAGCATTTAGCATGCAGGCCGCATCAAATATGAAAGACTATGCAAAAGAGCGCAGAGGCTTCTCGCTAACCGTGCCTGGGAGATTTTCTTTTCCCCTTGACGTCTTTGACAGGTGGGGAGACAGGCCGGCGCTTTTCTGGACCGACGGCACAATTGAAAAAAAATTTTCATTCAATGACCTGAAGCTTTTCTCGTCAAAGGGAGCAGGAGCGTTTAAGAAACTGGGCATCAGGAAAGGGGACAGGGTTCTTGTTATTCTCCCGGGCATCCCCGAATGGTGGGAAGTAATGCTTGGGCTTATGAGGCTCAATGCTATTCCGATTCCTGCAACGACAAGCCTTACGTCAAAAGACATTGAATACAGATTATCCACAGCAGATATAAAGGCAATAATCGCAACGGATGAAGATGCACAGAAGATTGAAGATGCGGTGAAGAGGCTTTTTGCTGAGCCGTTGTTTGTGATAGTAGGCAAAAGGGATGGGTGGCATGATTACATAGAAAAAAGAAATAACTCAGATGCCTTTGAGGGCGAGAGGGTTTTTTCGGGCGAGCCCGCCTTGATTTATTTCACGTCAGGCACAACAGGGCTTCCAAAGATGGTGCTCCACACTCAGGCGTCCTATCCGTTGGCGCATCTGATAACAGGAAAGTACTGGCTCGATCTCAGGCCGGGCGATGTCCACTGGAACCTTTCCGATACAGGATGGGCAAAGGCAGCATGGTCAAGCCTGTTCGGGCCATGGCATATGGGCGCGACAATTTTTTCATTTTATAAAAAAGGGAAGTTTGACCCTTCAACAACAATTGAGATATTGCAGAAGTATCCGATCACAACATTCTGCGGGCCGCCTACAGCTTACAGGATGATGGTAAAGGAGGTATCTCCCTCCCTGAAACTTAATTTCCATTCCGCGCGCCATTTTGTTGCGGCAGGGGAACCTTTGAACAAGGAGATAATCGGGATATGGAAAGAGAGGACAGGAATATATATATATGACGGCTATGGCCAGACAGAGACAGTGAATGTTCTGGCAAATTACAGGTGTCTTCCCGTAAAACCAGGTTCAATGGGAGTGCCGGCCCCGGGATTCACGGTTGACATTATTGACGACAGCGGGAAAATGGTTTCTTCAAATGACGAAGGAGACATTGCAATAAAAATTAAACCGGAAAGGCCTGCCGGACTGTTCAGGGAATATCTTGGCAATCGGGAAGCAACGGAAAAAACCGTGAGGGGCGAATGGTATGTAACTGGCGACAGGGCATATAAGGATGACGATGGTTATTTCTGGTTTGTAGGCCGGGCTGACGATGTGATACTCACATCAGGATACAGGATTGGCCCGTTCGAGATAGAGAGCGTTTTGATGGAACATCCTGCCGTCAAAGAATCCGCTGTTGTCGCAAGCCCTGACGAGATAAGAGGCGAGGTTGTTAAGGCGTTTATTGTTTTAACGCAAAACTATAAACCGTCGGACGCATTAACAAAAGAACTTCAGCAGTTTGTTAAGAAACACACGGCTCCGTATAAATATCCCCGTAAGATAGAATTTGTCAGCGACCTTCCAAAAACAATAAGCGGAAAGATTAAGAGAAAAGAACTGAAGATGAGAGAGTTCGGAAAGATATAATTCCCCTTTCCAAAATCAATTTAAATGTGATAGCATAACAATACTTTTTCCTGTTTAAACCCAAAACCCTGAAAGGATGTGCTTGCGTGAATAGACTTACCTATAAAAAGGCAGGCGTTGACATAGCCGAAGGAGACAGGTTTATAAGCCTTATCTCTCCGATGGTCAGGCAGACATTCAGGCCTGAGGTTATGACTGATTTAGGCTCTTTCAATGCACTCTTCAAATTAGATACAAAAAAATACAAAGAACCTGTGCTTGTGAGCGGGACCGACGGGGTAGGCACCAAGTTGAAGATAGCGTTTATGACAGACAGGCATAACACTGTGGGTATTGATCTTGTCGCCATGTGCGTGAATGATATACTTACAAGCGGGGCAGAGCCTTTATTCTTTCTGGACTATTTTGCAGCAGGGAAACTCAAACCTGAAAAAGCAGCGGAGGTCGTAGAGGGGATAGTTGAGGGGTGTAAACAGGCAGGCTGCTCCTTGATAGGCGGAGAGACTGCGGAGATGCCCGGATTCTATCCTGACGGCGAATATGACCTTTCCGGCTTTGCCGTGGGAGTTGTTGAGAGGAAGAAAATAATAAACGGCTCTGATATCACAGAGGGAGACGCAGTGATAGGGATCGCATCGAGCGGGCTTCACAGCAACGGGTACTCATTGGTCAGAAAGTTGTTTTGTGATATTAAAACAATGGACCTGGATGCTTATATAAAAGAACTCGGAATATCATTGGGAGAAGAACTCCTTAAACCGACAAAAATTTACGTTAATGCGTTCAATGCCCTGAAGGGCAAGGTTAGGATAAAAGGCATGGCTCATATCACAGGCGGCGGGATTACAGGGAATCTGCCGAGAGTATTGCCTGAGGGGATATGCGCTGTGATTAAAAAGGGTTCATGGACTGTTCCCCCGATATTCCATTTGATAAAAGAGATGGGGGATGTGCCCGAGGACGATATGGGGTTGACTTTTAATATGGGGATAGGTTATATAATTGTCACCCCGGAAGCCGAATCGGACAAAACAATCTCTATCTTAAATAAGACAGGGTTTGATTCGTTTCTGATTGGAAGCATTGAGAAAGGAGGCCAGGGTATAAGATATGCATAAAATAAACCTTTTACTCAAAAAAGCGTTTACTCCGATAACGATAATGCTGATCCCTCACAGCAACAGAAAACCTTTCAATCTCAAGATCCCTTATGCAGGCATATTCGTCTCGATAATTTTATGCCTTATCGGAACAGGATATCTCTTTTCAATAGCTATCGATGCCTTTGAGTATAACAGGATGCAGCAAAAACTTGAGTATTACTCAGGCCAGTTTATAGAGATGAAGACAACAATGTCCGCGCTTAAGAAAGCAGAGGCTGAATTCAGAAAACTCTTTGCGCTGCGCTCTAAAGAAAAGATTCTTGAGAATATAGACACATCAGACAGCGGCGCAATTGATATGGAAGCCCTGAAGGGGCAGATAAAGAAGACGGTAGAGGCTGTCGGAGACATCAGGGATTATTTAAGCCAGCAAAGGGATGTATATATGGCAACTCCAAAAGGCTGGCCTGTTCATGGAAACATAACCTCTCCTTACGGGTATAGACAACATCCAATAACAGGAGCAAGGGATTTTCATGGGGCTATAGACATAAGCGCTAACCCGGGCAACCCTGTCACGGCCACTGCAGACGGCATTGTGAGTTTTTCAGGATGGAACGGAGGCAGCGGTAATCTTGTGGTTATCGAGCATGGTTTTGGATTTTCAACATTGTATGCCCACAACAAAATGAATGCTGTTAAGGTAGGCCAGAAGGTAAAAAGAGGAGATATAATCTCGTATATCGGTTCAACAGGGAACACCACAGGCCCGCACCTTCATTATGAGGTGTGGAAGAACGGAAGCCCTGTTAATCCTAAATCTTTTATTGAAGGGAGGACTTAGATATGCTTTCAAAGTTTTCAAAAAATACAGAGAAACTTGAATCTTTTGTAGGGCTGAACAGTCATTTTAAAGGAGATATAAAATCAACAGGGACATTCAGGGTGGATGGAACAGTTGAGGGCAATATCGAGACTGATTGGCTTATTCTCGGAGAAACAGCGCATCTTAAAGGCGATGCTCTGGCAAGGGGCATCATTGTCGGCGGCAGGGTTAACGGCAATCTTAACGCCAAAGAGATAATAGAGATAAAGGCAAAAGGAGAAGTTGTCGGCGAATTGACAACGACTAAGCTTTCTATTGCAGAGGGCGCAATATTTGAGGGCCGGTCAACTATGCGAAGGGAAGAATCAAACGTGGTTGAATTGCAGCCCGCAGAAAAGATAATGCAAAGATAATAAAGTTAATGAATACCCTGCGGCAAAGACCGCAGGGTATTCATTAAGTAACTTCCTTTAGCCATTTCAGATAGTCCTCGGAACCTTCGACAACAGGCATCGCAATAATCTCCGGCACTGCATAACTGTGAAGCTCCTTCACCTTTTTAGAGAGTTTATCAAAAAGGCTTTTTTGTGTCTTGGCAATCATCAAGGCCTCCGGTTCATCTTCTATCTTTTCCTTCCATCTGTAGATGGACCGCACGTTTTTTACGATGTTCACGCATCCTGCAAGCCTTTCTTCAACAAGCGCCCTCGCAATCTTTGAAGCCTCATCTTCATTAAAGGCGGTTATAAAAACTACTATATTTTCCATAAACCATCCTCCTAAAAATACAGCGGGAACTGTTTTAGAGCGGATTCTTTTGCCGATAGTCCCACTGTAGATGAATCATATAAACTTCCCATCCTTCATCAGAGTTTCTTTTTCCCCGTCCTTATGAATTAAAATTACAGTCGGCCTGAAAAAAACAAAGTCCTGATGGAACGGCGCGCTGACCTTGCCTCCGAATGAACTATTGTCGCCAAGGGCAATGTGTATCGTGCCGAGGATTTTTTCGGATTCGAGGATATTGTCAGGCCTTTTCGCCATCTCATTCGTCCCGATGCCGAGTTCGGCTATATTCGCATTCTCTTTTTGTTCGGAGAGTTTTGCCCTTAGATAATCAGCGTATCTCTCAACTCCGTTTATCTCTTCGACAAAGCCATTATTCACTGTTAATGTTATTGGCGATTCCAAGGGCCTTGTCGGGGACCATTCAATGACAAGTTCCCCGTTTGCCGTACCTTCCATGGGCGCAAGATATGCCTCGCCCGCAGGAAGATTTCCGAATGAGCCCGGCGTTGTGAGAAGGCCGGTGTCAGACTCTGCCTTCCTGCCTTTTTTTGAAAATGAAATATGAGTGTTGTTTGGCGTTTCGATCTCTATAGCCTCTGCTTTATTGATAATCTTCGCGATATCTTTTGTTCTTTTGGCAAGAGCCTTATAGTTCACATTCATTGCTCCTTCAAACATGGAGGCATCGAATAGGGGCATGCTCGCGTAGCGGGCTTTGCATATTCTCGTCAGAAAATCTCTGAATCTTGTGTGGCTCGTTGAATAATTTGACAGGGCAATAACAGCGCTCACGGCCTGTTTTCTATATCTAAAAATAATTTCTTCTGCTTTTTTTATGTCAGAATTATCAGCCTTCTTTTTTATGAGGAGAGATAGCAGCTTTTTTTCTTTCAGCGCCTTCAATGTTTTTTCTCCGAATGCAATACCCCATAACTCTGCCGGAGGCTCTGCGCCGTGGCTGCCTGTCGCGGTATATTCGTGATAAAAAACCTTTTTGCAAAGGCCTTTCCCTGTCTCGGCAGTGAGGATGGCAATGTCTCTCAATCTCTCTCTTCTGTTCCTGTCTGCTTCTTCTCGTAGAGTCGAGTCTGCGACAA
>Ga0172370_10005455_pt1 | contig 16387 bp, 15 predicted proteins | sample LakKiv5m_FD_114538 | JGI IMG/M metagenome (GOLD analysis project Ga0172370, IMG submission 114538) | Freshwater microbial communities from Kabuno Bay, South-Kivu, Congo - kab_022012_11.5m | ecosystem: Environmental > Aquatic > Freshwater > Lake | place: Democratic Republic of the Congo...
GAATAGCAGGTCCACTGCTTCCGCGCCTTCAAGTGCAGTGCAAACTTTCTTCGCGCGCTGGAACACTATATCATCATAATCGCGCCGCTTGCACACAAAGCCGGCATTGGCGGAAGCAAGCGGGATTTCCGCCTCGCTTCCGTTGGGCGAGGAAAAGATAATGCCTGAGCTTCGCTGGAAGCCCTTTTGCTTCAGCTCTTCAGTCGCGCCCAGCCGCTCAAGCACAGTCAGCGCCTTGCCGCCAATCGCATCGCCGCACACCTTGTCGCGCGGGAAGCGCGCCTTGTCCAAAAGCAGCACGCGCACGCCCTGCTGCGAAAGCAGGCACGCGCAGGCAGAGCCTGCAGGCCCTGCGCCTACAATTATTGCGTCGTATTTTTCCATGGGTTTCATCCGTGGTTTCAAGGCGAACATTTATAAATAAGTTGTGTCAGAAAGAGAATATAAGTGTGTATGGGAGCATTGGCGTCCCATCCAATCATAAGTATATGCATGGCTAATACCATATTACGTTAGTAATACGGAAGAGCATTCGCAATCGCGCGTGTTGAATTTGGTGGGGTGGAATTATGATGAAGAAATTATTCCTTTTCGCAGTGCTAGCGTCGCTGCTTTTCGCCGTGCCGCTAGCGTTTGCAGCGGCGTCCGACGCCGCCGCATCGGGCGGCGCCTCAATGGGCGCAAGCTCGAAAGGCGATAGCGCAGCCCCTGCATCGCCTCCAGGGGCGCAGGCAGCTTCATCCCAGGGTGCCTCCACAGTTTCATCTTCATCAGACAGCAAGTCGGGCGGCGCAGTTTCCTCGGCAGGCGCAGCGGCAACTTCCGGGGCGGGCACATCGCAGGTGAAAGGCGATGTTGCGCCCTCGCCTGCAGTCAAGCCTTCCCCTGTTTCGCTTCCCCCTGTAAAGGACACAACGCCGCTGCCGCTTCCTGCTGTGAAGCCAAAACCAACTGCCATCACATCCCCGCCCCCCAACGTCACGCCAACATACTCCGTGCTGGTGATTCCATCCAGTGCAAACCTCACGGTGGGGCAGAGCCAGCAGTTCATCGCAATCCTCTCGGTTAACGGTGCCGTGCCCGCAGACGTGCCATTCACCTGGTCCACGCTCGGCGGAGTGGGCAGCGTGACTTCGAACGGGCTTTTCACTGCAACCGCGCTTGGCCATGGCGCAGTGATTGCCACCTATTCGTCCGGCAACACAAGCGTGAGCGGCGCGGCGCACGTGCAGGTGTCAAACTTCACAGCCCCGCCTCCGGGCAACAACTCAACGTCGTATTCGCTATTCATTGTGCCGCCCAATGCCACGCTCAATATCGGCGGCACGCAGCAGTTCAACGTTTATGAGTCACTGCCAAACGGCTCGTTGCAGCAGGTTTCAAGCAGCCTGCTCACCTGGGCAACGGCAGGCGGAATCGGCAGCGTGGGTTCCACAGGGCTTTTCACTGCAACATCTGCCGGAACAGGCACGGTGTTCGCAATCTACAACGGCCCGTCGCCAATCGGCGTGGCAAACAGCACGGTGACGGCCTATGTCACAGTTAACTCCAGCCCCCCGCCCCCGCCGCCTGGCAACGGGTCATACTACATCATGGTTTCGCCAGCATCAGCAACCTTGCTCGTGGGCGCGACGCAGCAGTTCGTCGGGCAACTTTACGACAGCAACGGAACCTACCTGTACGACATGCCAAACTCCAACATGATCTGGCTTTCAAACAACACTGCGGTGGGGACAATCGATGCGCTTGGCGTGTTCAGCGCCATTGCGCCCGGCTTTGCCGTGGTGAAGGCGGGCTACATCGGCACCAACTACACCAACATAACTGTGCAGAACCTGGCAAACGTGACTGTGGTCTCAAGCCCCCCTCCGCCGCCAGGCAACGCCACCTACTCGCTTCTCATATCGCCTGCGTCTGCAAGCCTGCTTGTCGGCGCGACGCAGCAGTTCGTGGCGCAGCTTTACGATGCGAACGGCACCTATGTCACGACCCTCCCCAACTCAGACCTGTCATGGCTGTCAAGCAATGCAACTGTGGGGACGGTTGACGCGCTTGGCGCCTTCACGGCGCTCTCCCCTGGAAACGCGCTTGTGGATGCAACTTACATCGGCACCAACCTCACCAACGTTACCTCGCAGAATTCGGCAAACGTCACGGTGAATGCCGCGCCCCCGCCTGCAAACGTGTCCTACATACGGGTAACGCCCAACCCCGCCTCGCTTTTCACCGGGCAGAGCCAGCAGTTCATCGCGACCGCGTATGATGCAAGCAACGCCTCGCTTGGCGTGCTTCCAAACTCGCTGCTCAACTGGTCCGTTACCCCTGGCATCGGGGCAATCGGCGCAAACGGGATTTTCAACGCAACGACGGTTGGGAGCGGGGTCGTGACTGCGGATTACACAGGCACAAGCCCGATTGCCCAAATTTCCGGCAATGCCTCCGTGGCAGTCTCGCAGTTCGTGCCAAACCCCAACGGCGGTGGAAGCGGCACAGGCAGCAGCAACGGCAACGGGGGGGCGGCTTTCAAGACGTCCACCACCGTCTCGTTCTCCTGCATGGGCGCGCCTGGCACGGTGAAAATAACGGTATATGACACCCACGTGCAAAATGCCTCCGTGGAGATAATCTACATGGGCGGAAGCACAAGCGAGAAGGTGCTTGTGACGGAGATAACCGGCACGACCACCCTCCCGTTCACGCCTGCCAAGGCAGGCGACTACGTGCTTCGCGTCACGGTCGGCACAGACCAGACCAACGCGAACTTCTTCGTGCCCTACTGCGGCCCGCAGACAGCCAATGTGACGCAGAACATCACGGTGCGCCTCGAGCCTTCCCGCGAGCTTGTCTTCTCAAAGCTCGTCAGCTACCCTGGCGGCTTTTCCAAGCGCTTCTCGGTGTACAAGATAACCGACGGGCAGGCCGAGTCCTACGAGTCCGACATCGTGCTTTACCTCAACTACACCGGCAACTCAACGAAGTACGACTTTAGCATACTCGACTCGGTGCCATCCTCGGTGCTGGCGCGCTCCAGCCAGATAACGTTCGCTGACAGGCCGTCCGTGGTGTCAAGCGAGCCCAAGTTCGAGTGGCATGCCAATTCCATCTCCAAGGGCGGCAGGCTTTCCTACGCCTACAGCTTCGCGCGGCCGCTCACCGAGCAGATGATAGCGCTGTTTGACGCGCCCACCATCCGCGAGTCATCTGCAGGCCCGCAGGCAAAGCAGGCGCAGGACGGCGGGCTGCTCGCTGCAAGCATCGGGCCCATATTCGGGCTCACGCTCCCGCTCCTGGGCGTGGTGGTGGCATTCGTGCTGCTGCTCGCGCTCCTTTACTTCTTCCTCTTCGGGAAGAAAAACGGGGAAGAGTGAGCGCTTTTTTCTTTTGTTTTTTCCCGCTGGCAGCGAAAGCCTTATTTTAGCACGCTGTAAAAATGGCGCATGGAAATGAAGGGGCAAGGGGCAACCGAATATTTGGTGCTGCTAGCTGTCGTGCTTATTGTCGCCTTGGTGTCCGTTGCCTTGCTGGGTTTTTTCCCAGGCATGGCATCCGATGCGCAGGCTTCGCAAAGCAAGGCATACTGGTCCGGCATGCAGCCCATCGCCATCACGGATGTCATTGCAAAGGCGTACAGCGCGTCTGCCACCATGCCCTACATGCGCCTCCGCAACAACGGCGCCTATCCGATAAGGATAACAAAAGTGCTTGGCACGGGCAGCCAGAGCATAAGCCAGTTCTGGGATGATTCAGCAGTGCAGAATATCAGTGACTACTTTTACATGGCGCCGGGCGAGGAGAAATATTTTTCGAGCAGCCGCGGCAATACGCTGCCGACCGGCGCAAGCACGCGCGAAATAGACATCTATGCTGCAAGCACAGGCTCGGGCAGCATGAATCTCTTTGCCGCCTCCCAACTCTGCCAGCCTTCCTCCTCGGCATCAGGCACGCTGGTGCTCAACGATTTTGGCTTTGAGTATGTGGAATATTTGGACAACGGGCAGACTCTTACCAAGCGCGAAGTGGGGGCAAAGCCATTGGTCGCGAAGTGCTCGTACTGACGCAATCAAACCTTCGCAAACAGGAACGGCTTTTTCCCGGCCCACACCTTCAGTGTGTTTTTCGAGGTGAAAGGGCGGAAGCAGTGCCCGTCTATGAAGAACTGCGCGCGCTCAGGGCCGGAAAGCCGCAACGTGCAGCGCGCGTTTTTCGCGAGGATGAGGGGGCGGAAAATGCGGCGGAACGGCGCGATTGCGACCGCCTGGTAGCTCGCCGCTCTCCTTTCCATCTGCTTCCCGCCGCACGAATAGCAGTAAGCTGGCGAGCCCGTGGGCGTGCAGAAGAGGAGCCCGTCGGCCCTGAAGGCGAAATGCCTTTTCCCGACTGCCAGATGGAGGGAAAGCACGCGCGGCTCGGGGTTCCGGATGCCTATCTCATTGAGGGAGGGCGGCATCCTTTTCCCGTCTATGCTGCACGAAAGCACAAGCCTTTTTTCGCTTTCCAGGGCGGAAAGCGCGCGCGGAAGCTTTCCGCGCCAGTTTGCAAATGTCGACTGGCATATGAAGCTCGTATTGCTCCCTATCGCAAAATACGGCACGCCATAATGCCTCTTGTGGTAAAGCACGGTGCCGTCCCCGCCTATCGTTATCACGAGCTGGGGCTTTTCATGCGAAAGCGCCACGCCGCGCGCATGCAGGAATTTCTCCACCTCGCGCCTGACGGATGCCGTCTGCGGCTTTTTCCGGTTTGCAAGCACGATTGCGCGCGTAACTTCCATGTCGGCACCCAAAATCAGGCCTTGAATTTCCCCTCTATGAAATGGCGCGAGGGCAATGACTGCGCGCCCTTGCGCAGCACCTTGGCGGCCCCGACAGCATTTGCGAAGCGCACCGACTCGAACAGGCACCTCTTCTCCACAATGCCCGCGACAAACCCGGCGCAGAACGCGTCGCCCGCTCCAAGCGTGTCGACCGGCTTCACGTTGAAGGGCGGCACGGTGAAGGAGGACATGTCCTTCGTCTTGACGATTATCTCCCTGCCGCCCTGCTTTATCACGCAGACCATGTTGTACTGCTTGGCAAGCCGGGCCGCCTCCGTTTCCTCGCGCGAGCCTGTGATTGCGAAAAGCTCCTTGCGGTTTATTATCAAAAAGTCGCAGCGTGCAAATATTGGCGCAAGCTTTTTCTCGCCGAGCCGCGACGCCGCCCTGCCAGGGTCGAAGGAAATCGGCACGCCCGCCCTGTGCGCAAGCCTGCTTCCCGCGTCAAGAAGGGAAAAGGCGCAGCCGCTCATGTGCAGGAATCTTGCGCCGCGTATGTAGTCCCCGTCAATCGCGCGGTGGCGGTCCGCCACTCCCAGGTCCTCAATCACGCGCACCTCGCCGGCGGCGTCGATTATTATCACGGACAGGCCGCTCGTCCCCTTGAAGACCTTCACCTGCGACACATCCACCTTGTGGCGGCGCAGGTCAGAGAGCAGGTACTTGCCATGCCTGTCCGACGCCACGCTCCCAATCACGCCGGATGGATGCCCAAGCTTCACCAGGTTCACCGCAACGTTTGCCGCCGAGCCGCCCCCGCTCACCGAGGGGTGCATGCGCATGAGCGCGGTCTTGTCCGGGTCGGGGAACGCCTCCACGTAGTTCCTGATGTCATAGACAATGTGCCCAAGGGTCGCGATTTCGGGATGCATGGTGCTAATGCACTGCCAGAGATTTTAAACATTGGTGAGGATAGCATGCCATGGACAAGTCCCCCGGGGAAAAGCTTGCCGCGCTTCTTGGCGATTCGCTTGAGGCAAAGGTGGAGGGGAAGGTAGGCTCGTTCGGCGGGCTGCTTTCGCGCGAGGCCGCAATCCTTCTCCTTTGCCAGGAAAACGGCATCTCAGCCGAGAGGAAGCTTGTGCTTTCCGAAGCGCGCGGCTCATTGCTGCCATTCTCGTTCTCTGCGCGCGTGGACAGGGTATTTCCCGTCCAGCAGTTCCCTGGCGGCGCCATGAGGACGGTGCGCCTCCACGTCTCCGACAGGTCTGGCGAGGCCACGCTTGTGCTCTGGAACGAGCAGGCAAAGCTTGCGGAAACCATTTTTGCCGGCGACGAGGTGGAATGCAGCGGGGCATACGTGCGCGCAGGGGAGATATCAATCGGCAGGAACGGCTCGATTGCGCGCGCGGGCAAGGGGCGGATGCTTGGCGTGGCGGAGCTTTGGGAGGGCGCATGCAATGTCTCCGGCACTGTGGAAAAAGCCGGGGCCGTGCGCACCTATGCTGACAGGAAAACAGGGGAGGAAAAAAGGATGCTTTCATTCACGCTGTGCGGCGGCGGCAAGTGCTGCCGCGCAATCTGGTGGTCGCCGCCCGCCGATGCCCCGCAGCTGCGCGAAGGGGCGCAGGTGGCGCTTCAGGGCGCAACTTTCCGCAGGGGCGAGCTTCACCTGAACGGCTTCTCGCGCGTTTCCGTGCAGCCTGGCGGCGGCCAGGAGGGGAAGTTTGCAGGGGTGTCAATCGAGGGCAGCGATGCCGTGGTGAGGCTGGGGGGCAAGGATTTCAGGATGGGCGTGGGCGAGGCGCTTTCCCTGCTTGGCATCCCGCCCGCGCCGCAGGGCGTGATGGCAAGCACGCTGCTTTCCATAAAGGCGGCTGCGCTTGAAGGGAAGGATGCGCGCTATGTTTTGGAGGGCGCAAGGCTCGTTTCCCTCAGGCTTGAAGGCTAGCCGTTTTGGAAAAAAGGAAAATAAAAAGAAAAAAGAAGAGCTTTTTTTGGCAGCTAGACATACCTGCCGATTATGTTCTTGGTCCCGTACTGCTTGGACGTCACGCTGTTGGGCGTGGTGTACGTGATTGTCACGTTCAGGTCATAGACCGAGCCTGATGTGCCGGAGAACCCTGTCATGCCCATCGTCTTTGTCTCGCCTGCCGCGAATGACACGTCCGTCCCGTTCGTGTTGTTCCCGACGTTGAAGTCAGTTACCGTGTAGGGGCCGTTCGCCTCCATGTTCTGCAGGATGAATGTGCCCACGCCTGCCGCCGTTATGCTGTTGTCCAGTATCGCAAACGGCCTTGCCTGGCCGCGCCAGTATGAGCTTGACTGGGCAATCCTCGCGTCAGCCGCCATCCCTGGGAAGAACCCTAGAAGCGCCACCGATACAAGGGCAACTATCAATACCACTGCCAAGAGCACCAAGTACTCTGTGGCTCCTTGTCCTCGAAATATTCCCATAAAACCCCTCTTTTTTATCGTCTTTTTGCCCACCCATCGGGCTTAGCGTTGTAATCTCAGATATAGTATATAAAGATTTCTCAGGCTTCAGGAAAAAAATAACTGGAAAGCAGGCAAATCAGGAGTATTTGCCCACGATGTTCTTGGAGCCGTACTGCTTGGTCGCAGCGCCGCTTGGCGTGGTGTAGGATAAGGTGACGTTCAGGTCATAGACGCTCCCGCCGGTGTTGTTGCCCATGCCTGGTATGAGGAGCGTCTTGCTCTCCCCTGCTGCAAATGAAATGTTGCTTGAGTTGTTGTAACTTCCGACCTGGAGCAAGTTGACGATGAACGGCCCGTTCGCCTCCATGTTCTGCAGCACGAAGCTTCCGTACCCGGTCGAGTTTATGTTGGCCTCCGTTATCGCAAACGGCCTTGCCTCGCCGCGCCAGTACGCGTTGGACTGCGTTATCTTGGCGTCGGTTGCCATTCCCGGGAAGTACCCAAGGAGCATGATTGCCACGAGCGCGATTATCAGGACCACTGCAAGAAGAACCAGGTATTCCGTTGCGCCCTGACCTTTGCCGAAGAATGCCATGTTACCCCTCCATTGCCTGCTGCGCGTCGCCTTTCCTATAGCAGCAAGCCAAATTCGCATGCGAAGTATAAAAATGTTCGTGCGCCAAACAATGCCATGAGGCTTCCAGCGCTTTTGCTATTGGCCGCAATGCTCGCGCTTTTCGGCGCGGCGCACGCCAAGTACACAGAAAACCTCACTGTGCAGGTTTTCGACAACTCGCTGCGCCCGGTCCAGGGCGCGCAGGCCTATGTCGACTACGAGCTCAACTCGGTGAAGGGGTATGTCAAGACAAAGCCGAAGCTCACGGACTCGCGCGGGTATGCGCAGATAGTGTTCAGCGACTATGAGCCTATTGACGCGGAGACCGATTATTCATACACGCTTTATGTTAAATACGGGGACCAGCTGGTCTCGGCATCGCTCATTGCGGTGGACACGGAGAACCGGACGTACACCATGCAGGTCGAGTCATACATCACGTTCGTGCGCGTGCTCGACCAGAACGGCCATCCGCTGCAGGCAAACGCGACGGTGGGCCAGTCCACAAAGCCGGCCGATTCCTCTGGCAGCGCGTTTTTCGCCCTCCCCCCTGGCAACTACACGCTGAAGGTGGAGCGGAACGACCTGGTGAAAAACGTCCCGTTCACGCTTGAGAACGCGACAGGCGACCAGTCGATTGAAGTGGTGCTCAGCTATTACAATCTCGATGTCCGCGTCCAGGATGACAAGCGCCGCCCCCTCTTGGCGCAGGTGGAGGTGAACGGCCTGGCATCCGCAACCGACAGCGACGGGATGGCGCACTTCGAGAACATCACCACCAGCTCCCCGCAGGTCATAGTGGTGTACGGGCAGGGGATAAAGCGCATACAGCCCAACCTTCAGGCCGGCCAGTCGCTGGAAGTCACGTTTGACGTGGGCAAGCCGTCGATAAAGGACTCGTACTCCACGCTGTCCGCCTCGGGCGTGGGCACCATACGCTTCTTCGTGGAGGATGCGGGGGCGGAGGCCAGCGGGATAGACTCGGTTTCCGTCTCCTACGAGGTTTCAGGGGTGCAGAACACGCTCTCGGTCTACACTATCGGCTACAACAGCTTCGAGGCGAAAATCCCGGCGCAGCCAGTTGGCACGCTTGTGAAATACACGATTACCGTGTCCGACAAGGAAGGCAACACTGCGGTGGGCTCGGGGGACTACGTGGTCTCGCCCGGCGGCAGCGAGCAGGGGCAGAATCAAAGCTCGCCTGGGACGTCCATGCCTTCAGTGCCGGCCATCCCCAACGAGGGGATATTCGTGGGCATCGCGGTGCTTGCGGTGCTCGCCTTTGCGGCAATATATTATTTCAACAGGAAAAAGGGCGAAATCGCCCCGCCTCCCATCGCGCCGCCGCAATTGCCGCAGCAGTGACTTCCTGCCAGCATGCTTTAATTTAAACATTGGCAGCCAATTTCAGGATGGTGGGAGAATGGAAGAAGTGATTACCAAAACCGAATTGCCCCTCAAGCCTTTCTCGCGCGGCAAGGTGCGCGACACGTACGAGCTTTCGGAGGGCAGGCTCCTCATGGTGGCGACGGACAGGCTGTCCGCATTCGATGTCGTGTTCCCAGACGGCATCAATAAGAAGGGGCGCGTGCTCACCCAGATGTCCCTCTTCTGGTTCGGGCGCCTGAAGGGCATCGTCGACAACCACCTTCTCTCATCCGCAGTGCCGGACGGCCTGCCCTCTTACCTTGAAGGCAGGTGCATGGCGGTGAAAAGGGTGAAGATAATCCCCCTCGAATGCGTGGTGCGCGGCTACATGGCAGGCTCAGGCTGGAAGGACTACCAGAAAACCGGCGCGATTTGCGGCATCAAGCTGCCATCCGGCCTGAAAAACGCCTCCAGGCTCCCGCAGCCCATATTCACCCCCTCGACAAAAGCAGAAGCAGGGCATGACGAGAACATCGGCGAGGAAGCTGCGCGCAAGGCCGTCGGGGAAGAAACATTCGGGCAGGTGCGCGACCTGTCATTGCGCATATATTCAGCAGCCGCCGACTATGCGAAAACGCGCGGCATCATCCTTGCGGACACAAAATTCGAGTTCGGCATTGACGAGAGGGGCAAGATAATACTTGCGGACGAGGTGCTCACCCCCGATTCCTCCCGCTACTGGCCCGCCGTGTCGTACAGGGAAGGCATCTCGCCGCCCTCGTATGACAAGCAGTTCGTGCGCGATTATCTTGAGACGACCGGATGGAACAAACTGCCGCCCGCCCCGCAACTTTCTTTTTTCATTATGGAGAAGACCACCGAGAAATATGTGGAGTGCTACGAAAGATTGACTGGGAAGAAATTCCCGTACTAGGTGATATCATGGTGGACGTGCTCATAGTGGTGGGAAGCGAATCCGACATGCAGGTCGCGGACAAGGCAAAAGCAGCGCTGGACGGGCTTGGCGTGAAGTGCAGCGTGGAAGTTGCATCCGCGCACAGGTCCCCGGATTTGCTGGACAAGATAATCAAGGAAAGCGACGCAAAAGTCTTCATCGGCATTGCGGGCCTGTCCGCCGCGCTCCCCGGCGTGATTGCAAGCAAGACGGAAAAGCCAGTGATTGGCGTTCCGGTCAACGTGAAACTTGACGGCCTCGACGCGCTCCTTTCCATGATGCAGATGCCGCCCGGCGTGCCGGTCGCAACTGTCGGGATTGACAACGGCAAGAACGCGGCAATCCTCGCGGCGCGCATACTCGCTCTCTCGGATGCAAAGCTGGCGGCAAAGCTTGCCGCAAGGCTGGGCAAACAATAAAGGATGGAATCAGGCAAGGAGTTGTGGTTATTGTGCATTTTCCGGAAATATTGAAGAAGTGCAAGCGCGGGCCCCAGGTGGTGCTGCCCAAGGACATCGGAATCATTCTAGCCTACTCGGGCATCGGGAAAAATTCCGTGGTGGTGGACGCAGGCGCTGGCAGCGGCTGGCTTGCGGTGTCGCTTGCGAACATTGCGAAAAAAGTCACTGCGTATGAATGGCGCGAGGAGTTTGCAGAGCTTGCGGAAAAAAACGCCAAGCGCGCGGGCGTGTCGGAATCGCTTGAGGTAAAGCGCGCCAACGTGCTGGACGGCATTTCTGAGCGCGAGGTGGACTTAGTCACGCTTGACCTGGCCGACTCCGACAAGGCTGTTGCGCATGCGCACGCAGCGCTCCGCGCAGGCGGCATGGTTTTCGGCTACCTTCCCCACGTGGAGCAGGCGCGCCGCTTTTTCGAGGCGTGCACTGCGGCAGGATTTGACGAGCCGCACATGCTGGAAGTGATTGTGCGCGACTACCTGGTGCGCGCGTCGGGCGTGAGGCCCGAGAACACCGGCCTTACGCACACGGCCTATCTGGTGTTTGCAGCAAAGAAAAAGACAGGCTAACTATCTTTGGAAAAGGAGGTTTAAATATCTTGAAGGCGGAGGGGAATGTGCCATGCGCGTGAGAGGTGGTTTTGATGAAGCAAGCCGTTGTTGCCCTGTTTGCAGTCGCTTTCCTGCTGTTTGCAGGATGTGCGCAGTCCAGCCCGCCTGCCGCTCCCCCTGCCGGGCCGCCGCAGGCGCCTGCGCAGATTGCGCCTGTTCCCCTGCCGCCTTCGCAGCCCAATGAAACTTCACCAGAGCCGCCCGCAGTGCAGCCTCCTGAGGCCGGCGCTGCCTGCAGCGTGCAGTTCCAGAAGGACACTTCAAACATCTACTATGTCATGGTGAACCAGAGCCAGCCGGGCGACCTGAAAGTCTCCTGCCCCAACGGCAAGGATGCGCAAAAGCAGGGCGAGCTTTATTTCTGCGCCCAGCTTGACGCTGCAGGGCCCACGGTGGCCTACCTCAACGGAGTGGAATGCGGCAGGGCAACATTCTCCCGCCCCACTGCCCCGCCGGGCAAGCAAAGCTGCAGCGTGCTCCTCTCGCCCTCGCGGATAACCGCGGGGCAGACTTCCCAAGTGACGGTGCAGGCATACGTGCCGCAGGAAAAGAGCACGCTTTCCTACCTGTGCGGGGACCGCGAGATAAATGAAACAGCGGGCGGCATGGTGGACACCGGCAAAATCTGCCAGTTCAACTCGCCAGGCACGGTGGAAGTCTATGCCAAGCTCAACGGCGAGGTGTGCGCCATTAGCCTGCTCACCGTGTTTGCAACGCCCAAGGACTGCTCTGTCTATGATTCCGCATTTGCCATGCAGAAAGGCGAGTATGTCTACTCCGCCAAGGTCGCTGCGAGGGGCTACAGCGGGACGGACGAGCTCCGCTACAAGTGCTATGACGTGCCGTTTGCAATCAAGGCAAACACCATCCCCAACACCACGGACTTTGTCACCACCATAGAATGCCGCTCGGCATCAGGGCCGCTTTCGCAGAACGTGAATGTGTACATGGGCAACGATGCCTGCGGGGAAATGCAGCTCCCGCCATGAGCCTGAAAACAAGGGAAGCTGGGGCAAGCGCAAGCCAGGGGAACGTCTTTATACCTTTCCCGCCATATTCCCCTCGATGGATGCCTGCTTGTATCTTGGGGGGATTTTACTATGAAACAAACAGCACTAGCATTGGCCTTGGCAATATTGGTTTCGCTTTCGTTCGCGGCCTCGTCCGCGCAGGTTTACGTAACAGGGCCTGTCCTGTACGCTGCGCTTGCCGCAGACACCTACCGCGTGGCAACGCAGCAAGGCGACGTTTCATGCGGAGCATCATCATCGCAGGACTGGTCGTACAAGGATGCCAAAATGATGAAGGCCAGCTCCACAAGTGCGATATTCGGCGGGGCAAACGACTCCCTTTCGGGAAACTACACATTCACAAGCGTGCTTATCGACCATGTGGGCAGGACGACATCAGGCCCGTCCACCCTCAACGGGACATACAGCGCCAGCGCTTCGCCCTCGCTCTGGGTGCCGCGCGTCTTCTGGAAGGTGCCTGGCAGGGACTGCTGGAACTGGAACAACATCACCACTGCGCAGGGCGGCACGGTCGCATACGCAAACCTGGCTGTTGACACCTACCGCGTGGCAACGCAGCAAGGCGACGTTGCCTGCGGGGCATCTTCTTCGCAGGACTGGTCCTACCAGAATGCAAAATTCGTGAAGCTAAGCTCGCCTTCCCAGATTTTCGGGGGCAATGGCGACCAGCTGTCAGGGAGCTACACGTTCGACAATGTGCTTTTGGACATTGTGGGCCTCACCGGCAACGGCTCGCCCTCCCTCAATGGCAGCTTCTACTATTGGGGCAATACGGCAAGCTGGCAGGCGCGCGTCTTCTGGAAGGTGCCTGGCAGGGACTGCTGGAACTGGAACAGCCTCGGCTCATCGAATTCCAGCTCGGCAAGCATCAGCGGCACGAACGCTTCCACGGCAAGGGCAGCCTCCTCTGCCCCAGCATACTCCACCAACCTCCAAGTCTCGCAGCTGCTGTCCGACACGTATGCCTATGATGTGAACAAGACAATCACCGGCACAGCATTGCAAATCGACGCCTCGGGCGGCAACAAGATAATAGTCTATTCATCGTCCAATTCGACAAACGAAACCGAGCGGATGCTTGCCGTCCTGGACAGCACCGCCAAGAACTACCTGTTCCTCTACAAGAAGCCGGGCTACAACTACTACACCAGCACACCCTCTTTTTCCATCAAGTACACGAGCCAGTTCAACATCGTGAAGCTTTACTCGGACACCTACCGCTATGACGGCAGCAACTACCTCACGGGCGTCTCGCTGAAAATCACCGCCACCAACTCATACGCTGTGAAGGCTACGAGGCTGAACGGCACGCAATACTACGCTGACAACATGCTTTCCGTGATTGACAGCCAGGCAGCGGCATTCCACCACATCTTCAAAATCACGGGCAACGACTATTACACGACTGCCACAAGCTACACGCTGGTGCCCAGGCTCAATTCCACAGCCATCGGCAACACGAACGCTTCCACGGCAAAGGCAATTGCCTACAACTCCGCCAACACGACCAACAAGACGGCGCCAACTATTGCAAAGACTGCCACTGTCAAGTACAACTATACCAACACCACGAACAAGACGCCTTCAACAGTCGCCAAAACGGTGGCAACCACGGCAACAACAAACACGGTGAAGCCAGGCGCCGCCGACACCGCGCCCCCATCGCCGCCTGCAACCGTGCAGCCAGGCGCCACCGGGGCCGCCTCTTCGCAAGCAGACACCGCGCCCTCACAGCCAGCTGCAACAGCGGGCACAAAGCCCGCATCTTCAGCATCTGTCTCCAAAAGCAGCGCCGGCAGCCCCAAGGGCAGCGCCGAGCCGGATATCGTCAACTCGATGGCCGACACCAGCGGCAACATGTACGCAAAGCTGATGAACATACTCGGCGTCTATGTCGCGTCGGCGAAGTAAAGGGCAAGCCTTAAAATAATGTCGGCTTATATCGCCCTGCGGACAGCGCTTAAAGGTGATTATGATGACAAAAGTTACAATACCTGCCATCGTCGAAGGGGGCAAGGCAAACGCAGGCCCGCCACTGGGCCCGGCGCTTGGGCCGCTCGGCGTGAACATCGGCGGCATAATCGACGAGATAAACAGGAAGACCGCGCCTTTCAACGGGCTCAAGGTGCCAATCAAGGTGGTCGTGGACAAGGGCACCAAGGCATTCGAGATAGAGGTGGGCAGCCCGTCCACCGGCGAGCTCCTCAAGAAGGAGGCAGGCGTGGAAAAGGGGAAGAAGGGCGGCGCGGACGACCCCAAGGTGATAGGCAACCTCAAGTTCGAGCAGGCGGTGAAAGTAGCGAAGATGAAGACCGGCGGCTCGCTTGTCAGGAACCTCAAGAACGGCGTGAACGAGGTGCTGGGCACCTGCGTGTCGCTTGGCATCACCGTCGAAGGGCAGGATGCGCGCAAGGTAATCGAGGAAGTCAAGGCAGGCAAGCACGATTCCCAGCTTGCAGGCTAAGCCCCCCGTTTGCATCCCAAGGCACTCGTTTAAATATTCTTTTTCCGAATGCAGGTGCGGTAATCAAATGAAGCTTGTCGCACCGGCAATTTTCCTCCTCCTCATCCTATGCGCGGCACCATGCGCATCCGTGCAGTGGAGCTATACCGCGCAGGGCGCGATAATGGGCAAGCCCATCCTGGTTTCAGACAAGGTCATCTTTTCCACTTCAGACGGCAAGGTCTATTCCTTCCTGGCAGGCAGGGGCTCCATCTCCTGGGCATATGACACCGACACGCGCCTGTCCGTGCCTGCGGCAAAGGTTTCTGCAGACACGATTGCAGTGGCAAGCCAGAGCGGGAAGCTCACATTCCTCTCGGCTGCCGGAAGGGAAGGCGCTGCGCTGAACCTGTCATCAGCCCCCCTTTACCTCGCAGGCGACTCGGGCAATGCCTACGTATCGCTGCCCAATGGCGTGCGGGCATACTCCCAGTCAGGCGCCTCGCTTTGGAACGTCTCGCTTCCGGGCCCCGCGGGCCCCATAGGGGCATTTGGCGACACGATATATTTCACCTCGGGCAGGAAGCTTTATTCAATCGCCGCGAAGAACGGCGCGCAGAATTTCGCCGTGCCTGCCGAGGATTCGTTCCTCTCCTCGCCCCTGGAATACGAGGGCAGCGTCTATTTCGGCGCAACGGACGGCAGGCTTTACTCGTTTGACGCGGTGACAGGCAGGCAGCGCTGGTACTTCCAGACCGGCGGCTGGGTGCAGTCCACTCCCCTCCGCTCCGGCGATTCCATATTCTTCGGCTCGGACGACGGATATTTCTACTCGATAACCGACTCCGGCAAGCTGCGCTTCAAGTACAGGACGGGCGAGGGCGTCTGGTCCGAGCCTGCCCTCTACGCGGGCAAGGGCGGCCAGCAGGTGTCGTTCTGCTCGAACGACGGGAACATCTACGGGCTTGACGCGGCCAACGGGGAGGTAGTCTGGTCGTTCTCGGCTGGGGGCAGGCTGGGCAGCGCGGCCGAGTCCGGAGGCAGCCTCTTCTTCGGCACAAGCAACGGCAAGTTCTATTCCCTCTCCCCCTCCCCGATATGCAGCTTTTCATGGCCCAGGAACGGCGCGTCCGTGGGCGACTGGCCCGTGGACGTTGACGGGACGGCATATTCGGACTCCGGCGTGCAGGAGGTGGAGGTGCGCCTCGAGGGCGGGAACTGGCAGGCTGCAAGCGGCAAGGAGGACTGGCGCGCAAGCGTGGATTTCACAGGCCAGCCGTTTGGCGCATACAAGGTGGAATGCCGCGTCACGGACTCGTCAGGCTCGCAGCAGTCAGGCGACTATTCCTCAATCACGCTTGTGAAGGGGCAGGGCGTGCCCCTCCAGAAAATGTCCGTGCTTGCCCCCTCCTCGGCAGGCCTCAACGAGACAATCACCATATCCGCGCGCGACAGCAGGGGCCTTGAGCTCACAGGCATCTCGCTTTCGGTCTCAGGGCAGAAAAACACCGGCGACAGCCCGTTTTCCGTGGTGCTTGGCAAGGGCGGTGCAGTGCCCATACTGATTGAAAAGCCTGGCTTCGAGCCGGTCTCATTCGCAATCATCGGCACGGGCGGGGACAGCCCGCTCATTCCCATCATCGCGCTTGTGGTGGTCTTGGCGCTCGCGTTCTTCGCGTACAGGAAGTTCTTCAGGAAAGTGGCGTGAGCATA
>Ga0172370_10005459_pt1 | contig 16382 bp, 13 predicted proteins | sample LakKiv5m_FD_114538 | JGI IMG/M metagenome (GOLD analysis project Ga0172370, IMG submission 114538) | Freshwater microbial communities from Kabuno Bay, South-Kivu, Congo - kab_022012_11.5m | ecosystem: Environmental > Aquatic > Freshwater > Lake | place: Democratic Republic of the Congo...
AATGAAAGCGCGTTTTAAAGCCAAAAAATGTTTTTTAAAGGCGGCATTATTTTTAATCTTAAAAGGGAAAAAGATAAGCAAACTATTAAAAAAGCAAGGTTTTTGGTATTTCGTAACTCGCGTAAAGAAGGAAATCTAGCCATTTTTTCTTCTTTTAAAAGGGGAAAATGGTCAGGTTATTTTATTTCGGGCTTGCAAAATAAAATAGTTTTTAGTCTGTTTTAAGAATGTTTTATCTATAGCCAATCCTTTTCAAAATCCCTTCTAATTCTTCGTCTTCATAAAATTCAATTAAAATTTTTCCGACTCGGCCGTCGCGAGTGATTTTCACGCGACAGCCCAAAGCTTCTTGCATTTTTTCTCGGGCCTCATCAAAAAACGGATGCGCGCTCGGCGTTTTGCGTTTATGTCTGTGCACAATCACTTTTCTAATCAAATTATCCACTTTGTCCCTGGTCAAACCTTCTTGGACAATTTTATGATAAAGACCGATCTGCTTTTCCGGATTTTCCAAGCCTAAAATTGATTTCGCGTGTCCGGCTGTGATCTTCCCCTCGCGCAGACCTTGCTGAATTTCTAAAGGCAAATTCAAAAGCCGCATCATGTTCGCGACTGTGCTGCGATTTTTTCCGACGCGGCGGCCGATTTCTTCTTGGCTTAAGAAAAACTTCTGCGCGAGCAATTTGTAGCCAGAGGCTTCTTCAATCGGATTTAAATCATGGCGTTGGACGTTTTCCACAATGCTCATTTCTAAACTTTGCTCTTCGTCAGTTTTGTGCACAATTACCGGCACTCGGCGAAGACCAGCCAAACGCGCCGCTTCCAGTCTTCTCTGTCCGGCAATTAGTTCATACTTTTCATTAACGACCAAAGGTTGTAAAATGCCATGCCTTTTAATGGAGCGAGACAGCTCCAAAAGTTTTTCCGGATCCAAATCTTTGCGCGGCTGATTCGGGTTGGGCTTAATTTCCGTGATTAAAACTTCGTTCTCCCCGGCTTCCCATGTAAAATCCGAAGTTTTTGTTTTTTCAGGAGGCAAAACTTTTTCCGGGATTAACGAAGATAATCCGCGGCCAAGACCGATAGACATAGGATTGAGCTTAGGGACGGGTAAAGATAACGAAGAATTTATCTTGCTATTTACCCGTTACTGGTTACCATTTAAATTGATTATTTCTTGCGCTAAATGCTTATAAGCGCGAGCGCCTTTGCAAGAAGGTTCGTAATTTAAAATCGCTTGGCCAAAACTCGGCGCTTCGGCTAAGCGGACATTGCGCGGCACGATTGTTTCAAAAACTTTGCCCGGAAAATTGCGCCGCACTTCGCGGATAACATCAGACGCGATCCGCGTTTTTTTATCGCGCATGGTTAAAATCACGCCTATGATATTTAATTCCGGGTTCAAATTTTTCTGGACTAAATCAACCGTGTAAAGCAATTGGGACAAACCTTCCAAAGCGTAATACTCGCATTGGACCGGAATCGCGACATAATCGCTGGCTGCCAAAGCATTGATTGTTAAGATTCCTAAAGAGGGCGGGGAATCAATGACAATGTAATCGTAATTCTCCTTGGCAACGGCCAAGGCTTTTTTTAACAAAAATTCTCGCTCCGGCAAATTCACAAGCTCAACCGAAGCCCCGGATAAAGCGGATGAGGCCGGCGCAATGTGCAAACTTTTCTGCAGGCCTTGATACAAAATTTCAGAGATTTCCAAACGGCCGCACAAAACATCATAAACGGTTTTTTCCAATTTTTCTTTGGCAATGCCCAAACCTGAAGTCGCGTTGCCTTGAGGATCCAAATCAACAAGCAAAATTCTCTTGCCAAAAGAAGCCAAATAAGAAGCAATGTTTACCGCGCTCGTTGTTTTCCCCACCCCGCCTTTTTGATTGACAAAAGCAATAATTTGAGCCATTTTTTATTTTTTCATTTCTGATCATTTTAATTTTACCATAAAATTATAAATTGACAAAGAGACGATTTTTATCTATATTGAAAATAGATTTTTGGGGATGTGCTGAAATTGGTATACAGGATGGTCTCAAAAACCATTGGGCCTAAAAGTCCGTGAGGGTTCAAATCCCTCCATCCCCACCAAACGCAAAATATTTCACGGGTTTGCCCCCCGTTAGGCAACGGGGCACCCAGTCGTGACTCCCTACCCATCTATAGACATAATACTCTAGAATTGGACTAAAAAATATTTTATTTAGAATGCGATCGATATTGGGCGGCTAAAACATTTTTCCTTTTAAAAGGGAGAAAGGTTAAGCTTTACTTTTTAGTCTTATCTTACTTAAAATCATATTCTAGTCCAAATTTGGAGTGTGATGTGTATATCCCTGGCACAGGGAAATCAGCGCAAAATTTTTCAATTTCATTTTTGATTTTTTTAATTTCCGCGGGTCTGGTTCTGGCCCGAATCGCCCGATCAATCCATTTCGCGATTTTCATCATTTCTATTTCACGCATACCGCGGCTGGTCACGGCCGGGGCTCCGATGCGCACGCCTGATGGATCAAACGGCGAGCGCGGATCAAAAGGGACCATATTTTTGTTTAAAGTAATCCCCGCTTCTTCCAAAATATGTTCGGCTTCTTTGCCGGTTATTTTTTTGTTTGTTAAATCAACGAGCATCAAATGATTGTCTGTTCCGCCCGAGACAAGATCAAATTTTAAAGCGATTAAAGCGTTAGCAAGCGCTTTCGCGTTTTTCATAATCTGGCGGCAATAGGTTTTAAATTCCGGTTTTAAAGCTTCGCCAAAAGCAACTGCTTTAGCCAAGGTAATATGATTATGCGGACCGCCTTGCATTCCAGGAAAAACCGCGCGATCAATGGCCTCGGCCCATTTTTTCTTGCACATAATCATCGCACCTCGCGGACCCCGCAAAGTTTTATGCGTCGTTGTTGTGACAACATCAAAATAAGGGGCCGGGTTTTCATGCAATCCGGCCGCGATTAACCCGGCAATATGCGAGATGTCGGCCATCGCGATCGCCCCGACTTCGTCCGCGATCGCGCGAAATTTTTTAAAATCAATCCTGCGCGGATAAGCCGTATATCCGGAAATAATTAAATTCGGTTTTTCCCGAATCGCCTGCGCTCGGACTTTCGCGTAATTGATGCGGCCGTTTTTCTCCACGCCGTAAGAAATAATTTGATAAGCTTTGCCGGAAAAATTCACTTTATGGCCATGGGTCAAATGCCCGCCATGGGCCAAGCTTAAGCCCATAATTTTTCCGCCAAAAGGGACAAGGGCAAAATAAACTTCCAAATTCGCCGGCGAACCAGAATAGGGTTGAACATTAACATGCTCGGGCCGAAATAATTTTTTCGCGCGAGCAATCGCCAAATTTTCCGCTTGGTCAATAAATTTATTGCCGCCGTAATAGCGCTTGCCCGGATAGCCTTCGGAGTATTTATTGGTCAAGACCGAACCCATGGCCGCAAGCACGGCAGCCGACGCGTAATTCTCCGAAGCAATCAATTCCAAACCATTTTTTTGACGGCGCTGCTCACCTAAAAGCGCGCGATAAGCAGAAGGATCTTGTTGTTTTAAAATATTGAACATAATTTTATTTTTGATCGCTCCCTCCCTCAAAATTTTCACCTTGCCGCCGGATAAATCCGCGACTGTTGAAATTTCTTTTGCGGGCAACCTGCCCGCGTCCAAAATTAAATCCGGCTGATATTTTTGATTTTGAAACTGCCTCACGATTTCAGCCGCGGAATAAGCCGTTGGCTTCCCGGAAAAATTGGCGCTGGTTATAGTATACGGCAAACCTAAAATCTTGGAAAGAGCGCGGCAGAATGAAGAAGCTGGAACGCGCACGCCGACTGTCTTTAATTTTCCATCCAGAATTTTTGCTCTTTTTTTCCGTTTTAAAATCAAAGTCAATGCTCCGGGCCAAAATTTTCGCGCGAGCTCAATCGCTCGCGAATTAAACTCCGCATACTTTCGGGCCATCTCTAAGTCCAAAACCGCGATTGGATAAGGTTTGTTTTTTGGCCGGTCTTTGACTAAATCCAATTTTGCCAAAGCTTGCGGATCGCGCGCGTTCACGGCTAAACCATAGGCCGTGTCGGTCGGGATCGCCACAACGCCGCCGGAAAGAATTGCGCTAGCGGCTTTTTTTGCGATCCGAGTTTCTGGATTTTCTGGATTAAGCTTTATAATCTGCATAATGAAAAATGAAAAACTAAAAATGAAAAACGGCAATGTAAAATTTAAAAAGGAATTTAATAATTTTTCATTTTATTAAATCTTTCTCAATGTTTTCCCCAACATCCTGAAATCCTTAATGCTTCTATTCGCCCGCCGATCTTCTTCTCCTAATTTAATCGTCCGCATTCCCAAAATCGCGGCAGGCTCAAGATCCTTTTCCCAAGCATCGCCAATCATTGCGCATTCTGCTGATTGCAGTTTGAATTTTTCTAAAGCAGAAGTAAAATATTTGGCGCTTGGCTTCATTGTACCGATATCCTCGGCAGCGACCACTGAATCAAAATATCGCGCTAAGCCTAATTTTTGCAGTTTATACTGAATTAAATCTTGATTATCTTCGGAAACTACAATTTTAAGATAATTTTTTAATTCTTTCAACATTGGCAAAACATAAGGATAAGGCTTCAAAATTTTCACTAAAGTTTGTCGAAAAATTAAGTATGCTTTTCGCGGATCTTGGCTCAAACCATATCTTTTTACTAACTCTTGATAAGAATAAAGCCGCGATCTTTCTCGCGGACTCTTGCTTTGTTTCACTTTTGCCACGATTTTTTCAAGCCAAAAACGACACAATCGCGGCGCGGAATAAACAGAGCCTTTGGCCAAATAAGCCATTGCTTTTTGGTCGGCTTTGGCTGCTGCTTCGCGCGTTGGGTATAAAGTATTATCCGCGTCAAAAAAAATCGCGCGAACAGGCAGAATATCATGAACAATATTTTTGTTCACCTCTTTGCCCGGACAAACAATCTTGCCTGGCTCGGCTGTAATCTTGTTTTTCACAATCACTTTTGATCCCAAAAAACAACCCAAAGCGGAAAAAGGGGTCTCTTTGCGCTCTCCCTTGCTCCAAACCTTGATCTTGCCTTTGGCTTGCGTTTTGGTCTTGAAATTATCGCCAATTTTCACGCCTTGTCCGATCACGCTTTTTATAATCTTGCAATTTCTGCCGATTTTGGCTCCGGGCATGATATAGCTTTCCGAAATCACGGTGTTCGCTCCAATATGAGTGTTTTCCAAGGATACATAATCACCGATTTGCGCGTTATCTTCCAAAACAGTTTTAGCGTCAATATAGCTTTTTGGCGAAATCTGGGCATTCTTGCCGATTTTTTGAGTTAAAATTTTGCCGCCAAATTGATCAATAAGAACGCGATTGTAAGTCAAAATGTCCCAAGGATAGCCCAAATCAAAATTTTTAAAATTGACGATTTTGTAATTCAAAACCCCGCCGGCTCGCAAAACATACTCCGGGGTTGGCACTTCGGTTGCCCCTGGGATTAAAGTTTCCTTGCAAAAACCTTGCAAAAAACTCTTAGCCGAAAGGATAGACAAGCCTCGCCAAGCAAGATTAGACGGCGGATTTTTTTGCGGCTTTTCCACGATTTCCGCAAGTCGTTTTTCGCGAAAACGGGCAATGCCAAAGCGCTTGAAATCAGAAATGGGAAAAAGCAAGATCGCTCCGTCTCGCGGGTCTTTTTTAAAAAAATCTAAAATAAAAGGCAACGCTGAATCCTGGATCAAGCTGTCCGCGTATTTTAAAATAAAAAAATCCGCGGCCGCGAGTTTGGCTCGCGCCGTGAAAACCGCTTGAGCCGGGCCTAATAATTTTTTTTGCGTCGCAAAGGAAGCAGACAAGCGCGGATAATTTTTCTCGCACATCGCCTGGATTTTTTCCCTATTTTTTTCATTGCAAACAAAAATAAAATCCCTAATTCCGCATTTTAAAAATTCATCAATGTGATAAAAAAATAAAGGCCGGCCCAAAAAAGGCAATGCGACTTTGGGGTTCTGCTTCGTGGAAAAAGGATAAAGTCTGCTCCCTTCTCCCGCGGCTAAAATAACGGCTTTAATAAGCATAAATTATTTCACTAACCCAATTAAAATTTTCGCCAATTTTCCCGAATCATGCCGCAAAAGATGCGTCCATTCGCTCCATTCGCGAAATCTGTTTCCCGAACGTTTGTCTAAATGCACTGCCTCTCCTATCTCATTTTGAGCCAAATGTTCCACAATCATTTCTGTTCCATCAACTCCATCAACTTCAATCGGCGCTGATCCAAATTGTTGATAATGTTTAATAATCTCCGGCGCGATTTGATTTCCATTGGCAATCACATAATCTGGCTTTTGGCCTAAATACTTTGCGATTTCGCGCAGATGATCCGATATCTTATAATCGTCAGTCTGCCCGGGCTGGGTCATCATATTGCAAATATAGACTTTTTTGGCTTTTGATTTCTGAATTTCTTCCTTGACTCCTCTAACGAGAAAATGCGGCAAAATTCCCGTGAACAGCGAACCAGGGCCAATCACAATTAAGTCGGCTTGCACAATCGCGTCTAAAACCGGCGGAAAAACTTCCGCCTCTTTGGTTAGAAAAAGGCTTTTGATCTTTGTCCGATCTTTGCGCAAGATAATCTCCCATTCGCCTTTGACAACAGCGCCGCTCGCGAGCTCGCAAGCAATGTCAGTATTTTCCACGGTTACCGGATAAATTTGGACTTGGGTTTCAAGCAAGGAATTAGCCGCCATTACCGCTTCGCCAAAATTGCCGGTCAAACGAGTCAAAGCGGCTAAAATCAAATTGCCCAAACTTGCGCCGGATAATGATCCCTCTTGAAAACGATAAGCAAAAATTTTTGTCAAAATATTATCCGGATCCGAAACTTTTTCCAAACAATTGCGCGTGTCTCCTGTTTGCGGAATCCCCATTTCGCGTCTCAAGAGCCCGGAAGAACCGCCGTTATCAGTTACATTAACAACGCCGACTAAACCGCAATTGTATTTTTTTAATCCCTGCAGCACAGTGGCCTGGCCCGTGCCCGCGCCAAAGCAAACGATTTTTGGTTTCATAATTTTAATTAAAATAATTTTAAACGGTGGGGAACAAAAATCTTTGTTCCCTGCAGTTAGCATATACAAAAATCATCGCCTTGTCCATAACAATAAAAAAATAGACTGGCCATTTGATGGCATTAGTCTATTTTCATCAAATTTTCGTCTTATTTGCGCATATTACACACATCAAACCACATTATAACCCCAAATCCATGCCCCCGTTTTCGCCAGGATTTTCCACTTTGCAGGTTTTAGAATCTTTGGCAAAAGTCGCCCAAGCGTTTCTTACTTCTTGCTGATAGGTTTCTCGCGCGGTTTTCACGGATTTTTGAAAAGCCTGCCAAGCGCTGTTCCGCGCCTCCCTTCTTTCTTTCACAGTGGCTTTGCCCCAAGCCGCGATCAAAGCTGTTTTGCGAGTTTCAAGCGCGGTTTTAATCGCGTCCGCTCTTTTTTCATAAGCCGCGATCAAAGCGTTTTCCCGATTTTCAACGACCGTCTGCATGCAAGAAGTTCCCACGCCCTTAACCATCTTTTTCACAAATGTGGTTTTTGCCGCGGCCACGCCGCTGCCTCCCAATAATGCCGCGATGGCAATAATGGGCAAAATTTTTTTAACCATGTTTTTTAATTAATGATTGGATTATTTACACGACTATATTTACCAATTTTCTTGGCACAAAAATAATTTTCTTCGCCTTTTTCCCGCCTGTCCATTTTTTAATTTTTTCACGACCAAGCGCCATTTTCTTTGCTTCTTCTTCGGAAATATCCGCCGCGACTGGCGCGCGATCACGCACTTTGCCATTGATTTGAATCACGAGTTCAATTTTTTCTTCGCGGATTTTAGCATTGTCATATTCCGGCCATTTTTGTCGGCTTGAGGGCGAAAAAATACTTTCGGAATTTCCAATCTTTTCCCATAATTCTTCGCAAAGATGCGGAGCAAAAGGAGATAAAAGAATTAAAAATTTAGAATAAAGGGTCAAGGGAATTTCTTTCTCTTTTTCCAACTCATTCACCAAAATCATCAAAGCCGAAATCGCCGTATTAAATTTAAAATTTTCAATATCTTCACTCACTTTCTTAATTGTTTGATGCATTAACCTTTCCAAATCTTGACCTCGCAACGACGAAGCAGAAACATCCTTCCCTAAATTCAACTTCGCGCTTTGCGCTTCGCGCTTTGCGCTTAATTTCCACACTTTTTCCAAAAACCGGCGAGCGCCTATAACGCCCCGCGGGCTCCAAGGAATGCTGTCTTCAAACGGCCCCATGAACATTTCATAAATCCGCATTGTGTCTGCCCCGTATTTTTCTACAATTTCATCAGGATTAATCACATTACCCAAAGATTTGCTCATTTTGCGGCCGTCTTCGGCTAAGATCATGCCTTGGTGACGCAGTTTCAAAAATGGTTCGTCAAAATTGATCAGACCTTTTTTATGCAAAGCTTTTGTGAAAAAACGGGAATACATTAAATGCAAAACCGTGTGTTCGGCCCCGCCGACATAGAGATCAACCGGCAGCCAATATTTTAATAATTCAGCCGCGGCAAATTCTTTGCTGTTTTTCGGATCAGCATAGCGCAAAAAATACCAAGACGAGCAGACAAAAGTATCCATTGTGTCGCTTTCACGCTTCGCCTTCGCACCGCACTTTGGACATTTAACTTTGTGAAATTCGGTCGAACGGCTAAGCGGCGATTCCCCATGGGGCATAAAATCAACATCTGTTGGCAATTTGACCGGTAAATCTTTTTCCGGGACCGGAACTTCGCCACATTTTTCGCAATAAATAATCGGAATCGGCGCGCCCCAATATCTTTGCCTGGAAATCAGCCAATCGCGAAGTTTGTAATTTATTTTCCTTTTGGCCAAACCACTCTTCCCCAACCACTCAATAATTTCCTCCTTTGCAACATCTGAATCTAAACTATTAAATTCACCAGAATTAGTCAAAACACCTCCCCCTTCATAAGCGCCATTTTCTTTTTGATGATTTTTTAATTTTAGATTGTCGTTTTTCGTTTTTAATTTTTCATTTTCCATTTCAACTCTACAGGCAGGTTCAATCACTTGTACAATCGGCAAACTAAATTTCCGCGCAAATTCAAAATCGCGCTTGTCATGCGCGGGCACGGCCATAATTGCCCCGAAACCGTAAGAAGCTAAAACATAATCCGCCGCAAAAACAGGAATCTCTTCTTGGTTGGCTGGGTTGATCGCCATAATGCCTTCCAACTTCACCCCTGTTTTCTCTTTATCCAAATCAGTTCTCTCCAAATCAGACTTAGCCGCGGCTTTTTTAATATAATTTTGAACCTCCCCCAGATTCTTAATTCTTGATTCTAAATTCTGAATTATTTTGTGTTCCGGCGCGAGCACTAAATAGGTCGCCCCAAAAATCGTATCCGGCCGCGTCGTAAATACTTCAACTTTGCGCTTTGCGCTTTGCACTTTAAACTGAATCTCCGCTCCTTCCGACTTCCCAATCCAATTCTTTTGCATTGTCTTCGTTGACTCTGGCCAATCCACTTTGTCCAAATCCTTAACCAGTTCTTCAGCAAAATCCGTAATTTTAAAAAACCATTGTTTAAGTTCGCGGCGAGTGATCGGCCCGTTGCAACGATCGCATTTGCCGCCTTGGGCTTGCTCATTAGCTAAAACCGTTTGGCAGCTTTCGCACCAGTTCACCGGCGCCTTTTTGCGATACGCCCAGCCGTTTTTGTGTAAAAAAAGAAAAAACCATTGCGTCCATTTGTAATAATCCGGGCTAGATGTGTCCACTTCCCGCTCCCAATCGTAAGAAAAACCAAAAGATTCAATCTGCTCCCTAAAATGATCAATATTTTTGTGCGTGCTAACATCCGGATGCACTTTTGTTTTAATCGCGTAATTCTCGGCCGGCAAACCAAAGGCGTCCCAGCCCATTGGGTGCAAAACATTGCAGCCTTCCATTCGTTTTTTGCGCGAAATAATATCCGTTGCCGTGTAACCTTCCGGATGGCCGACATGCAAACCCGCGCCTGATGGATAAGGAAACATATCCAGACAATAAAATTTCAACCGGGAATTAAAATCGCAAGCCCGATGCGAATTATCTTTTTCCCATCTTTCTTGCCATTTTTTTTCAATTTTTTGATGATTATATTTTTCCATAATATTCCCCCCTAGATCTAAGGGGGGCTAGGGGGGTTATATAATTCAATGTAATCCAAGTAATCCAAATAATTTCTTCGCATTCTCATTCGTGATCCTTTCCATTTCTTGAAAATCAGCGCCTCGTGTTTTCGCCATATATTCTATCACATATTGAACATAATGCGGCAGATTTCTCTCTCCTCGTTTTTCTTGCGGCGCTAAATACGGGCAATCGGTTTCCGCGAGAATTTTATCACCTGGCACATTCGCAATCACCTCGGCCAAATATTCATTCCCCGGGTAAGTGATTAAACCAGTAAACCCAAGATAAAACCCTAAGTCTAAAAATTTCTTTGCCGCGGCCAAATTGCCGCAAAAGCAATGAATCGCTCCTCTAATATTGTTAAATTGTTGAATTGTCAAATTGCTGCATTGGGCCTCAAGAATCCTCAATAAATCTTCGTAAGCATTGCGACAATGTAAAATCAGAGGCAGATTTAATTTGCGGGCAAGCTCAAGGTGAATTTTAAATAATCTTTTTTGTTGCGCTTTCGCTTTCTCGCTTTCACTTTTATTTTGCGGCAAATGATAATAATCCAAGCCAGTCTCCCCAATCGCCACGACTTTTTTCTTGCTTGCTAAATTTTCCAACTCTTTAAAAATCTCTGCTTCGCCTCTGCCAACTAAACGATCTGCGTGAATTGGGTGCACACCGACCGCGGCATAACAAATTTTTTTTTCTTGGCTGATTTTAATCGCCTTTTCGCTTGTTGCAAAGTCCGAACCGACATTAATAATCGCGCTGACGCCATTTTCTTCTGCTTCCCTAATTACTTCCTGATAATCGCGATTAAAATCTTTAAAATTGAGATGAGAATGGGTGTCGATCATTGCAAATTAAAAATGAAAAACTAAAAATGAAAAATGGGACAAAAAAATTATTAAACGCGCGGGAATAAAATTTCGCTTTTTTCGGTTTTAAATATCCGCTTAATTTTCTTCGCAGTTTCAGGCATAAATGGCGCGACCATTTTAGCAATCACTAAGATTTCAGCTGCCACATCTCGCAAACTTTCCTTTTGTTTTTTTTCTTCTTTAATCTCCCAAGGTTTGATTTTCTCAATCAAGTTATTGCACTCGCTCACCTTTTCAGAAATTAGCTTTAACACTTCATAAAATCGCAAATTCAACATTAAATTATCATATTCCTGATTCCTGATTCCTGATTCCTGATTCCTGATTCCAAATCTCGCCACTCTTGCCACCAAATTTCCCAATCCATTAGCCAAATCCGCGTGATATGTCGCGTTCAATTTTTCTTTGGAAATATCGCCGTCTTGGCCAAAAGGAAATTGGCTCATCAGCAAATAACGGACGCTGTCGGCGCCATATTTTTTCGCTAAATCATTCGGATCAATCACATTGCCCAAACTCTTGCTCATCTTTTGGCCATTGGTCGTAAAATAGCCGTGAACAAAAATTTTGTTCGGCGATTTTTCCTCGCGAACTCCATAAGCTAAAAGTAAAGCTGGCCAATAAATCGCATGAAATTTTAAAATATCATGACTCATTAACTGAACGTCTGGTGGCCATAACTTCCCTTTATTCTCATCTTGAACTGCGGTCCAATAATTTAAAAGTGCTTCCACCCATACATAAATCGTCTGCGTTTGATCCCAGGGTAAAGGAATCCCCCAAGCTACCTTTTGCCTTGAAATCGAAAAATTATCCAATCCTTGCTTAAATAAGCCTAAAACTTCCTTTTTCGAATTCTCCGGCGCGATCAAAATTTTATCTTTTTCAATCAATTCCTTAACCCTAGGCAAAAATTTCTTTAGCCGAAAAAACCAATTTTTCTCGCATATCAATTCCGGCTCCCGATTATGATCCGGACATTTCCCATCTACTAATTCTTTATCCGTCAAAAATTTCTCGCATCCAACACAATACAAACCTTTATATTCTCCTTCATATAAATGTTCATTCTCTTTCAACTTCTCCAAAAAACCACTTGCTTTTTCAATATGATCTTGATCTGTTGTGCGAATAAAACGGGAATATTCAATCCCCAAACTTTTCCACATTTTCTGAAATTTCTCCGCCATTTGATTGCAAAAAGTCAGCGGTTCCATTCCCATCTTTTTTGCCGCTTCTGCTATTTTCGCGCCATGTTCATCGGTTCCGGTTAAAAAAAAGACATCGCGACCCATGCTTTTATGATAACGGCTTAAAACATCCGCGGCAATGGTTGTGTAAGCATGGCCAATATGCGGCTTGGCATTGACATAATAAATTGGAGTTGTGATATAGAATTTTTGATTTGACACGAAGGTAGAGTATGATAGAATAAATAATTAAAAACTAAAAATGAAAAATGAAAAACTAAAATCTAAAATGAAAAATTATTAAATTTCTTTTTACATTTTTAGCTTTTCATTTTTAATTTAAGTTTATGGACCAGAAAAAAGCATTTTGGGACCTCTTTTTTGAAGTCCTAAACTCAAACCAGCCGGAATTAATTGCCAAGGCTCTGGCCATTGTTTCCGAGCTTGATGATCAGAAAACAGTGATCGCCCAAATTACCCACGCCGCGACTCAATTCGCGGCCAATCCGGAAAAAGCGCAAGTAACGCAAAAAATCATCAAAATTCTGGAAGAAAAAGCCTTGCAATCTCTCTCTGATAAAAAAGATGAATAGGGAACAAAGATTTTTGTTCCCTATGTACAGGATTGTTTTTTGTTTTCCGCTGTTTTTTTAATTTCCATATAATCCTGCGCAAACACGCTGATAATGGTCGCGATCGGCACGGCTAAAATCATTCCCAGAATTCCCGCGAGCTTGCCGCCAATAAGCAAAGCTAAAATCACCACAATTGGATTTAAGCCCACGGCTTTTTGCATAATTTTAGGCACGAGAATATGATTTTCCAATTGTTGGATGACAAAGAAAAGGACAAGAACAAAAAGGGCAAGCAAAGGAGATTGGGTCAGGGCTAAAAAAACCGCGGGGATTGCTCCTAAAACTGGGCCGACATAAGGAATAATCTCGGTCAGACCGGCAAAAAGCGCTAAAACAAGAGCGTATTTGACGCCAAACAAGGTCAAACCGATGAAAGTCAAAACGCCAATAACAAAACAAAGTAAAATCTGGCCGGAAAGCCAGCGGCCAATTTTGGCCTGGCTTGTTTCCATAAGCGCAATAATATGGACTTGCTTGCGTTGCGGCGTAATCGCCCGAATAAAATTTTTGAGGGCATTCTCTTGCACAGTCAAATAAAAAGATAAAATTAAAATCACAAAACCAGAGATCAGGCCGCCAAAAACCATGCCTAAAGCGCTAAAAATACTGCGCGTCGCTCCGCTTAAATTTTGGCCGTAAGACGAAGCAAGATTTTCTAAATTATTCCACCAATCTCCGCTTTGCGTTAAGATTTTAATCTTAATTCCTTTTTGAGCCAATTGCTCGTATAAAACAGGAAATTGATTTTCTAATTCTTTTACTTGATGCGCGATCGGCGGAATAAGCAAATAAATTGATAACGCGATCAAGCCGAGCAGGCAGATATAAATCAAAAGCACGCTTGCCGCGCGCGGTATCCGCCGTTTTTTAAGATAACTAACCGTCGGAGAAAGCGCGGCCGAAATCACCACCGCGGTAAATAAAATCATTACCACATCGCGGATAAAATAAAGAAAAACAAGGGCGAGCAGAACAAGAACGATTTTTAAAATCGCCAGAGAAGAAGTGTTGAAAGTGATTTGTTTTTTTTGCATAACATCAGAAAAATATTTTAAATTAAAATTTTAATATCTTTTTTAGTCCGTCGCTATTTTCAGTCGGTCCGATCACGGCCAAATTCAATTTGCTGTCCACGAAAATATCGCCTGCCACACGCTTGATGTCTTCCGCCCTTACGGCATCAATTTTCTTAATGATTTTTTCCGGCTCAAGCATCTGGCCGCGAATAACTTCTTGCTCGGAGAGCCAAAACGCGATCTCGTCCGAGGTTTCCAAACCTAAAATTAATTTGCCTTTTAAATATTCTTGAGCCCGCGATAAATCCGCTTTTGACAATTTTTCCGCCGCAAGACGTTTGCATTCCGCGATTATCACGGCAACCGTCTCTTCCAGCTTTTTGTTGTCCACTCCGGCCGAAGCGACGAAATAGCCATGGTCAGTATAGGTTTCAAAATCAGCGTGAATGTAATAAGCCAAGCCTCTTTTTTCGCGCACTTGAATAAAAAGCCGCGAACTCATTCCCCCGCCCAAAATCGCGGTTAAAACAGAAGCCGCGTAATAATCGGGGTGATTAGCCGCGTATCCCCTGACTCCCAAGCAAAAATGGGTTTGGTCGGTTTTCTTGGTTTGAAGCAAAAGATTCGGGGATTTTTGCGCTTCAACGATGCCGCTTTTATCAGGCGCTCGGCCTTGTCCAACCTCTTTGAAATATTTTTCCACTTGGCCAATAGCGACTGAAGTTTCCACGCCGCCGGCGATAAAAACAAAAGTATTTTCAGCGACATAACTTTGTTTTAAGTATTGCGCCAAATCCGACCGCATCAGGCTTCGCACATTTTCGCGCGAGCCGATCGTGGCCCAGCCAGAGGGAGAGTCAGGATAAAGCAACTTTTCCCAAAGCACGCCAACGTATTGCATTGGCAAGTCTTGATACATATTGATTTCCTCGCAGATCACGCCCTTTTCCCGCTCAATCTCGGCTGGGTCAAGCTTGGAGTTAAAATACATATCCGAAAGCAAATCTAAAAGCAAGGGAAAATGTTCGCATCCGGCTTTAGCGTAATACCCGGTATATTCTTTGCTGGTAAAAGCGTTATGCTCGCCGCCGATTTGATCAATTTCTGAAGCCAAAGCCAAGGTATTCGGCCGCTTTTCCGTCCCTTTGAAAAACATATGTTCCAAAAAATGCGAAATGCCGTTATTCTTTTTACTTTCATAACGCGAACCGGTTTTCACCATTACCAAAACAGTAACCGCTTTGGCGTTTTGAAGCGGCGCAGCCACGATGCATAAACCATTTTTCAAAATATGTTTTTGGAACATAAAATTATTTTCTAATCAGTCCCGAGCACGCGGCAATCTCAATCCCTTTTTTCTCCAACGCGTCCAAAAAAACATTCATTCCGATTGAATCTGAAGCAATGTGCCCGGCAATAATTACATTGATATGATATTTTTCCGCTTCCCGCCGATTGGGCTCGGACATATGCATGCCAATCACAGTCCCAATGCCGGCTGCCGCCATATATTTAAAAATTTCCTTGTTTCCTTCGGTGCCCCCGGTAATTTCAGTTAAGGCGATTTTTCCGCAACGGCGGCCTCGCTTGCCTGCAAAAATCACTGGCCCGGCGCCTAATTTTCCGGCTTCTTTGTATTCGGGAAAAGTATAAAGCAGATCAATAATATCGCCCACGGTTTCCAAGCGCTTGCTTTCCTCTCCAATCTTTTTGTTCACTGCTTGGTAAACTTGATTGTCGCAAGGTGTATGGACGCAAATTAAAGGAACATTTGCCAAACGCGCTAAATCCACTATTCTCTGATGATTCACAGGCGCGATGCCGCGAGCGACTTCACTCATTCTTTTTTCAAGCAAACTTTCGGCGATATTAATTGGAACGCCGTAAGAAGCGAGCAGGTCCGCCTGCAATTCCATTACTCCGTCTAAACCCGCTAAAGCAATGCCTTGAGGATGGTGGGCGATTATTAAATCCGCTTTCATTTTTTGAGCGATCATTATTTCGCCTGAACCAATGTCAATGCCGGATAAAACCTTTTTGATCGGCTTTTCAAGATTGCCGAAAAGAATCCGCGTGTCCGCGTAAGGATTGACCAGTCTTTCACGATCAAAAATTCCGCGGCGCAAACCTTTCAAACTTTCGTATTTTTTCTTCGCTTGGGCCAAAATTTTATTGATCCGGCTCTTTGGCCGCGGATCAGCCAAAACGCCCATTTTAATCGCGAGATTATAGATTTGAAAAATGGTCATAGGTTTATACATATCACACTCCAAATTTGGACTAGAATATGATTTTAACGCGAATTACGAAATAGATAAAATTATTCCATTTCAAAATAGGATATCTAATAATATTCTCCTTTTAAAAAAGAATGAAAGCGCGTTTTAAAGCCAAAAAATGTTTTTTTAAAGGCGGCAT
>Ga0172370_10005467_pt1 | contig 16361 bp, 10 predicted proteins | sample LakKiv5m_FD_114538 | JGI IMG/M metagenome (GOLD analysis project Ga0172370, IMG submission 114538) | Freshwater microbial communities from Kabuno Bay, South-Kivu, Congo - kab_022012_11.5m | ecosystem: Environmental > Aquatic > Freshwater > Lake | place: Democratic Republic of the Congo...
AATGAATTGCTATAATTGTCTAATCAATTAGTCGAAAAGAGATCAGGAAAAATCCATGATTGTTGACAAAGATAGTCCAGTCCCACAGTACTTCCAACTGCAAAACTGGCTCATCGAGCAAATTGAGCAAGGGGTATTCAAGCCAGACGATAAAATTCCAACCGAAGAAGAGCTATCCAAGGTTGCCGGATTGGCCAGGGCCACCATTAGGCAAGCAGTGCAAAATCTGGTCAATACGGGATATCTTTCCCGGAAAAGAAGGTTGGGGACTTTTGTCATCAAGCGAGAAAAGGGCGGCAAGAAAAAGACCATCATTGGCGTGATGCTGCCGGACATCCGAAAAGGATGCGCGGCCGAGCTGGCCCGAGGAGCAGAAGACGAGGCAGCCCAGAACAAGCATAGTATCATTCTCTGTAATACCGACGATCTCTTTGTAAAAGCCAATCTTCATTCCGACAGGCTTATCGATCACGCTGTCAGCGGTGTTATTTATGTGCCGACGGCAGCCTCGGCAGAGAAAAATCGCTTGATCGTCGAAAAATTTGCCCGTCACAATATCCCTGTCGTTCTCACCGACCGAATCATTCCCGATTTAGACATTGACTACATAACGACGGATAACTTTCAGGGCGCTTACGACCTGACCACGCATCTGATCGGCAAAGGTCATGAGCGGATCGCCATCATTCTAAGCACGACTTTTAGTACGGAGCTGCAGCGCTTGGAGGGCTACAAAAAGGCGCTGTGCGATCACAAGATTCCTATGGATGATTCGCTCATTTTTGCCAAGGAGGGACCTTTCAACGAAAAGCATTATCTACAATACGTCAACAAGATCTTGGCGCAGGTCGATAGCTTTACTGCGATCTTTGCCGGACATGACCGTATTGCCTACTTGATCTATTCGGTTGCCAACCAAATGGGACTAACCATTCCAGAAGATTTTTCCCTGGTGGGTTATGATGATTTGCCTTTTACCCAAACCCATCCTGTCTCCCTGACGACAATCCACCAACCGATTTATGAGATGGGAAAGGAGAGCATAAAGCTCATCATGGCCAGGATCAATGGCGAGCTTGAGGAAACAAAGCGTATCGTGCTCAACGCGCACTTGGTGGAGCGGTCGTCTGTTTGCGCTCCCAAAGTGCTCGCCGAAGCGGAAGTTGTCTGACAGTCATTTTTGCCCTCATTGCGCGGCAGTCTGCCGCAACCAAAGCTGCCAACCGCCAATTGACGCGAATAGACGCTAATATAAAATTAACGTGCATTCGCACGAATTCGCAGTTGCGAAAATCTTGGCGGACTCGATTATTTTTCCAGAGAATGACACACTAAATGGATTTGGAGATGACGAAACGAATTAATGTTGGCTTGATTGGCGTGGGTCGTTTGGGAAGCATGTATGCAGAGTTTTTGGCCCATCGAGTGCCGCAGGCTAATCTGGTCGCCGTTGCGGACATTATACCGGAGCGTGCTTCCAAATGCGCTGAAAAGTACGGATTAAAAAAGTGGTACGACAATCACCATGATTTGAGCGCCGATCCGGAGATCGAGGCCGTCATTGTGGTAACCACCACCATCAATCATAAGCAAGTGGTGGAGGATGCGGCGAAGCAAGGAAAGTCCATCTTTTGCGAAAAGCCGATGACGCTGACTTTAGAAGATGCGCGAGGAATGCTCAAAGAGGTCGAGGCGGCCGGTGTATTTTTTCAGCAAGGTTTTCAACGGCGATTCGATAAAGGCTTTGCTGCAGCGAAACGAAAAATTGACGATGGGGTTATAGGCAAGCCAGTGATTTTTCGCGGCTCCTCGCGCGATCCTTATCGCCCCAGCCTGGAGTATCTGATGCCAAGCAACAGCGGCGGACAAATCATCGATATGGCGATCCACGATATCGACATTGCGCGCTGGTACATGGGCGAAATCAAAAGCGTCTACGCAATTGGCGGCGTGCTGGCTTATCCGGAGATCGCTGAGGTTGGGGATACCGATAATGTGGTTATGGTAATGACTTTCGAGAGCGGCGCCGTAGGGGAGATCGATATTAGCCGCAACGGCGTGTACGGCTACGACATTCGCGCCGAAGTGCAGGGAACCAAGGGCGCCATTCAAGCAGGCTATCTGCGGGAAACGCCCATCTTGGTGATGACCGAGCAAGGAGTTACCCACGACACCGTTCCGTACTTTATGGAGCGGTTTGGTGACGCTTACGTGAGTCAACTGAATGACTACTTGAATAACTTGACCCAGGGCAAAGAGCCCATGCTCAAGATTGCCGATGGAATCATGGCCTTGCGCATTGCCACGGCGGCAACGGTCTCTCTAACTGAAAAGAGAATTGTGGAAGTAGGAGAGATTTAGCGTTGCTGATTTGATGAATTAGGATCTGTTTTGCGAATTTGGAAGGGTAGTTGCATGAAGACAGTAACGCTATTTGCCGACTGGCAACCAAAGCCGGATTTCAAGCTTGGCGCGAAGGACATTGCTGGAAAATTGACCTACTTGGGGAGTAAGGTATGGCGAAATCCGCGCATGGAATTCGTCGAGAAACCGGTCCCCGTACCTGGGCCGACTGAAGTGCTGATCGAGGTGAAGGCTTGCGGCATCTGCGGCAGTGACGTGCACATGCTGCAGAGCGACAAAGACGGCTATATTTTTTACCCTGGTCTGACCGCATTCCCGTGCACTTTGGGACATGAATTCTCGGGTATGGTGGCAGAAGCCGGCAAAGATGCCATCAACAAACGGACCGGCAAGAGATATGAACGTGGCGAGGCTGTGTGTTCGGAGGAAATGATTTGGTGCTCGCAATGCCGGCCGTGCGCGGACGGTTATCCCAATCACTGCGAACGCTTGCAGGAGTTGGGTTTTTCCATCGATGGCGCCTACGCCAAATTCATCAAGGTCGATGCCCGCTATTTGTGGAGTCTGGAACCGCTGAGAGAAATTTATGGCGAAGAAAAGATGTACTTGCTCGGAAGCTTGGTGGAGCCGACGTCGGTTGCCTATAATGCTATGATCGAGCGCGGCGGCGGTATTCGAGCCGGTGACAATGTCGTCATCATGGGCAGCGGCCCGGTTGGCATTGCCGCATGCGCCGTGCTGAGGCGATCCGGCGCTTCGGCTGTTATCATTTCTGAGCCGTCGGAGAGCCGGCGAGAAATGGCTCTTGCTTTGGGCGCAACACATGCCATCGATCCAACCAAGGTAAACGCTGCCGAGGCCGTTCTTGACATCACTCACGGCGACGGAGCCAAGCTCATTTTGGAGGCGACCGGCTTGCCGAGCATCGTTTGGCCGGATATCGAAAGGATTATTTGGGAAGGTAGAGGACTGAATTCGACCGTGGTGGTTGTAGCCCGCGCCGATGACCGGATCGCTCTCAACGGCGAGGTATTTCAGGTAAGGCGCGCAAACGTAGTCGGAGCGCAGGGTCACTCAGGACACGGCACCTTCCCCAGAGTGATCAGCAGCATGGCCACCGGGATGGATGTTTGCAAGATGATCACCAAGAAAATCCATTTGGATCAAGTGCCGGAAAACGTTGCCATGCTGCAAACCGACCGCAAGGAAGTCAAGATTACTTTTGTTCCGGATTAGTCTCGAAAAGTTTCTTATGGCTCTTTTGGCGTAGAAATCTCAATCGCTAATAAACGCGAATATGCGCGAATTCGTTTTTTGGCGTTCATTAGCGTCTATTCGCGGTTAGTAGCTCTTTGAGTTACGGGTTGTCCGCACCGAGTGTTAACGAGGAATCTTTTTACTATAGTTCATTTTAGGAGTCGTAGATGGCAAAATGGCTTACCACCAATCGAAGCGATCTCTTTTTTGAAGACAATCAGGTCGGAAGGCTAAAGAAAAAAATCTGGGAAGCTTCCGATCAGGAAATCGATCGGATACTGGCTGATTACGGCATTCCTTCTCCCTCTGAATTGAGCAAGCCGGGCACATATATCCAGACGACCATTCGCAAGAACGTGGTCGAGAATCGGAAGAAGAACGATATTATCTTTATCCCCATCGGTTGCACCGAGCTGCACGGAATCCACACCGTCACTGCATTAGACACCTTTATGGTCACGCAAATCTTGGAAGGTGTTCGCCGATTCACTGCCAAGACAGGCGCTCCTGTCAATTTGTGTTGGACGCCGCTCAATTATGGCGGCCATCCGCACCACCACGTCGGCATGCCGGGCACCATCCACTTGGAAGACGATGTGGTCAAGCGGAACCTCATTGATGTCATGGTCGGGCTGTGGAATGACGGTTTTCGCAAGCAAATATTGATCAACAATCACGGGCATCTCTGGCTGTTGGAAGCGGCCATTCAGGAAATGCAAAAGACCTGGAATTTACCCGGTATGTTCCGCGTGATCGACTGGCATCGGGCCGTGCGCGAGTTTTTCCGCACCAAAGAACGCGGCGGCGACTGGGATGATGATTTTGTCCATGCCGATGAGGCGGAAACGTCGGTCCTGCTTCTGCTGGCCCCGGAATACGTGGAGATGAGCGTTGCCGAAGAAACCAAAGTGGATCATTATCTGCCCGAAGGGCACTTTGATAAATCAGTAGATCCATTTGGCCGGCCCAGCAAGTGGTCCGAAGGTCAAGGGCACTTTCCCATTGAGCTGGCTTCGGTGCCGGAAGGCGTGGTCGGCCGGCCTACCCATGGCGATGCGAAAAAGGCCAAACGAACCATTGCGGCGATATTGTCCTACTTGACCATGGTACAGAATCACATTCTGGAAGCATTTCCCGCAGGCAAGCTGCCGCCCATCGAAAAGACGACTTTGAGAACGGAAAAGGAAATGGAGCCTTATCTGAAGGAACCCTTCAGCCCAGGCTGGCGGCCAATTTATTCCATCCAAAAGATGGGATTATAGTCTGCATGCAACTGAGCATCGTGCTGTCTACCCAGCCGGCTTCGTTTTCTGCGTTGGCGTATCGCGGCCGGCTGGCCGAAAACATTGCCACCATCAAGCGGCTTGGGTATGACGGCGTTGAATTGGCGGTGCGCGATCCGGCTTTGCTGGATATGACGGAGATAGACTCTTTGCTGCGAAGGCATCAATTGGCGGTGCCGGCCATCGGCACCGGCCAAGCGTACAGCGAAGAAGGCTTATCGCTAACGCATCCTGACGAAGCGATTCGTGATCGGGCAAAAATACGAATCAAAGCTCATGTTGCCCTTGCCGCTCATCTGGATGCCAAAGTGATCATCGGACTGATTCGCGGGAAAATGGAATCCGGCGTTGACGAAAAGCAGGCGGAGCGTTGGCTGGTAGATTCGCTGAAAGAATGCGCCGCCGAAAACGAGAAGGTATCCATCGCCATCGAGCCAATCAATCGGTACGAAACGAACGTTGCTAACACCGTTCTCAGTGCTTTGGCACTACTGGAACAGATTGCTATGGAAAACGTCGGCCTGCTTTTGGACACTTTTCACATGAATATCGAAGAGCCGTCGATTGCAGAAAGCATCATGGTCGCGAAGGATCGGCTGTTCCATTTTCACATTGCGGATTCGAACCGTTGGCATCCGGGAGCCGGGCACATCGATTTCAAAGAGGTGATTGGCGTGTTAGAGAGGATTGGCTATGATGGTTTTCTTTCCGCCGAGATTCTGCCGTTGCCGGATCCGGATACGGCGGCGGAAAAGACAATTGGATTTATGCATCAACTAATTGGGCGATGATTCATGGTGAACCTGTGAGGTTTTCAAAACCTTACAGGTTTGACTTGTCCGGCGAGACAAGCTAAACTTTGTGGAGGTTTTGAAGACTGCGATGAATGCATTGGTATTTAAAAAAGTCGGGCGAATTGATTTGGAGAATATTCCAAAGCCTCAAGTGACCGAGAACAAGCAGGTGTTGGTAAAAGTGGCTGCCTGCGGCATCTGTGGCTCGGATGTGAAGATTCTGCAGGGAAAGCATGCTTATAAAGAGAACACTGTTTTAGGTCATGAATTCTGCGGTATCGTAGCCGAAGTCGGCTCGAAAGTGACCAATGTGAAAGTGGGTGACCGAGTAGCTTTGGATAATAACCCCCGCTGTGGAGTGTGCGATTTTTGCCGGACCGGCTTTAGCAGCCAATGCGTGGATTTGAAGAATCGAACCTTGGGTGTATTTCAGAACGGCGGATACGCAGAGTATTGTGTGGCGCCGGAAGAAGTTTGTTTCAAGCTGCCGGATGAGATTGATGATATTGTCGGCACGCAAGCTGAAACTTTGGGCACCGTGCTCAACGGCATGAACGTTGTGCAAATGCAGCCTTGGGATTCGGTTTTGATTTTAGGTTGCGGCCCCATCGGTTACCTATTTACCGAGCTGGCTCGCAATATCGCGGCACAGTTTGCGGTCACCGAGATCGATCCGTTTCGGCTATCGGTTGCGAAGAAAATGGGCGTACCAGTCTTTGATCCGCAGGCCTGTGACCTTGAAGATGAAGTCATAAAGCTGACCAATGGGAAAAAGGCGGACATTGTCATCGACGCCGTCGGGACGCAGTTAGAGAATGCCATAAAGTATGTAACTCCCGGGGGAAAGATACTCGCCTTCGGCATGGACGACAGCGTTCAAGCTACTATTAAGCCATATTACGTCACACGCAACGCCATCAAGATTCTCGGCTCCTATATCGGACAGAATACTATCCTGCCGGCCATCAAGATACTGAAATCCGGCAAGCTCAATATGAAGCCCTTTTTCACCGAGGTTATTCCGTTGACAGAGGGCGTAAAAGCTTTTTATCGGCTCGGACTTGATTTGGAAACCCTAAAGCCCTTGCCGAAAAAAGCCATGAAGATCGTTTTGCAGCTTTGACGACGAGCCGTTCAAGGGTGAAAGGAGTCTGGTTGCTGGCTTCATTCTGGAGATCTGCTACCTTTCCCGCTGAACGATGCGCGACTCGAGCAATGACTGTTTGGGACCTTGAAATCGTTGACTAATCGAATGCCCCTTGAAGTTTGTCCAAGGGCGTAGCTATCGCGATGGAGCAATTTATCCAAAAGGTGATCGATGGGACGACTTTGGATTTGTATTGCTGTATTAGGCGTTCTGATTCTCCAAGCTTGTGATTTGGGCGGTTCGAAGCACGTACGCGTCATAACCTTTAATGTTCGCTACGGCACCGCTGACGACGGAGAGAACTCTTGGGAGAATCGCAAGGGGATTCTGCTGGACGTTCTAAAGAAGTCCAGTCCGGACATTTTGGGCGTGCAGGAAGCCCTCAGTTTTCAGATCGATGCAATCAAACAGGTCTTTCCACGTTATCAGGCATTTGGCAAAGGCCGCTACTATGGCATCGAAATTCCCGAGCGTCCGCACGAAAGCAAAAGCGGCGAATCCTGCAATATCTTCTACGACCAATCAAAGCTCGAGCTGTTATCGCAAGGGACGTTTTGGCACAGCGATTTTCCGGACAGCGCCGGAAGCATTACTTGGGGAAACACACTACCGCGAATTACTACCTGGGGCATATTCCTGAACAAAGAAACCAAGAAGAAATTCGCCATAATGAACACCCATTTTCACTGGGGAGAGCCGTATGTGGCAAATACCTCACGGCTGATGATGAGCCAATGGCGTGAGGTTGCCGGCAATCTGCCCACCGTAATTATGGGTGATTTCAATCTGCCGCCGACTTCCGAAACACATGAGCTGTTCTGTGGCAGAAGTGGATCTGTGGACCTGCGCGGAAGATTTTCCGATTGCTGGCAATTGCTCGGCAAACCCGAAGCAGACGCCGGCACCGGGCACGGTTTCAGCGGCAAGGGGCGAACCCGCATCGATTGGATATTAATCACTCCGGAATTTCAAGCTAAAAACGTGGAGATTATTCATCACAATGAGAATGGTCGCTACCCCAGTGATCATTTCCCTGTGGTTGCTGATTTAATGCTCTAACTTTTCACTTAATGGGAGCGGTACATGAGGAACATCATTTCTACGAGTGCCTTGTTACTGGTCATTACAGCAAGCTTATTTGCAGGGACAACCGGCAAAATCGCCGGCAGAGTCACCGATGCGGAATCGAACGAGCCCCTGCCCGGCGTGAACGTCCTTTTGGAAGGCACCACTTGGGGCGGCGTAACCGATTTGGATGGGTATTACTATGTCATCAATATCCCGCCCGGGAAGTATGACGTACTCTTTACTTTCATAGGCTACTCGAAGAAGAAAGTCGAAGGCGTCCGCGTCAGCGTGGATGCAACGGCAAGCGTTTCTACTTCACTTAGCCAGACCGTTATTGCAGGGCAGCAAATCACCGTCGTTGCCGAAAAGCCCTTGATCCAAAAAGACCTGACCTCCAGCTCGGCCCGGGTCTCCAGCGAGCAGATGCAACTCTTGCCGCTCGAAAGCGTCTCTCAAGTCGTCGAGCTGCAAGCCGGCGTGGTCAATGGCCACTTTCGCGGAGGGCGCTTGGGGGAAGTCGCGTATTTGATCGACGGCCTGGCTGTGAACGACGTGTATACCGGCGCCCAGATGATTTCTTTGCAATCTAATTCCGTGGAAGAAGTGGAAGTCATCAGCGGCACGTTCAATGCGGAATACGGACAAGCCATGTCCGGCGTCGTGAACATCGTCTCCAAGGAGCCCGCCAAAGAGTTCCATGGTCAGTTTACCACCTATACCGGAGCGTATCTCAGCAATCGCAAAACTCCATTCGTGAAGAAAAACGGCGAGGGAATCAAAAGGGAAGATTATACTCAAGAAGAAATATCCTATTTTGACCTGGCGGATTTTGGGGACATCTACAAGGTGGAAGGCAATCTCAGCGGCCCGCTGTTGTCAGAAAAGCTGCTTTTCTTTACTTCCTTTCGCTACGACAAAAACGATGGCTATCTTTTTGGCCGGCGCATCTTTGTGCCCAGTGATTCGTCTTACCTGCCGAACCTAACGGAGAATTGGCGCGTGCAGGCCACCGGTGACGGCGCATTCGTGCCGATGCAGAACAGTCGCGGACTGAATGCTCACGGCAAGCTCATTGCCAAGCCGCTGGCAAATCAAAAGCTCACCTACGAATTCGTGCACGAAAACGGCGAATCGAAGGCTTATAGCCACAGGTGGAAATACAATCCCGACGGTCTGCAGACCTATTTCAGCACCAGCTACTCGCACATGCTGCACTATGACTATGTCATCAACACCAGTGGCTTTATCAATGTCAAGCTGGCTAATCTGCAAAAGGATTATGAGTCGTATCTTTACGAAAGCCCCTATGATTCCCGCTATGTGCCGGAAACCCGGCTTTCCATCGGCGGTGGGCCATCGTTCTACGTTGCCGGCACGGACATGGGGAATTCATTCAGGAGGACGACCTCCAAGATTGCCAAGGCTGATCTCACCTATCAAATCGACCGTTATAACCAAATAAAAACCGGTGTGGAGACGAGATTGCACGACATTTACGTTCACGATTATCGCATTCGTCTCGATCGACAAACTGATTGGAAACCTCAGCCGGTGGACAAATCCAGCCCGAACTATAACGAGTTCACCAAAAAGCCCATCGAATTCAGTGCCTTTATTCAAGACCGCATCGAATGGTCTTATTTCATCATGAATCTTGGTCTGCGCTACGATTGGTTTCAGCCGGATGGCGTGATCCCGACCGACCTCATGCGCCCGGATAGCAGTGCCAAGGTTGATGCGTCCATCAAGAGCCAAGTGAGTCCGCGCTTTGGCGTTGCCTTGCCGGTTAGCGAGCACAGCGTGTTGCATTTATCCTACGGTCTCTTTTTCCAGATTCCTTCGTTCTCTTATCTCTATCTGAATCCGTTGTTCAAGATCCCTCTTGGTTCCTTTTCGCAAATCGGTAATACCGACTTGCAGCCGCAAAAGACGGCTACCTATGAATTCGGCTTGCAGCATGAAGTCACGCGCAATATCGGCGTGGACATGACGGTCTATTATAAAGACATCCGCAACTTGCTCGGCATGGAAGTCTACACGCTGATACCCTCTTTGGACAAGTACGCCCGCTATGTCAACCGCGACTACGGACAGGTGCTGGGTTTTACTTTTGCCGTTGAGCAGCGCAGCGAGTATCTGAACACCAACGTGGATTATACTTTTCAAATCGCCGAAGGCAATTCTTCGGATCCCAATGACGTCTATTTGCGCAGCACCACGACGCCGCCAAAAGAGATCACCAAGCAACTCATCTTCTTGGATTGGGATCGAACCCACAGTCTCAACATTCAGCTCACCGTCCACAACAAAGACCGCTGGAATTTGGGCATGATCGGAAAATTGGGCTCGGGATTTCCTTATACGCCGGATTTGGAAGGCTACTATCCCAGCCGAGAAAATGATGAACGTAGGCCGGCTTTAGCCAATTTCGACCTCAATTTTTCCATCACTCAAAAATTGGCAGGGATCAAAACCACTTTCTTCACCAACATCTATAACATCTTTGACGCCGAGAATCCAGTGGAGATTTACAAAGATTCAGGTCAAGCAAAATACTCCATTGATGAGCATTTTTACACCGACGACATGGTCCGCTGTGTGAATACGGTCAGGGACTTTTACTATCGCCCGAATTACCTCAGTGCGCCTCGCTCAGTTCACGTCGGTGTCAAGCTGGATTTTTAGGCTACTTTGATCCTTTATCTTTGTGGAGAATGAAATGAAAGTCAAGACCATAATCGCTTGCACTCTGCTCATTACCTTCATCGACCTTTTGCTCACGGTTCCCGCCCAAGCCCAACGCCCGCAAGACGGATATTGGCGAAACCGCAAGGGTGGAGTGATGGACGGCAACCTATGTCGCACGCCTTTTGATAACAAGGGGCACGTCGGCGGTTTCTTGGGGTACGTCATCGAATATCCCATCGGCAGCGGTCGTCAGTACATGGACGCAATCGCGCCGGTGCTGGTGACGAAAATGACCGATAATAACGGCCAAAGGCAGGCCATTTGCGAGACTGCCTATGGAATCATTCCCTCCGATATGTCACCGGATGGGACCATTGCCTGGATGTATGAACCGCTGGCAGGCTTTTGCAATCCCAATCAGTTGGAAGCCGCCATGAGCGACGATCCTTACACCTGGCCTACTACCTGGCCTGATAAAATGCACGACGCCATCGATCCCGGCTGGCCGAACGCCTGGAACGGCTACTTTGGCAAAGGGGTGAAGAACGCAGATTTGGAAACCTATTTTGTTATCGACGACGATCCGGATGAGGAATTCGATTATTATCCCGACGCCAATGATACTTCCCGCCATGGCATGGGAACGCAGATCTACATTCGTTCTCTGCAATGGAACAACGTCCTGACCGAAAGCCATAACTTTTGGCTCTACGAAGTGGAGAACGAGGGCACGCATTCCTACGATTCGGTTTATTTTGCCCTCTATGCGGACTTTAAAATTGGCGGCGAAGATGAGGACGTGGCCGGCTACAATACCATGCTCGACATCGCCTATTGCTACGATTTTGACAACACCGGCTTCCCAGGCGCATACAGTCCGGTTTCGGCCTTGGGCTATGGTTATTTGGAAAGCCCGGATCGTGGTTATGACGGCATCGATAATGATGAAGACCTCATGCTGGATGAACGGCGCGATGACGGTATCGATAACGATGGTGACTGGGATGCCTACACTGATAAGAACGGTAACGGCAAGTACGACACGGGAGAGCCGCTAAACGACGACCTGGGGGCGGACGGTATCGGCCCTTTTGACGAGGCTTATACCGGAGCGGATCCGGGCGAGGGTGACGGCCTTCCGACTCACGGCGAACCTGATTTCGATGAAAAGGACCTTGATGAGGGCGACCAATTGGGATTGACCGGCTTTTGGGCCGGCGATTACGGCGTCCGCAAATTCAACGACGATGATGAGCTCGTCTACGAATGGTGCTCGGAGCAAGTCGGTTTTGGTCATGACGAGTACTATTTCGCCTCTAATTTGGGTGTCTGGTTCCATTCCGGCCCCATATACCATCCGGCCAAAACCTTCCAAAGATTTTCCTTCTCGCTATTTTATGCAGATGGTCCCGACAGCAAATCGCAAACCGAGGATGCTGTCCGCAAGAAAAAAACCGTTCAGCAAATTTACGACGCCAACTATCGTTTCGCTCAGCCGCCAAATCCTCCCAAGCTGACGGCCATCCCAGGGGATGGAAAGGTCTATTTGTATTGGGACGACGCTGCTGAAAGAAGCTACGATCGGTTCTTCGGCCTGTATGATTTTGAGGGCTATTCGCTCTATCGCTCCACCGATCCAAAGTTTCGCGACGCCCGCATCATCACCGACGGCTTTGGCGCTCTGAGCATGAAAAAGCCCATCTTCCGTTGCGATAAAGTAGACAGCGTCTCCGGCTTTTTCCCTGGAACCTACAATGGCGTGCAGTTTTACATTGGAGAAAACACCGGACTGGCCCACAGCTACATCGATGAAGGCGTCATCAACGGGCAAACCTACTACTATGCCTTGTGTTCTTTCGATTACGGCTATGTTCCTAAGGACGCCAAAACCATCACCGCGCTACAGCAGCAGACTGTGCTGCCGAGCGAGAGTACGATTTCCATCAACATTGACGTTCTCAACGACATTCAATCCATTGGTCAGAACTGCGCCGTGGTCGTTCCAACTCCTGCTGCTGCCGGATACACTCCTCCGCAAATCCAAGAAGGCGTGCAGCATTTGGGTCCGCAATCGACCACCAAAATCGATTATAATATTTTTAATCCCAACGAGCTGGACAGCGACGGCAAGTACCGGCTGGAATTTGACTATCCTGATTCAGGTTGGGGCGATATGCCATACTACCGGCTACTCAACATCAAGAACAGAGCACAACCGGTAGAAATCCAGCCGTGGACTTTGTTCGAACAACTATCGGCTGATTCGCGCTATTTCGACGGCCTGGTGCTCAGCATGGAGATGAACAAGTCCCTCAATCCCCTGCTGCAGGCATGGAAAAAGGGCAGCAAGTGCAATATGCAGGTTCTCTTTGCTCCACCGGAAGATCAGACGTTTGCGGTGAATTGGGATTTTGACCTGGTGTTTACCGAAGACTTTAGTGACACCTCTATTTCAGTTAGTCGCTACACACAAGCGATTCCCACCAAGTTTTATCTGTATTCTCCCACCATGCAGAAGAATATCGATTATGCCGTAGTGGACAATAAGGGTGATTTGAAGTGGCAGGTGGAAGATGACATTCGCGTCGTCATTGGTCTGAGGAGAGGCACCCAGCCGGCAAGGGGTAGCGGAAAATACCAATACTCCTGGCGTTTTCATCTCGTTATTCCGCCGGATGATACTACCGGAATGGTGCGGCCGCAGCCCGGGGACGTTTATCAGGTGCGCATGAACGTGCCTCCGCAATTGGGCGAAGCATTCAAATTCAGCACCACCACTCCGCGCATAGACCGCACCAAGGCTAAGAATGAGTTGGACAAGATCACCGTGGTTCCCAATCCGTATGTGGTGACCGAGCGATGGGAGCCTTCCAGTCCCTATCTCTCCGGGCGCGGGACAATGGCTATTCATTTTACTCACTTGCCGCAAAACTGCACCATCAAAATTTTCACCGTGCAGGGCTATCTCGTAGACACATTCGAGCATCATAGCGAGATGTATGAAGGCACGGAAAGTTGGGACGTCATTTCCAAAGACAATATGCAAATCGCCCCCGGCAATTACATTTACCACATCGATGCTCCCGGCATTGGCGAGAAGGTGGGCAGATTCATGGTGATCAAATGAAGCTTTGCAATTGTCGATTTGCGATTTTCGATATTGACCTCTTTCTATTTAGTGCCCGAACGAAAACGCCTTTTAGAGGTCATTCCGAGCGGAGCGCAGCGAAGCCGAGGAATCTTTGCAGCCTGTTAGACTACAAACAGTACAGATTTCTCGCCCGCCAAGGCCAACTCGAAATGACACTACTGAGAGTTTTCGGTCAAACACTATTTAAAGCGCGCTTCAAATAGCCAAATACTCGTTCATTTCTACCAAAGGAACCGGAAATGAAATCAACAAAGACAGTTATCCTAATGGTGGCAATTATTGCGGTAGCTACGAATGCATCTGCCCAATACGCGGTGCATTCTTTCAAAACCGACGTCACCAAGGTCGGCACGGCCGCCGTACCGTTTTTGACCATTGGTGTGGGAGCGCGCGCCAATGCGATGGGAGGGGCGTTTTCCTCCGTCGCCAACGATGTGACCGCTCTTTTTTGGAATCCTGCCGGCATTGCCAAGCTCAATTCCAACCAAATAGGGCTCATTCATTCTGATTGGATTGCGGATTTGCGCCATGACTTTATCGGCCTTTCCCTTTCTTTGGGAGTCTATGGCAACGTCGGCTTTAGCCTGAATGCGCTGACCATGGATGAAATCATCGTTAGGACTCCCGAGCTACCGGATGGGACGGGCGAACGAGCCGGGTCTTATGACATGGCCATTGGCCTCTCGTATGCGCGATCTCTTACCGATCGGCTGAGCATCGGCGGAACCGGTAAGCTCGTCAAAAGCCAGCTTTGGCACATGGGCGCCCAAACAATGGCTTTTGATCTTGGCGTCATCTTTTCCAATATCTTTGACACCTTTCAATTGGGCGCTTCCATCACCAACATGGGTGGCAAGATAAAGTACAGCGGGCGCGATAACTTTGTCTACCACGACATTCGTCCGGCGGAGTATGGTAATAATGAGAAGATCGACGCAGAGTTAAAAACTGGAAAATATAATCTTCCAACCGCGTTTCGTGGCGGGCTTTCAGCAATTTTCAACAAATCCAGTCAATGGCCGCTGCTATTGGCCGTCGAGTTCTATGAGCCGGCGGACAATGTCCGCAGCATCAATCTCGGCGGCGAATGGGCTTTTTACGACAAAGTTTTTCTCCGCGCCGGATACAACAGCCTTTTCGAGACAGAGACCGAGAGAGGTTTGACCATGGGCGGGGGCATGAAAGTCCGCGTTCCTGCCTCCATGGTCTTTTTGCTGTTGGATTACAGCTATGAGACGTTTGGCATTTTTGACAATACGCAAAAGTTTTCGTTAAGCATTTCGTTTTAACAAGTCAGTTTCTTCCAATAGGATTGCCCAAATGATTCTGTTCCACTGTAAAAGCTGGTTTGATCGTTCCATTGCCAACAAACGCATGTGCCGCTACGGTTCGGTTTTAGTGCTCTTTTTTGTGACCCTGTTAGCAAACTGCCGGAAAGGAGCCGAGCCGGAAGGTGGTATTGTAGCACGTATCAACGATTTCAAGATATCCTACAAGGATTTGGCCGATCAGTTCAAGCGCACACGCGGGGATGTGACACTGGAAAAGGCTGATGATGCGACGAAGCGTGCCGTGCTGGATGACATGATCAAAGAGCAGCTTACCCTATTTGAAGCCTACCGGCTGGGGTACGATAAAGACAAAAAAATCATGGCGGTCGCCAAAGAGAAAGAGAGAGAGATTGCGGCCAAGGCGCTACGCAAGCGCGAGATTGACGACCAATTAATTACTGAAGAAGTGTTGCGGCAATTTTACCAATGGTCGGATAGAGAGTTGGAACTTTCTTATATGAAGTTTTATGCTGGTTCCACCCCTGAAGGCAGGAACCAGGCGCAGAAAAAAGCGGACAAAATCTACCAACGGTTGTTAGCCGGTGAGGATTTTAAATCGTTAGCGGTTGCTTATTCCGAGCATGGGAATGCGAAGCAAGACAGTGGTAAGATGGGAGCTATCAACTGCTACAGCACCAATCGGGCATTTTTCGAGCACGCTTACTCTCTCTCTGCAAACGAAATTACCAAGCCGTTTCTTGCCGACAAGTCTGTCTGGATACTAAAAGTGGAAAAAACACGTCCGCTATCGCGCGGCACTTTTGAAAAAGAGCGGCCACAAATTCTGCAAAATGTGCAAGAGATTTATAGTGGCCAGCTTAATGCAAGAGTCAATGAGTTCAACAAATCCGTGCTGACAGAATACCATTATACCACCTTTCCTGAGGTTGTTGATTTTTTCTGTCTTCGAAGTAAAAGCATGAAGGCTCTCGCCGATACCGCAGCGCTTTTTTCTCCGGAAGAACGAAAAAAAGCCTTATGCAAAACGGATGTCGAAGAAACGACCATCGGCCTTTTTTTTCACAAATCTGCGCCTTATTATTGGAGGTCTCTGGAGCAGAAAAGGACTGTAGAAATGCTGCTCTCTGACATGAATACCAGTCGGCTGGTCAAGCACAAGGCCATGCAAATGCGGTTGAATGAATTGCCGCAGGTCAAGGAAGAATACCAGAGCTGGCTGGTCTATTATTTGAAAAAGATGGTCACTCAAAGGGAAGTGATCGACAAGATGAATACTTCCGATCAGACCTTGTGGCCGATTTATGAGCAAAAGCGCAG
>Ga0172370_10005469_pt1 | contig 16359 bp, 14 predicted proteins | sample LakKiv5m_FD_114538 | JGI IMG/M metagenome (GOLD analysis project Ga0172370, IMG submission 114538) | Freshwater microbial communities from Kabuno Bay, South-Kivu, Congo - kab_022012_11.5m | ecosystem: Environmental > Aquatic > Freshwater > Lake | place: Democratic Republic of the Congo...
AAACCGAGATTGTTCATTAGGGCTTGGGATGGCAGCGAGTGCAGTTGCGAGGCAGTTTTGCCCCGACTGCGAAGCCTGTAGCTGTAGCTACAGGCGACAAAGAGGGGCCAAAATGACCGCAAAAGCGCCGCTGACACCCAAGCAGCACCGCAGGTGCGCCTAATGGACAATCTCGGATAAACGCTGCAGTCGGTGCGTTGGGGTTTGCTGCGACGGGTTGGGATTTTTAGCAGCCTGGCATTAACCGTACACACCGATCCGCCATGCTGGTGGCCTCTGTCTGGTCGTGGGTGACCAACAGCGTGGCCATGCCAGCGGCCCGAATGCGGTTGCTGAATTCAGCGCGCAGCGCAACACGCAAATCAGCATCCAGCGCTGAAAACGGTTCGTCCAGCAGCAGTACGCGCGGGCGGGTGATCAAGGCCCGCGCCAGCGCCACGCGTTGCTGTTCGCCACCCGACAGGTTCCAGACGCGGCGTGTGGCCAACGCGCTCAGGCCAAACACCGCCAGCATCTGCAGCGCTTGCAGCCGCGCTTGCTTTTTGGCCACGCGTTGCTCCACCAAGCCAAAGGCCACGTTGTCCTGCACGTTCAGGTGCGGGAAAAGTGCAAAATCCTGAAACATCAGGGCAAAACCACGCCGCTCGGGTGGCAGGGTGGTGATGTCTGCACCATCCAGCCAGACACTGCCCGCATCCGGACGCTGCAGGCCGGCGGCGATCGACAACAGTGTGCTTTTGCCGCTGCCCGACGGCCCCAACAACGCCACAATTTCACCGGCTGACACAAGCAGGTTCACGTCTTGCAGCAAAGGCCGACTACCGTAACGCTGGTGGATGTGACGCAGTTCAAGCATGGTGACCTCTGCGGGTCATGCCTGAATTCATCGACGATTGAGGGCGACTCACGCGGGCATCCGCGTGCTCGCCCGCCTCACGCCCTGGCCATTCAATCAGCAAAAATGCCAGCAATGCCAGCACCATCAGCACACACGCCAGCACCATGGCCGCGTCCAGATTGCCGACACCGGGACGGCCCAGGCGCTGGTAGATCAGCGTGGTCAGCGTCGCCCACTCGGGGCGCGACAAAAACAGCGTCACGGCAAACTCGCCCAAGGCGGTGGCGGCGGCAAAAGCCATGCCGCGACGCAAGGCCGGGGCCAGCAGCGGTAGCGTCACGCGCCAAAAGCAGCGCCACGGACTGGCCCCCAGCGTGCGCGCAGCGCGCAGCACATGAACCGGCAATGCGTCCAGCCCAGCCGCCAGCGCCTTGGCCACAAACGGATACGCGAGCACCGCGTACGCTGCCAGCAGCAGCGCCAAACTGGCGCTCCATGACGGGTACAGCAACAGCAGGCCAAACGCCACCGTCACTGGCGACACCACAAACGGCAAGAACGCCAGGGCGCGCCACACCACGCTGGCCTGCGTTGCCAGGGCGTGCAGCACACCCAGCATCGTCGCCACCGTCAGCGCGACCGCAGAAAACCGCAGCGTATTCCACAGGGCCGCCAAAGCCTCAGCGTCAAAAATACCGCCAGCGCCCGTCATCATTGCGCCAACTGCTTTCATGACAATAGCAACAATCGGCAACGCACAAACCGCAAACAACACACCCATAGCCGCCAGAAGTGCCAGCCACTGGCGCGCGTTGCCAGGTCGAACACGCGCCAGCGGGCTGTTGCGCAGGGGAGCGGCCAGGCTTTGCTCAAGCGCAGCGTAACCCAGCGCCACAGCGCCGGTCAGCAACAGCATCCACAGCGCCAAAACGCTTGCCTGCCCCAGCTGCAATTCATACGCCACCAGTGAATAGATTTCGACCTCGACGGTGGCGTAGCGCTGCCCGCCCAGCACCAGTGCCAGCCCAAAACCGGCAAAGCAATACAAAAACACCAGGCACAGGCTCGACATCAACCAGGGTGCAATGGTCGGCCACTCGATACGCCAAAAGGCGCGCCACGGCGTGGCACCCAGCGACCGGGCCGCTGCCACCTGGCGCGCGTTCACCTGCCCCAGCGCATCCACGCCGGCACGCACCACCAGACACAAATTAAAAAACAAATTGCCGTACAGCAGCAGCCAGGGCGTCTCTTGCAGGTTGATGCCCAGCGCCTCACTGATCAACCCGTGCGGCCCCCACAGTGCCAGCACACCCAAAGCAGCCACCAGCGTGGGCACGACAAACGGCAGCATCAACAGGCGCAGCACCAGCGCGCGCCCGGCAAATTCAAACCGCGCCAGCACCCAAGCCAGCGGCAGGCCAAGTGCAAGGGCCAGCACGCAAGTGATGGCGGCCTGCGCCAGCGACCAGAGCACACGCCAGCGCAGGTAAGCGTCTTGCCACGGCTGCCACAGCGAGACATCGGCAGCGGCGCCAAATTCCCCGGAAAAGCCGGCCCAGCCCAAGCGCAGCAACGGCGCCAGCAACAACACTGCCAAGGCCGCTGCGGGCAAGGCCGCCAGCCAAAGACTGCGCGCGCGCATCACAGCGGCGGTTCCACGCCAGTCACGGTTCGACCGCGCGGGCCCGGTCACCTACTTCAGCACCACCTGCGTCCAGCGCGCGACCCATTGCGCACCCTTGTCGGCAATCGCTTGCGCGGGCAGGCCGTCGTGGTGGGTGGGTTCGGCCGCGTGGCGCTGCAATACCGGTGCGACGAGCGTGCCGGGCTGCGCCGGGTACATCCACATCCCGGTTTGCAGCGCCTGCTGCACCTTGGCTGAGCGCATGAAGTCGATGAACTTTTGCGCTGCGGCGCGCTGGCCGCCGCCCCGGATCAGCGCCACACCTTCGACCTGTTTGAACACGCCACCCTTGAGCGTGAGGCTGCCGGTGGGTGACTGCGTGCGCTGCTCTTTGGCGTAAAACACTTCAGCGGCCGGGCTGGTGGCATAGCTCACCACCAGTGGGTGCGTGCCACCACCGCGGGTGAAATCGGTGTAATAGGCCTCGCTCCAGCCCTTGGCCACCTTCAAACCGTTGGCGCGCATCTGTGCCCACCACTTGAAGGCTGGCTCTTCCCCCAACCCGGCGATGGTGGCAAGTAAAAACGCGTAGCCCGGGCTGCTGGTGGCAGGGTTAGGCACGACCAGCGCACCTTTGTAGGCAGGCAGCGTCAGGTCGTGCAAGCTGGCGGGCAGCGCCATGCCGCTCTGCGCGACTGCCGTCTTGTCAAAATTAAGAGTGACGTAGCCATAATCGACGGGGACCAGCGGCCCATCAAGCACTTTCTCTGCGCGGGCCTTGGCCTCCAGCGTGTTGTCGATGCCAAACACCACGTCGGCCACCGGGTTGGCACGCGTGAGGATCAGCTTGTTGAGCATTTCGCCCGCGTTGCCACCCTTGATGATGGCCAGCTTGACGCCTGCCTGCTGCTCAAACTCTGCGCGCAGCGGCTTGGACAGCGCGAACGAACTGTGCACGATCACGCGCAGTTCTTCGGCGGCCGGGGCGCTCAGGGGAAAACTCGCCACCAGTGTGGTGGCCAACAAAGCAAACAGACGACGGTTCATGGCAAGCCTTTCAATGCGCCAGCTTCAAAAGCGCTGGGTGAAAGGCTGCGCCAGCAGACGTGGCAAAACCCAAAAACCGTCACGCTCCCTACGCTGGCATGATCCAGATCAGGTGTGGGGACTGTCTCAGACCGCCTGACGGCGGACACCCCCGGTGAGGGGGGCATTGTAGGGCGCGGGCCGCGCGGTAACCGAGCTGCCGGCAGCGGCCAGCATGATGCAGACAATGGCCAGCCATTGCCACAGCGTCAGGTGCTCGTGCAAGATCAACAGCCCCAGCAACGCGGCCACAGCCGGTTCCATGCTGGTCATGACACCAAACGCCTCTTGCGGCAGCCGCTTCAAGGCCACCATCTCCAAAGAAATCGGGATGGCACTGGACACCGCCGCGACACCCAGCCCGTACAGCAGTGTCTGCGGCACCAACAAATCAGCCCCCGCCTGCCAGATGCCAAACGGCAGCACCGTCAGCCCCGCCACACTCAGTCCCAGCGCCACCGAGTGACCTGCGTGCAGATGCCCCAGCCGCTTGCCAAACACAATGTAGGCACCCCAGCAGACAGCAGCGGCCAGCGCGTACAGCACACCCACCGGATCCAGCGTCACCGCTCCCTGCCCGAGTGGCAACAGCAGACCAAGCCCTGTTACCGCCAGCGCCAGCCAGACAAAATCAATCGCTCGCCTGGAAGAAAACAGCGCTACCGCCAGCGGCCCGGAAAATTCAATCGCCACCGCCAGCCCGAACGGGATGGTGCGCAAGGCCATGTAAAACAACAGGTTCATGAAACCCAGCGCCACACCGTAGCGCAGCACCGCAGCCGCATCGCCGCGCGACAACGTCCAGCGCCAGGGTCGCCACAGCAACAGCATCAACACAGCCGACAAGCCCACCCGCAGCGCAGTGGTACCCAACGAGCCCACCACCGGAAACAACTGCTTGGCAAACGAGGTTCCCACGCCCAACGCCGTCACCGACCCCAGCACCGCCAGCATCGGCAAGGCATTGGCCCAACGGGATGTCGACATCGGTTCGACGAAGATGGCAGGGACGGACAGCTCGGCGCGCGTCGTACGACCGACCTCAGACCACCTGTGCAGCAACAGCGGCTTGTCGCCACACCGTCTTGCCGCCGCTGGCCTTGTCAATTTCAGCCAGCACCACTTCGTGCGCCGCCAGTTCCTGCTCGGTGGCGCTGATCACCGGCAATTGAAACCCACGCAAATCCATGAGCGGTACGCTGTGACCCGATGCATCCGACGCCTGGGCGTCGTCCATCAGCAAGGTGTTCTGCCCGCGCGTGAGGTTGATGTAGACGTCGGCCAGCAGTTCGGCGTCGAGCAACGCGCCGTGCAAGGCGCGCCCGGAGTTGTCCACCTCCAGCCGGTCACACAAGGCGTCGAGCGAATTGCGCTTGCCGGGATACAGCTCTTTGGCCATGACCAGCGAATCGGTCACGCTGGCGACCACGGTTTCGAGCTTGGGGCGCCCCAACAACGCCAGCTCCATGTTCAAAAAACCCAGGTCGAACGGCGCGTTGTGAATGACCAGATGCGCACCGCTGAGGTAGGCCAGCAAGTCGTCAACGATTTCTTCAAAACGCGGCTTGTCCTTCAGAAATTCGCTGGTGATGCCGTGCACCTTGAGCGCCTCTTCGTGGCTGTCGCGGCCCGGGTTGACGTAGATGTGGCGGTTGTTGCCGGTGGGCTTGCGTCGCAGCATTTCGACGCAACCAATTTCAATAATGCGGTCGCCGTTGTCTGCGGCCAGGCCGGTGGTTTCGGTGTCAAGAAAGATTTGGCGCATGGGGACAGTCTAGTCAGTTGGAGACAGAGCTAAAGAACTGTCCCACAAAAAATAATCTTCGCATCGAACGACCGCAACCCCAACAGCGACTAGCCGCGTGCGTTGGGTATCTGACGCAGCAAAATAAAGGAGGAGGTTTGCGGCGAAACCGCAAACCGGGGGACATTTGCGGAGTCGGATTCCCGACGTGCGCGGCGGGTTTGCATCAATGGTCTTCCTTGGCGTGGTTGATGCTGTACTTGGGGATTTCAATGACCAGGTCTTGGTGCGTCAGGATAGCCTGACAACCCAGGCGCGACAACGGTGTCAGTCCCCAGGCCTTGTCCAGCAGATCGTCTTCTTCTTCCTCGGACGGCGCCAGCGAGTTGAAGCCTTGGCGCACGATGACGTGGCAGGTGGTACAGGCACAGCTCATTTCACACGCGTGCTCGATGGGGATATGGTGCTCCAGCAGCGCCTCACAAATCGAGGTACCGGCCGGGGCAGAGACCTCGGCGCCGTTGGGACAGTATTCGGGGTGGGGGAGGATTTTGATGGTGGGCATAGCGTTTAATCAGTTGGGGTCAGAGCACGTTTGCTGCGCAAAGTGGTCTGACCCGCAAGTTCTCAAATAGCTTCAATATTTTTACCCGACAGCGCCTGCTGGATGCTGCGGTTCATGCGCAGCGCGGCAAATGCCTCGGTGTCCTTGGCCAGCATGGTGGTGATGGCTTCGATGGCCGGGGCGTCGTCCAGATCGCAGGCAGCGCGCACCTGGCGCATCAACTGCTCGATGGCGGCGCGCTGGTCAGCGTCAAGCAGGTCACCGTCCACATCGAGCGCGCTTTGCGTGGCCAGAATCATGCGGTCGGCATCCACCCGCGCTTCGGCAATGGCGCGCGCCTGCAGGTCGGCCTCAGCGCTGGCGTAGCTGTCGGCCAGCATGCGGGTGATCTGCTCGTCGCCCAGGCCGTACGAGGGCTTGACGGCGATGCTGGCCTCGACACCACTGATTTGCTCACGCGCTGCCACACTGAGCAGCCCGTCGGCGTCGATGGTGAAGGTCACGCGGATGCGCGCTGCACCGGCTGCCATGGGCGGAATGCCACGCAACTCAAACCGGGCCAGGCTACGGCAGTCGGCCACCAGGTCGCGCTCGCCCTGCACCACGTGCAACGCCAGCGCGGTCTGGCCGTCGATGTAGGTGGTGAAGTCTTGCGCCCGCGCGCACGGGATGGTTTCGTTGCGCGCCACGATGCGCTCCACCAGCCCGCCCATGGTCTCAAGCCCCAACGACAGCGGAATCACGTCCAGCAACAGCAAATCACCGCCGGGGTTGTTGCCCGCCAGCTGGTTGGCCTGGATGGCCGCGCCCAGCGCCACCACCTCGTCCGGGTTCAGGTTGGTGAGCGGCGTCTGACCAAAAAACTCGCCTACAACGCGTTGAATGTGCGGCATACGGGTGGAGCCGCCGACCATCACCACGCCCTTGACCTCGCTGGCGTCCAGCCGCGCGTCACGCAATGCCTTGCGCACCGCTTGCAGCGTACGGTCGGTAAGCTTTTGCGTGACCGCTTCAAAGTCGGAGCGTTTGACGTCAAATACGACTTCAGCCCCCGTCAGTTCTGCCTTGAACGCTACATTTTCTGAATCTGTCAAGGCTTCTTTGCAGGCCCGTGCCGCCGCCTTGAGCGCTGCCTTGTCGGCGGCGGACGTGGCACTCACCCCGGTTTGCGCCAACACCCAGTCGGCCAGCGCGTGGTCATAGTCGTCACCGCCCAGCGCCGAATCACCGCCGGTGGCGACCACTTCAAACACGCCTTGCGTCAGGCGCAGGATGGAGATGTCAAAGGTGCCCCCGCCCAGGTCATAAATGGCATAGACGCCTTCGCTGGCGTTGTCCAGGCCGTAGGCTATGGCAGCGGCAGTGGGTTCATTGATCAGGCGCAGCACATTCAGGCCCGCCAGTTGCGCAGCGTCTTTGGTGGCCTGGCGCTGCGCGTCGTCAAAGTACGCCGGCACGGTAATGACGGCACCATAAAGATCGGCGTTGAACGTGTCTTCGGCACGGTAGCGCAGCGTGGCCAGAATGTCAGCGCTCACCTCGACCGGGGATTTTTCACCCTGCACCGTCTGGATGCCCAACATGCCCGGATGATCCACAAATTGGTAAGGCAAGCGCCCCGCCAGTGCCACGTCTTTCAATCCGCGTCCCATAAAACGCTTGACCGACGCAATGGTGTTCTGCGGGTCTTCCACGCCTGCGGTGATTGCCTCAAACCCAATCTGGCGGCCACCGCCTTCCAGATAGCGCACGACAGACGGCACAATGACCTGGCCTTGCGCGTCGGGCAGGCACTCGGCCACGCCGTGACGCACGGCAGCTACCAGTGAATGCGTGGTGCCCAGGTCGATGCCCACGGCAACGCGTCGTTCATGCGGGTTGGGTGTTTGCCCGGGTTCGGAGATTTGAAGAAGTGCCATGGTGTGAAAAACGCTGGCGCGGGCTGACGTCGGATAAAGATTCAGGATTCGATCTGGTCCAGCCGACGGTCCACGTCGGCCACAAAGCGTTCGATGAACATCAACGCACGCACTTGCGCCACTGCGACAGCGTAGTCTTGCGTGTCGTCCAGCAGACGCTCAATGTCTTGCAAGGTCTGACGCTTGGCTTGCATGCATTCGCCGCGAAGCTGGTCCAGTTCGTCGCTGCTGTGGGCCTCTTCCAGCGCCTCGCGCCACTGCATTTGCTGCATCAAAAAGGAAGCGGGCATGGCGGTATTGTTTTCGGCGTTGACTGGCGCGCCGTGCAGTTCACACAAGTAGGCGGCACGTTTGAGCGGGTCTTTCAGGCGCTGGTATGCCTCATTGACGCGCACCGACTTTTGCATCGCCACGCGCTGCGCCGCAGCGCCTTGGTCGGCAAACTTGTCGGGGTGCACCTGGCGCTGCAAGTCTTTCCAGCGCGCGTCCAACGCGGCGCGGTCTTGCGCGAAACGTTCGGCCAGCCCGAACAACTCGAAATCCGTCGCTTGGAGATTCACACGCGAAAAGACTCGCCGCAGCCGCAACGGTCTCTTTCTCTGGGGTTGTTGAACTTGAAGCCTTCGTTGAGCCCCTCGCGCACAAAGTCCAGTTCAGTACCGTCGATGTACGCCAAACTTTTGGGGTCCACCAGCACCTTGACGCCAAAACCTTCAAACACCAGGTCGTCCGGGCCAATGTCATCGACGTATTCAAGTTTGTAGGCCAGACCGGAACACCCGGTAGTCTTGACGCCCAGTCGCACGCCAACGCCCTGCCCGCGCTTGGACAGGTAACGGTTCACATGCCGCGCAGCGGCTTCGGTCAGCGTGATCGCCATGATGTCTTGAAAATGCTTTTTTGAAACTGTTGTGACGAGCGTGACGGCCCATCGCAGCAAAAAAATCGGACTCAAGCGGCTTGGGCTTCACCATGTTTCTGGCGATAGTCGTTGACTGCCGCCTTGATGGCATCCTCCGCCAGAATCGAACAGTGTATTTTGACAGGCGGCAGCGCCAGTTCTTCGGCGATCTGGCTATTTTTTAACTCGGCCGCCTGCGTCAAGGTCTTGCCTTTGACCCATTCGGTAACCAATGAACTGGAGGCGATGGCCGAACCGCAGCCGTAGGTCTTGAAGCGCGCATCTTCAATCACCCCGGTTTCAGGGTTGACCTTGATCTGCAACTTCATCACGTCACCGCAGGCTGGCGCGCCGACCATGCCGGTACCCACCGAGTCGTCGCCCTTGTCAAACGAGCCCACATTACGCGGGTTTTCATAGTGATCGACCACTTTGTCTGAATAAGCCATGGTGTTACTCCTTAAAAATATTTGCCGCCACGGGGTGCTTTTTTAATGTGCTGCCCACTGGATCGTGCTGATGTCAATACCTTCTTTGTACATATCCCACAGCGGGCTGAGCTCGCGCAAGCGCGCCACGTTGCTGCTAATCGTGTCGATGGCGTAGTCAATTTCTTCTTGCGTGCTCCAGCGCCCGATGGTCATGCGCAGGCTGCTGTGCGCCAGTTCGTCACTGCGACCCAGCGCGCGCAGCACATAGCTGGGCTCCAGGCTGGCGCTGGTGCAGGCTGACCCGCTGGATACCGCCAAGCCCTTGATGCCCATGATGAGCGACTCACCTTCCACGTAGTTGAAGCTGATGTTCAGGTTGTGCGGTACGCGCCGCGTCAGGTGGCCATTGATGAACACTTGGTCGATTTTGGTCAGGCCCGTCACCAGCCGGTCGTGCAGCGCCTGGATGCGCGGCAGTTCGTCCATCATCTCCAGCTTGGCAATGCGGTACGCCTCGCCCATGCCGACACACTGGTGCGTGGGCAAGGTGCCGCTGCGCATGCCGCGCTCATGGCCGCCGCCGTGCATTTGCGCTTCGATACGCACGCGCGGTTTGCGCCGTACAAACAAGGCACCGATGCCTTTGGGGCCGTAGGTTTTGTGGCTGGTCAGGCTCATCAAATCAACGGGCAACTTGCTGATGTCAAAGGGCACGCGCCCGGTGGCTTGTGCTGCATCGACATGAAAGATCACGCCTTTTTCGCGGCAAATCGTGCCCAGCGCGGCCACGTCCTGGATAACGCCAATTTCGTTGTTGACAAACATCACACTGGCCAGAATGGTGTCGGGGCGGATGGCCGCTTTGAACGCATCCAGGTTCACCAGCCCGTCAGCCTGCACGTCCAGATACGTCACTTCAAAACCCTGGCGCTCCAGCTCGCGGCAGGTGTCCAACACCGCCTTGTGCTCGGTCTTGACGGTGATGATGTGCTTGCCCTTGTCCTGGTAAAAGTGCGCGGCGCCCTTCAAGGCCAGGTTATTGGATTCGGTGGCACCGCTGGTCCAAATGATTTCACGCGGGTCAGCGTTGATCAATGCCGCTACATGACCGCGCGCGGTCTCGACGGCCTGTTCGGCCTCCCAGCCCCAGGCGTGGCTGCGCGAGGCGGGGTTGCCAAAGTGTTCACGCAACCACGGAATCATGGCGTCCACCACGCGCTGGTCGCACGGGTTCGTGGCGCTGTAGTCCATGTAGATGGGGAAATGCGGGGTACTGCTCATGATGGAAAATTTTTTGAAAGTTAAACCAACCGATTCATGCTTTGGCGTAGCTGGCACCCAGCGCAAAGACCGAGTTCGGAGCGTTCACGCGAATCGGCTGGAGTGCGGGCATACTGGAAATGGCACGCTTGAGTGTAGGCTTTTGTTCCAACTCAAAACCCTTGGCAAGCTGGTCATCAACCAGTTTTTGCAGGCTCACTGAGTCCAGAAACTCGACCATTTTGGTGTTCAGAGAGGCCCACAAATCGTGCGTCATGCAGCGTGCGCCTTCACCCAGGCAGTTTTCCTTGCCGCTACATTGCGTGGCATCCAGCGGCTCATCCACCGACGTGATGATTTCTGCCACGGTGATGTCTCGCGGCGACTTGGCCAGCGTATAACCGCCACCCGGGCCACGCGTGGACTCCACCAGACTATGGCGACGCAGCTTGCCAAACAACTGCTCCAAGTAAGACAAAGAAATCTGCTGACGCTGGCTGATCGCTGCCAGCGTCACCGGACCCGACGATTGCCGCAGCCCCAGATCGATCATGGCAGTCACCGCAAAGCGGCCTTTGGTAGTCAGACGCATGGCAAACTCCTGAAAAAGTGCAGTTAAAACCTACTGATATGGTCAAGTATAACAGTCTGCCGAGTATTTTAGTCAAGTATTTATACCAATCAGTCACTTTCCAAGGTTATTGGTTTTGTTGGCCATTCACAGGTAGCACAACGTCATCGTGAGCGATGACGCCGAAGGCCTGTTCCTTGAGCACCGCCAACTGGTCGCGCACCCGCGCAGCTTGTTCAAATTCCAGGTTTTTGGCGTGTTCCAGCATGCGTTTTTCAAGCCGCTTGATCTCGCGCGCCACGTCTTTTTCGCTCATGTCCTGCACCTGCGCACGCTGCATCGCATCGCGTTCAAGCTTTTCAGCCTCTTTGCCGGCTTTCTCGCTGTACACCCCGTCGATCAGATCGCGCACCTGCTTGACCACCGAACGCGGCACGATGCCGTACTGGGTGTTGTGCGCAATCTGCTTGGTGCGACGGCGCCCGGTCTCGTCGATGGCGCGCTTCATCGAATCAGTGATCTTGTCGGCGTACAAAATCGCCCGCCCCTGCACGTTGCGAGCAGCACGGCCAATGGTCTGGATCAGACTGCGCTCGGAACGCAAAAAACCTTCCTTGTCGGCGTCCAAAATCGCCACCAGCGAGACTTCAGGGATGTCAAGCCCTTCACGCAGCAGGTTGATGCCCACCAGCACGTCAAAAGCGCCCAAGCGCAGGTCACGGATGATCTCGACCCGCTCCACCGTGTCGATGTCGCTGTGCAGATAGCGCACCTTGACACCGTTTTCGGCCAGGTAGTCGGTCAACTGCTCGGCCATGCGCTTGGTCAGCGTGGTGATCAGTACGCGCTCACTCTTTTGCACCCGCAGGCGAATTTCCTGCAATACGTCGTCCACTTGGCGGCTGGCCGGGCGTACCTCCACCTCAGGGTCCACCAGGCCGGTGGGGCGCGCCACCTGCTCCACCACCTGCCCGGCGTGATCCAGCTCCCACTGCGCGGGGGTGGCTGAGACCATGATCAGCTGGCGCATGCGCGCCTGAAATTCTTCAAACTTCAGCGGCCGGTTGTCCAGCGCGCTGGGCAATCTGAAGCCATAGTCCACCAGCGTCTGCTTGCGCGAGCGGTCGCCGTGGTACATGCCACCAAACTGGCCGATCAGCACGTGGCTTTCGTCCATGAACATGAGCGCGTCTCTGGGCAAGTAATCGGTCAGGGTGGCCGGCGGTTCGCCAGGCGCCGAGCCGCTCAAATGACGGCTGTAGTTTTCAATACCCTTACAGTGGCCCACCTCGGTCATCATTTCCAGATCAAAACGCGTGCGCTGCTCAATGCGCTGCGCCTGCACCAACTTGCCCTGACTCACAAATTCTTTGATGCGCTCAGCCAGTTCAATTTTGATAGCTTCCACCGCAGACAGCACCTGCTCTCGCGGGGTCACATAGTGGCTGCCGGGATAGACGGTAAAGCGCGGAATTTTTTGCCGGATGCGCCCGGTGAGTGGGTCAAACAGGTGCAGGCTTTCGATCTCGGCGTCAAACAGCTCCACCCGCAGCGCCATCTCGGAGTGCTCGGCCGGAAAAATGTCGATGGTGTCACCGCGCACCCGAAACGTGCCGCGCGCAAAGTCGATGTCGTTGCGCTGATACTGCATGCGCACCAGCTGCGCAATCATATCGCGCTGGCCCAGCGTGTCGCCGACGCGCAGCGTCATCACCATCTGGTGGTAAGCCTCGGGCTGGCCGATGCCGTAAATGGCCGAAACGGTAGCCACAATCACCACGTCGCGCCGCTCCAGCAAACTTTTGGTACAACTCAGGCGCATCTGCTCGATGTGCTCGTTGATGGCGCTGTCCTTTTCAATGAACAGGTCGCGCTGCGGCACATAGGCTTCAGGCTGGTAATAGTCGTAGTAACTTACAAAGTACTCGACCGCATTGTTGGGGAAAAACTCGCGAAATTCGCTATAGAGCTGTGCCGCCAGGGTTTTGTTGGGGGCATAGACGATGGCCGGACGGCCCAGGCGGGCGATCACGTTGGCCATGGTGAAGGTCTTGCCCGATCCGGTCACACCCAGCAGCACCTGAAAGACTTCGCCGTTCTGCACACCTTGTGTGAGCTGTTCAATCGCCTGCGGCTGGTCGCCAGCGGGTGGGTAAGGCTGATACAACTCAAAGGGTGACCCCTCAAACCGGACAAAGACGCCCTCAGCCCTGGGCGCCCCCGACCCTGATGCTTCGCCGACCAGCGCCGCGCCTTTCAAAACCTGACCCGAATCTGACATTTGACCTGTTTTTTTATCGTTCAAGGGACGACATCTTAAGCGCACCCCAAAAGCTGTAGCACTCGCGCAAACGATGTCAGGGGCGTCAGGCAGACCGTGTCCTGAAAAATCCGCTTTGATGAAAAAGACACTACATATAGTAAATACCAATGACCAGACCACTACATGTAGTGTCTAATGTGCGCTTTCGTGTTTCAGTCCGTAGCCACTCACCTCACCAAAGGCTGAGTTCTACCGCTGCATCTCAATGACCCTTGGAGGCAAATTCATGACAACAGAGACCACCGACCGCACCCCAACCCAACTGACACTGCTGGCGCAGCCGATCAGCGAAGAAGTCTTGATCGAGAAATACAGCAAAGGTGAAGAAAAGTCGGTCGCCGACGTCAACCAGCGCGTCGCCCGTGCCCTGGCCAACGTTGAAAAGCCCCAGGATCAAGCCGCGTGGGAGGCCAAGTTTCTGAGCGCACTGCAAAACGGCTTTTTGCCTGCCGGGCGCATCCAGTCCGCCGCCGGTACAAAGCTGTCCGCCACGCTGATCAACTGCTTTGTGCAACCGGTAGGTGACTCGATTGCGCACATTGAAGACGGCCACCCCGGTATCTACACGGCGTTGACCGAAGCGGCAGAAACCATGCGACGCGGCGGGGGGGTCGGTTACGACTTTTCCCGCATCCGCCCGCGCGGTGCCTGGGTGGGCAGCACGCAAAGCTCGGCCAGCGGACCAGTGAGCTACATGCGGGTATTTGACCGGTCATGTGAAACCGTTGAATCCGCCGGCGCGCGCCGTGGCGCGCAAATGGGTGTGCTGCGCTGCGACCACCCGGACGTGGAAGAATTTATCCACGCAAAAGACAAAGGCGACCTGCGCAACTTCAATATCTCGGTGGGTGTCACCGACCCCTTCATGCAGGCCGTGCACGACGACACCGACTTTGCCCTGATCCACCGCGCCGAGCCGGGCGCGCAGGCCAAGGCCGACGGTGCTTACCTGGACGAAGCCAGTGGGCACTGGGTCTATCGCAAGCTGCGCGCGCGCGACCTGTGGGACCAGATCATGCGCAGCACCTACGACCATGCCGAACCGGGCGTGCTGTTCATCGACACGATGAACCGTGACAACAACCTGGCCTATTGCGAAACCATCGCCAGCACCAACCCGTGCGCCGAACAGCCGCTGCCGCCCTACGGTTGCTGCTGCCTGGGTTCGATCGACCTGACGCGCTTTGTGCGCAACCCTTTCAATGATCAGGCCACTTTTGACAGCGATGGCTTTGCCGCAGTGGCCAAAGTGGCGGTGCGCATGCTCGACAACGTGCTTGACGCCAGCGTCTGGCCGCTGCCAGCGCAGCAGGCCGAAGCCGCGTCCAAGCGCCGTGTGGGTCTGGGCTTTACCGGTTTGGGTGACGCGCTGGTCATGCTGGGCCTGCGCTACGACACCGCCCCGGCGCGTGACATGGCACGCCAGATTGCCGAACTGATGCGCGACACCGCCTACGCCGCTTCCAGCGAGCTGGCCGCCGAGCGCGGGTCGTTCCCACTGTTCAACGCCGACCTGTACTTCAACGGCCAGAATTTTGCGTCGCGCCTGCCCGCCAAGCTCAAAGCCAAAATTCGCCAGCAAGGTTTGCGCAATTCGCACCTGCTGTCGATTGCCCCCACCGGCACCATCAGCCTGGCCTTTGCCGACAACGCGAGCAACGGCATCGAACCCGCCTTCAGTTGGACGTACAACCGCAAAAAGCGCATGCCCGACGGCAGCTTCAAGGAATACGCGGTGGAGGACCACGCCTGGCGCCTGTACCGTCACCTCAAGGGCACTGATGCGCCGTTGACCGACGCGTTTGTCACCGCGCTGGAAATGAGCGCGCAGGCGCACGCCGAAATGGTCGCCGCCGTGGCGCCTTATGTGGACACGGCCATTTCCAAAACGGTTAACGTACCGGCCGATTACCCCTACGAAGACTTCCAGCACCTGTACATGCAGGCCTGGCAGTCGGGCCTCAAAGGCCTGGCCACCTATCGCCCGAACAGCGTACTGGGGTCGGTGTTGAGCGTGGCACCCACACCGACACCGGCCAAACCCCTGGAAATTGACGGCACCAACCACCGCCTTAAGCTCGACCGCCTGCCCACTGCGGTGCTGTCGAGCTTGCGCTGGCCCGGGCGTCCGGATCTGCCCGGTGGCAACAGCGCCTGGACTTTCATGGTGCACCATCCGTTTGGCGACTTTGCGCTCTTTATTGGAGAGCTACCGGCCCAAGACGGTAAAGGGCTGCAGCCCTTTGAGGTCTGGGTCAACGGGGCCGAACAGCCGCGTGGTCTGGGCGCCCTGGCCAAGACCTTGTCGATGGACTTGCGCGCCAACGACCCGGCCTGGCTGGCGCTCAAGCTCGACGCACTGGCCACCGTGCGTGAAGAACACCCGTTTGACATGCCGTTCCCACCCCACGGCGAAAAACGCCCTTTCCCGGGTGTGGTGGCCGCCACCGCCGCGGTGATCCGCTGGCGCTGCGACCAGCTCGCCACCCAATCGGGTAAAAAAGCGGCAGATGCTAGCGCCACCACCACACCGGTGATGGACGCCATGTTCAGCCATAACGAGCCGCTCACCGGCCCGTCGGGCACGCTGGCCTGGGCGGTCGATGTAGCCAACCCGGCCACCGGCGAAGAATTCACTGTCACGCTCAAAGAGGTCAACCTGCCCGATGCCGACGGCAACATGACCACCCGGCCGTGCGCGGTGGGTTTTTCGGGCAATTACCCCAAGGCCATGGACGGCCTGGCCCGGCTGCTGAGCCTGGACATGCGGGTGATTGACCCGGCGTGGATTGGCATGAAGCTACGCAAGCTGCTGAACTACGCCGAGCCGCTGGGACACTTCATGGCGTTTGTACCTGGTCTACCCAACGGCGAAAAGCGCCAGCAAACCTGGCCGTCCACCGTGGCCTACATCGCGCGGCTGATCATCCACCGCTACGCGATGCTGGGCATTCTGGACGAACAGGGTTTTCCGCTGCGTGACATGGGTGTTCTCGATGCACCACAAGGCGATACCGGGGCAACGGACACCGTCGTCGCCAGTCGCCCCATGGCCGGCAAGCCCTGCCCGGAATGCGGCAACGCCACCATGATC
>Ga0172370_10005475_pt1 | contig 16346 bp, 15 predicted proteins | sample LakKiv5m_FD_114538 | JGI IMG/M metagenome (GOLD analysis project Ga0172370, IMG submission 114538) | Freshwater microbial communities from Kabuno Bay, South-Kivu, Congo - kab_022012_11.5m | ecosystem: Environmental > Aquatic > Freshwater > Lake | place: Democratic Republic of the Congo...
ACAATCAGAGGTTTTAAGGAGCGCGATGTCGGGCCTAAGGACCAGTCAGGCGATCCTATAGGCGGAGGCGCGTTAGCTGTTGGAAACGCAGAGTTGACATTTTCAATAGTAGAAAATCTCAAAGGCGCTTTTTTCATAGATGCTGGAAATGTTTGGTATACGCCTGACTCTAAGCCAAAGGGCGGAACGTCCGCAGGAGGGATCAGGGTAGGTATAGGCACAGGCGTCAGGATCAAAACCCCGATAGGCCCTGTGAAACTGGATTATGGATATCCAGTAAATCCTTCCGATGACCAATCGGATACAGGCAGGATACATTTCAGCATGAGCAGGGGGTTTTAAAATGAAAATCCAAAGTGAAGGTCTCAGGTTACAGGTTGCAGGTATTTTAGTTTTTGTGTCTCTATTTTCTGCCACGCCTATTGCTTTTGCTGAATCACAGGGCAAGATTGGGTATATTGACTTATCCAGGTCATTTGATGAGTATCAAAAGACAAAAGACCTTGACAAAGAGCTGGAATCTAAAGGAGACATGAAACAGAAAGAGCGCGAAAAGGTTGTCCAGGACATACGAAAGATGAGAGAAGAGCTGGAGCTCATGAATAAAAGCGCGCGAGAGAAAAAAGAGGCGGATATAGAGGCGAAGATAAAATCTCTCCAGGACTTCGACCAGGAAGCGAAGACAGATCTGACAAAGGAGAGAGACAATATGGTTAAGGATATCTTAAAAGAAATGAGTGATGTTATAAAAAACTACGGAGAGAAAAACGGATATTCTATTATAGTAAATGACAGGGTCCTTTTATACGGCAACCCCGAGATGGAACTTACAAACGAGATTATAAAGATATTGAACGATAGATATAATAAAAAACAATAAGGAGGTTCATCTGCCGCGCGGCCTTAATTGCTGCGGATGAAGAGCTTATTAATGCAGAAAACACTCAAAGAAATAGCTACTATTATAGAAGGCGAGATAATAGGAGATGAGAATATAGTAGTCACAGGTATCTGCGGCATCAAGGAAGCGAAGGAGGGGGACCTTACTTTTGTTGCCAATTCAAGATATGTGCCTCTGATGAGTCATACGAGGGCTTCAGCTATTATAACATCTAAAGACGTAAAGACAGCCCCTAAGGCTATCATCCGTACTCAAAACCCGTCTCTGGCATTTGCAAAAATGGTTTCTCTTATGGCGCCGAATGATATCAGGAGGCCGAAAGGCATACACCCGACAGCTATTATAGGAGACAGGGTAAAGTTAGGGAAAAACGTAGCTATTGATCCATATGTTGTATTAGAGGATAATGTAGAGATAAAAGATAACACTATTCTTTACGCAGGCGCTTACATAGGCCATCACACTAAAATCGGGAAAGACTGTATCATCTATCCTTACGTAATAATAAGGGAAAGGGTGGTTATAGAAAACAGGGTTGTTATACATGGAGGCACTGTTATTGGTAGCGACGGCTTTGGTTTCTCTACAGTCCAGGGGGTGCATCACAGGATCCCGCAGATAGGGACTGTTATCATAGAGGATGATGTGGAGATAGGGGCTAATGTCACTATTGATAGGGCGCGTTTTGATAAAACTATTATAAAGAAAGGCACTAAGATAGATAACCTTGTCCAGATTGCCCATAATGTGTCAATAGGAGAGAACTCTATAATAGTTGCGCAGAGCGGCATATCAGGCAGCGCGACTATAGGAAAAAATGTTACTATCGCTGGCCAATCAGGCGTTATAGGCCATATATCTATTGGCGATAACACTGTAGTGGCCGCCCAATCAGGCGTAACAAAATCTATTCCTTCGAATACGTGCGTTTCAGGTTATCCCGCAAAGCCGCATATTCTGGCAAAAAAGATTCACGCGTTTACCCAGAATCTCCCAGAATTATTTAAAAAGGTAAAGCAGCTGGAAGAAGAAATAGCGAAGCTGAAATCAGGCTCGGGCAACGAAAAAATAAACAGCTAACAATTAAAATTATAAATAAGGAATATCATGGAACAGAGAACGATAAAAAAGTCAGTTGAATTAAGCGGTGTAGGCCTTCATACAGGCGTGAGCGTTAACCTTAAATTTAAGCCCGCGCCTACGAATATCGGGATAAACTTCATAAGGGTTGACATAAAAGATTCCCCAATGGTAAAGGCGGATATAAATAATATTATCTGCCAGGAAAAAAGCCCCAGGCGGACTTCGATCGGCATAGGCGGAGTAGAGGTGCATACGATAGAGCATTTGATGGCCGCATTGTGGGCGTTAGGCATAGATAATATTATTATAGAAATAAATGGGCCTGAACTGCCTGGCCTTGATGGGAGCGCAAAAGGCTTTATAGATATATTAAGAAAAGTTGGCATAGAGGACCAGGGCGTGCCGAAAAATATTTATCAGGTGAAGTCTGCCTTGTGGGCAGAGCAGGACGGCGCCACTATAATGGTTTTACCGGATGATAATTTCAGGGTGTCTTACACGTTAAACTATGAACACCCTCTTTTAAAAGCGCAATATATATCATTTACTGTGGATGAAACCACATTCTCAAAAGAGGTTGCGTCCGCAAGGACTTTCTGTTTAGAGAAAGAGGCGAACGAGCTCAGAAAAAAAGGCCTTGGGAAAGGCGCTAATTATGATAACACGGTTGTAGTGGGGGAAGCGGGGGTTATAGACAATAATCTCAGGTTTGAAGATGAATTTGCCAGGCATAAGATACTTGATCTCTTGGGGGATTTATATCTTCTTGGCTACAGCATCAAAGGCCATATTATTGCGATACGCAGCGGGCATCCTTTGAATGTCAGGCTTGTTGAAAAGATAAATAATCAGAGAGAGAGGCTTCAGACAGGCGGCATGAAATCCGTTTGTATAGAGACAGACGGCAATACCCTGGACGCTATAGACATACAAAAGATACTCCCTCACAGATATCCTTTTCTGTTGGTGGATAAGATAATAGAAATAAGCCCTGATAAAAAAGCTGTAGGCATAAAAAACGTTACTATGAATGAACAGTTTTTTACAGGGCATTTTCCAGGCAAGCCTGTCATGCCTGGGGTTTTGATTGTAGAGGCCATGGCGCAGGTAGCAGGGGTATTGCTTCTGAACAAAAAAGAAAACATCGGGAAATATGCGTATTTCTTGACTCTGGATAATGTAAAGTTTAGAAAGACAGTGGTTCCGGGCGATCAGCTGCGCCTTGAGGTGGAGGTAACAAAACTTAAGTCTAAAACCGGGCAGGTGCACACGAGGGCGCTTGTAGATGGCGAGGTCGTGAGCGAATCAGATCTAATGTTTGCTCTTGTAGAAGCATAGTGATTATCATATATTATGAATAAGATTCACACGACAGCAATTGTGGATAAAAAAGCAAAGCTGGCCGACAATATAGAAGTCGGCCCTTATGCTATTATAGGTCCTGATGTTACCCTCTCAAGAGGGGTTGTTATAGGCAGCCGCGCTACAATAGAAGGATACACTGTGGTAGGAGAAGGGACGCGGGTATTTACAGGAGCTGTTATAGGAAGTGCCCCGCAGGATTTGAAATATAAAGGCAAAAAAAGCTTTCTTAAAATAGGAAGCAATAATATTATAAGAGAATACGTTACCATGAACCCTGGCACAGATGAAGGATCTGTTACGTGCATTGGGGATGGAAATCTTTTTATGGCATATTCGCATGTCGCGCACGACTGCAAGGTGGGCAGCAATTGTGTTATCGCGAATATAGGCACGCTCGCAGGCCATGTTACTCTGGAAGACAGGGTTGTCCTAGGAGGCCTTGCGGCAATACACCAGTTTACAAGGGTCGGAAAGATGTCCATAATAGGGGGATGCTCAAAGGTTGTGCAGGATGTCCCGCCTTTTTCCATGTGCGATGGGAATCCCGCTAAGATATACGGGCTGAACCTTGTCGGCGTAAAACGGGCAGGGATGCCTGAAAAGGCACAGCGCGAGTTGAGAAAGGCTTTCAAGATCCTGTTTCATTCAAAGCTGATCCTAAAGAATGGCATAGAGAGGGTAAAAAAAGAGGTTGAGCTTGTCGAAGAGGTAAAGTACCTCCTTAATTTTTTAAATAATTCAGAAAGAGGCATCTGCAGAGGTTAGTGTAAAGTTGACCCGCAGGGTCGGATAGGGGCAATGGTTGACAGGATAGGTCTTATAGCAGGAAGCGGCAGGTTTCCTATTATATTTGCGGAGAGCGCCAGGAAAAAAGGCGTTGAAGTGGTGGCGGTAGGTATAAGAGAAGAAACATCTAAAGAGCTTGAAAAATACGTAAATAAAATTTACTGGCTTGGGGTTGGCGAATTAGACAGGCTGTTAAGGATTCTGAAAGAAGAGGGCATTCGCTCTATCGTGATGGCTGGCCAGGTGAGGCATAAGCTGCTTTTTGATAAGGATATAAAAATAGATGGGAGGATGCAATTTCTCCTTGGAAAGCTCAAAAACAAAAAGACAGATTCTATAATAGGGGCTGTAGCGAGGCTCCTGGAGTTTAAAGGCGTAAAGGTCTTAAGTTCTGTTATTTTTTTATCAGACTATCTTCCCGCGAGAGGCGTCCTTACTAAGCGGCTGCCTGACGAAAGAATTTTACAGGATATAGATTTTGGAAGAAAGGTTGCTAAGGCTATAGCGGGCCTGGATATAGGCCAATCTGTCGTGGTAAAAGACAGGGTTGTGCTGGCAGTGGAATCAATTGAAGGGACTGATGAGGCGATAAGGCGGGCAGAGAGATATGGCAAAGAAGGAATTGTGGTTATAAAAGTGACAAAACCTAAACAGGATATGAGATTTGACGTGCCTGTTATAGGCCCGGATACCATAAAGCTGCTTCACGAAGTTAAAGCAGCTTGTATTGCAATAGAGGCGAATAAAACCCTTATAATAGATAAGCCAGAAACGTTAAGGCTTGCAGAAGCTTCAGGTGTCAGCATCGTAGCTATCTAACTTTACAATTCGTGCATGGCACCATTTGTAAAGTTAGGGCGGATAAAATTATGGCGAGTAAAACAAAGAAAAAAACATCCAAATCCAGCGACACTATTGAAGCGATCTCAAAGATAAGCAGGGCTATCTCCAGCGATCTGTATCTCGAGGATATCTTAAAGCTTATAGTGACAGTAACCGCAGAGGTCATGAATTCCAGGATATGCTCTTTGATGCTCATGGATGAGAAGAGGCAAAGCCTTAATATAAGGGCTACCCAGAGCATAAGCGAGGAATATATAAATAAAAAGCCCCTGACTAAAGGCGAAGGTGTGGCGTGGAAAGTGGCGCTTCAGAATAAACCTATAGCGATATTGGATGTTACAAAAGAGCCAGAATATAAATACAAGAATATAGCTATAAAGGAAAAACTTATGTCCCTGTTGTGCGTGCCTCTGGCGGTAAAAGGTAAGGTGATAGGGGTATTAAACTGCTATACGTCAGATCCGCATAAGTTTACTTCTACAGAAACAAATGTCCTTACGAGCGTAGCGAATCAGGCAGCTATTGCGATAGAAAATACAGAGCTTATAGTTAAGACAAAGGTTATACAGGAAGAGCTCGAGACGAGGAAGGTTGTGGAAAAGGCAAAAGGCATTCTTATGAGGCAAGAGGGCCTTGCAGAAGAGGATGCCTTCAGGAGAATTCAGAAATACAGCATGGACCGCCGCAAGCCTATGAAAGAAGTTGCTGAGGCAATCATTGTGGCGCATGAGATGAAATAATAAAAGCTATCAGCCTTCAGCTATTAGCTTTCGGCAGCTGAAAGCTGACAATTAACAGCTATATGGCAAAAAATAAATTTCCATACGAAGGGCTGCAAGAGAATATACGAAATCTAAAGACGCCAAAGATTGAAGTCTGGGAGAATCAATATCCTGATAAGGAATACACGATAACCTTGGAGAACCCAGAATTCACGTGTGTCTGCCCAAAGACAGGATTGCCGGATTTCGCAAATATAATCATTCAATATAAACCTGCTAAATCCTGTGTGGAGTTAAAATCTTTTAAGATGTATACTCTTTTCTACAGAGATGTAGGCATATTCCATGAACATCTGACAAATAAAATTCTGGAAGATTTTGTAAAGGCTTGTAAGCCAAAATGGGCTTATATCAAAAGCGAGTTTAATACAAGGGGCGGGATAAAGACAACGGTAACAGCGGAATATAAAAATGTCCCTCGTGGCACAAAGTAAAAGTAGGGCCGCTCGGGATCAATTTTTGCTGCACAAAAATTGGGGGGGGGTTACATGGCTAAAATGACAAACAGGGATATTTTAAAGATAGTGAAGGAAAAAAATGTTAAATTTATACGTCTGTGGTTTACAGACGTCCTTGGTTTTTTAAAAGGGTTTGCCATATCCCCGTCTGAATTAGAAGGCGCGCTGGAAGAGGGCATGGGGTTTGACGGATCTTCCATAGAGGGTTTTGCCCGCATAGAAGAGTCAGATATGATAGCCAGGCCTGACCCGGACACGTTTGAAATTTTGCCTTGGAGAGCTGGAGAGGAATATAGCGTTGCGAGGATGTTCTGCGACATATATGAGCCGAGCGGTAAACCTTTTGAAGGAGACCCGAGATTTGTCTTAAAGCGCAATTTAGCCAAGGCAAGAGAACTGGGTTTTACTTATAATGTGGGGCCTGAGCTGGAATATTTTTATTTTAAGGATTCGAAGACACCAGCGCCGCTGGATAACGGCGGATATTTTGACCTTGTGCCTTTAGATGTGGCGCAGGACCTGAGGCGGGATACAATATTTACCTTGCAGGCCCTTGGGATTACAGTCGAATACAGCCATCATGAAGTTGCGGCAAGCCAGCATGAGATCGATTTGCGCTATGCGGATGCGCTTACAATGGCTGACAATGTCATGACCTACAGGCTTGTTGTTAAGGAGGTTGCCCGCCAGCATGGGGTATATGCTACATTTATGCCAAAGCCTATTTTCGGCATAAATGGTTCAGGGATGCACGTGCATCAGTCATTATTTAAAGGGGATAAGAACGCATTTTTTGATAAAAGCGAAAAACATCATCTTTCAAACATAGGCAAGTCTTATACAGCCGGGATCCTGAGACATGCGCCTGAGATAACAGCTATTACAAGCCAATGGGTAAATTCATACAAAAGGCTGGTTCCTGGTTATGAGGCGCCTGTCTATATATGCTGGGCACAGATGAACCGTTCAGCGCTAGTGCGTATCCCTATGTATAAACCAGGAAAAGAAAAGGCTACAAGGATTGAATATCGTTCACCTGACCCGAGTTGCAATCCATACCTGGCATTCTCGGTAATGCTTGCCTCCGGATTAGAGGGCATAAGCAAGAAATACAAGCTTGGCGAGCCGGCAAATGACAATATCTATCACATGGGTGAGGAAGAAAAAGAGCGCGCAGGCATAAGATCCTTGCCAGAAGATCTCTTAGAGGCGATCAAGATTGCTGAAAATAGCAAGCTTATAAAAGAGTGCCTTGGAGATAAGGTGTTCGAGTATTTTATTCGTAATAAAAAGATGGAATGGAACGAGTATAAGGCGCAGGTCAGCCAGTATGAGATAGATAAATACCTGCCTATCTTGTAACTTTACAAATGGTGCATAGCACGAATTGTAAAGTTAGGAAGAGAGTAAAATGTTTATACATGTGGTGCTTTTTAAAATAAAACCAAAAGAGGTTAAGGATTATCGCAGAGATAGTATTATGTGGGCAAGGCACGCGAAAAAACACTCCAAAGGTTTTATTAGTTATTATACTATGCGCATGGCAGATGTGAAAGACCAGTATGTCTCTATATACAAATGGAAAACCAGGAATCATCACGATGTCTTTATGAAAGAATTCCATGATTTTCTTGTATCTAAATCCAATGCCAAGGTAAAGACGCTTGGTTACTATAATCTAAAAGCGTTAGATAAAGTTTTATGATCAGTTTTTTGGAGTAGCGAAGCGAATGAAATAAACTCGAATAGACCTTACCTTGTCCCGCTGCGTCGGCGGGACACATCCCGCCGACGCAGCGGGACAAGGTTCAGAGAACTGCATGCGAGTTTTTTGTTGACAAATTATTTTTTTGTAGTAAACTATATATAGAAGCGCAAGGTAGCGCTTGAGAATCAAAGCAAAGAAGCGTTCGAAGTTTAGAACGCTTTTTGTGTTTTTAGGATAACGCAGTCCTTTTTGGTAGAGTGAGTCTACTGGAAAGGATTTTTTTATTTTTAGGCTTTAGGGATATAAAATAATTCAAGGCGATATATGGAATTTGAAGCATTGTATAATAGAATAAGCCCTAGATTGATGAAAATAGCCAGTTTCTACGGAAAAAGAGGCTATTCTTTTGACAAGGATGACCTTTATCAGGAAATGACAGCTTATCTCTGGGGCAAGTTTAAGTTTGGGGTTCCAGAGGGGTTTAATGATACCTATATTATAAAGGGTTGTGAGTTTCATATATTAAATTATATGAGAAAAGAGAAAGAAAAGGTTTATAGGATAAGTATGGAGGAACCATTTAATGAAAGCGGGGATGCCTTAAGAGATACTTTTCAGGATAGTTCCCTTCCGCTGGATGTGTCAATTGACAGGAAGATGATGGTGGATCATATAATGAATAATGGTTTTTCAAAAAGGGAGAAAGATGTTTTCGGGCTTTTATTAGAGGGCTATACTGTGAGAGAGACAGGCGAGAGGCTTGGCATCTCTCATGTGATGGTCATAAAATTAAAGAATAGGCTGTTAAACGAAGTTACCAAATTGATGTGAAATTTACTTAAGGTAAGTGTAGAGGATGGCTTTAAGCCATCCTCTACAAAAGCACATCGTAGTGCATGATAAAGGCGTCAAATTTAATGCTGTGTAGGCATTTGGTTTGGCGTTTTTTATTTTTAAGAAAGGAGTTTAAAATGCGTATTTTAAAAATGATGATTTTCCTTGTCCTATGTCTCTTGTCCCTTGCCCCTGATATTTTTGCCACTGCCACTACTCACATATGGGCGCCATCTACAGATGTGCAGGGCTATAAAAAATGGCACCTGACATCTGATTTCTATGTGCCTACGGAAAGTAATTCAAGCGGGGTGAGGCCAAATACAATAACTAATTTTGGTTTGACTGTTGGGGCATTGCCTTTTGAAAAACTGAACGCCGAAGCAGGATTTGACCATAAATCAGGATATGGGGATATGGATGATTACCCGTGGTACTTTAATACTAAGATCGGTATACCTGAAAATGCTTATGGAAATTTTTTTCCTGCTCTCGCAGCAGGTATATATGATGTAGGCACAAAGGAGAATAAAACAGCATCTAACATTGTATACGCGAAAGCCGCTAAAACATTTTCATCCGGGGATTTTTCTCTAGGCAGGATTTCTTTGGGGGCATTTAAAGGGGACGGAGATTTACTTGTTCACGGTTCAAAGAAAGATAATAAAGGCCTTCTATTCGCATGGGAAAGGCCTGTCCCTGAGCTATTCGATAAGCTCTGGGTGTGCGTTGAATACCAGGGCACAAGGTCTTCATACGGATGCTGGAATACCGGATTTTCATGGAAATTCGCGGATAATGTTTCAGGTTTATTTGGGTATAATTTTTATAACGACAGGGATCTTGCTGATACCTATACAGTGCAAATGGATATAGATTTTTAAAAAAAGGGGTGGATTATGATTAACTCAGGTGATACAGCGTTTGTTTTGATTTCATCAGCTCTTGTTATGCTGATGACGCCCGCTCTGGCATTTTTCTACGGCGGCATAGTAAGGCGCAAGAATATTTTAGGCATTCTTATGCAATGTATGGCGATATTGTGTTTAGTGAGCATACAATGGGTGCTCATAGGTTATACATTATCTTTCTGCCCTGGAAATCCTGTTTTAGGGGGCCTTAGATGGTTTGGCCTGGCAGGGGTAGGGCTTGAACCTTATGCTGATTACGCGGGGACTATTCCTCATCAGGCATTTATGATATTCCAGGCCATGTTTGCGATTATTACGCCTGCCCTTATTATAGGTGCGTTTGCAGAGAGGATGAAGTTTTCAGGTTTTATGATTTTTATACTTTTTTGGGCAACGCTTGTTTATAACCCTATTGCACACTGGGTATGGGGAATAGGCGGCTGGCTTAGAAATTTAGGCGCGCTGGATTTTGCAGGAGGGACGGTTGTGCATGTAAATGCCGGTATAGCTGCGCTTGTGACAGCCTTATTAATAGGTAAAAGAAGAGGCGTTGATAAAAAACCAGCTTCGCCTCACAATCTGCCATTTGTGGTTTTAGGGGCAGGGCTTTTATGGTTTGGGTGGTTTGGGTTTAATGCCGGGAGCGCTTTGGCAGCAAACGGCCTTGCGGTAAACGCGTTTGTAGTTACAAATACAGCAGCTGCAGCAGCAGGTTTGAGCTGGGCAATCCTGGAATGGATGTTTAATGGCAAACCTACGATATTCGGGGCTGTAACAGGCGCTGTAGCTGGATTGGTGGCTATTACTCCTGCAGCAGGTTTTGTAAGTGTGATTCCGGCTATAATTATAGGTTTATTAGTGAGTGTATTTTGTTATATAGCAGTAGCGTATGTTAAACCGAAACTTGATTATGATGATTCACTGGATGCATTCGGAGTCCATGGTATAGGAGGCATCTGGGGAGCTTTAGCTACAGGGTTATTTGCCTCAAAGGCTGTTAATCCAGCTGGTTCGGATGGATTATTTTTCGGAAATCCGCATCAATTATTTGTGCAGGCAGTAGCGGTATCGGTTACAATCGTTTATTCTGCGATAGTTACCTTTATTATATATAAGGTTGTTGATTCAGCTGTAGGCATGCGCGTATCCGAGAAAGAAGAGGCAGTGGGCCTCGATCTGAGCCAGCATCGTGAAGGCGCTTATACAATGTTGGAATAATGTGTCCCTCGCGACACAGGGCAAAAATATGGTCGCTCGGGATCAAATTTTTTTTCACAAAATTTGGGAGGTATAAAATGAAACTTATAATAGCGATTATACAACCGAGTAAATTTTCGGAAGTAAGAGATGAGCTCTACAAGGCAGAGGTAAATCTTATCACTGTAAGCGAAGTCTTAGGTCATGGCAGGCAAAAGGGTTTTAGCGAGGTATATCGCGGAGTCAAAGAGATGGGCAATCTCTTAAAAAAGATACGGCTTGAGATTGCTGTTAATGAAAATTTTGTGGAGCCTACTATAAAGGCCATTATAAAGGCTGCCAAGACAGGCGAGACAGGTGATGGTAAAATCTTTGTTTTAGATTTGAAAGAGTGCGTGAGGATTAGGACAGAGGAGCGCGGCTTGCTTGCAATAGGTTAGAAATTACACCATTTCCACCCCACTCCAGAGGTGGCACCTCTGGAGTGGAAAATTGTGGTTACCAGGATAGCCTGTTTTTTACTTATGTCAGTAGAGATTAAGGCACATAGCAGTGTTGAACATTGGCGTTCAAAATGGTTAAGGAGATTAACCACTTTGCCCGCCTTTTTATTTTAGAAAGGAGATTAAAATGGCAAGATCAATCCACAAGAAATCAGCGCCCTCGGCAGAAGCAAAGACAATTAACCCTTTATTGAACGGCTCTTTCAATGAAAAAGCAGCAAGAGAAGTGATGAGCCTTATAAAGGAGAAAGGCATTAAGATTATTGATCTTAAATTCAACGACATGCCCGGGCTGTGGCAGCATTTTTCAATTCCCGCAACGGAATTGAAAGACTTGCCGGATTTGACGCGTTCGATATGGGTAGACGGTATAGGTTTTGACGGTTCTTCAATAAGAGGTTTTCAGAAGATCCAGGAATCAGACATGATTATGATACCGGATCCTACAACCGCCGTTATTGACCCTGTATGCGAGGTGCCTACGTTAAGCATGATATGCGATATCTATGACCCTTTGACCCGTAAAGCCTACAGCAGGGACCCGCGATTTATAGCAAAAAAAGCCGAGAAATACCTTAAAGATACTGGAATTGCCGATACGGTTTACTTCGGGCCGGAAGCGGAATTCTTTATTTTCAACAATATCCGGTTCGATCAGACGGAAAATTCAGGATATTATTTTATTGATTCCGATGAAGGAGACTGGAATACGGGCAGGGAGGAGAACCCTAACCTAGGCTATAAGATACGTTTCAAAGAAGGGTACTTTCCAGTGCCTCCGCATGATTCTTTGCAGGATTTGAGAAGCAAGATCATACTTAAGATGATAGAGGCCAGCATCAACATAGAGGTGCATCATCACGAGGTCGCTACCGCAGGCCAGTGTGAGATTGATATAAAATACGATAAGCTGACCAAGATGGCGGATGACCTGCTTATGTACAAATATATCATTAAAAATATGGCCAGGAAAAATAACATGGTAGCCACATTTATGCCGAAGCCTCTTTTCGCGGATAATGGTTCAGGCATGCATTGCCACCAAAGTCTTTGGAAGGACGGCACGAATCTCTTTTTTGATAAGAACGGGTACGCTCTTTTAAGCCAGACTGCAAAATATTATATAGGAGGGCTTTTAAAACATGCGAATAGCCTGATGGCTTTCTGCGCGCCTACGACAAATTCCTATAAGAGGCTTGTTCCAGGATACGAAGCTCCTGTTAACTTAGTCTATTCTGCAAGAAACCGTTCAGCAGCTGTGAGAATACCTATGTATACGGATAATCCAAAGTCCAAGAGGATTGAATTCAGGCCGCCTGACCCGTCATGTAACGGTTACCTTGCGTTTAGCGCAATGCTCATGGCAGGTTTGGACGGCATAAAGAATAAGATTGATCCCGGAGAGCCTAATGATACAGACCTATTTGAATTAAGCGCTGAAGAGCTCAAAAAAATACCTACGGTGCCTGGTTCACTGTATAGCGCGCTTAATGCCCTGGAAAAAGATCATGAGTATTTATTGCAAGGAGGGGTTTTTACCAAGGATGTGATAGATGTATGGCTTGAGTATAAACGTAGGAGAGAGATAGATGCGGTAAGAATGAGGCCACACCCGTACGAGTTTTATTTGTATTTTGATATTTGATTTATGTTCTGTAGGGGCGGAACAATGTTCCGCCCCTACAGATATTTTTTATCTATAGTTGCATAAAAATTAGGCAGTGATAAAATGGATATAGATAATTCCTTTATAACTGTAAAAAAGGGAGAGATATACCGCGTTGTTGTAGGCGGAATAGAAAAATCCCTTATAGAAAAAGCCCTGGAATACACATCCGGCAATCAGGTCACTGCTGCAAAACTCCTTGGTATCAACAGAAATACGATACGTACAAAGATAAAAAAATTAACTATAAACATAGATAAATTTAAGCAATAAAATATGGTGCCTGTTCAACTTGCGAAGTTGTACAGGTGATGATATGAGAGAATATAATTATTTTCCAAAAAAACAGGGTTTGTATGATCCACAGTTTGAACACGACAACTGCGGGGTGGGGTTTGTCTGTAATATAAAAGGCGAGAAAACAAACCTCATTATCAGGCAAGGTATCGAGGTTTTGAGGCGCTTGTCTCACCGCGGAGCCGTTGGTTCAGACCCCAAGACAGGGGATGGTGCGGGGATATTGATCCAGATCCCGCACGAGTTCTTTAAAAAGGCGGCAAGCGTTAATAAGATTGATTTACCGGCCCGGGGCTCATACGGGACAGGATTGGTTTTTTTGCCTCAGGACGCTAAAGAGCGCCTGTTTTGCAAAGAGGCGTTTGAAAAAATTGTCAATGAAAACGGCCAGGCTCTCCTGGGATGGCGCAGTGTCCCAATCGATGATTCCGATATCGGAAGAAACGCTAAAAGCACGGAGCCTGTTTTTGAGCAGATTTTTATAGCAAAAAATAAAGATCTTCATGATGAGCTGGCATTTGAGAGAAGGCTTTACGTTATCAGAAAAGAGGTGGAGGGTGTTATCCGTGCATCTGATTTAAACCAGAAGAAGGCTTTTTATATAACTAATCTTTCGTGCCGCACGTTTTCTTATAAAGGCCTTCTCATGCCGGAGCAGCTGGAGAATTTTTTTCCGGACCTTAAAGATGAAAACATAAAAAGCGCTTTGTGTATGGTGCATTCGCGTTATTCAACCAATACCTTTCCTACATGGGATCTGGCACAGCCTTTCAGGTTCCTGGCGCATAACGGGGAGATAAATACCCTGCGGGGCAATATAAACGGCATAAAAGCAAGAGAGAGGCTTCTTTCCAGCAAATTTTTCGGCACTGACATAGAAAAGCTGAAACCGGTTATTGTTGAAGGGGGAAGCGATTCAGCGGCGATAGATAATGTTTTCGAGCTTTTAGTTTTATCCGGGAGATCCCTTGAGCACGCGATGATGATGCTTATCCCCGCCGCATGGGAGCACAATAAATTCATGGGCAAAGAGCTCAGGGATTTTTACAAATATCACGCCTGTTTTATGGAGCCGTGGGACGGGCCTGCCGCGATAGCTTTTACAGACGGGAAAAATATCGGAGCGGTGCTGGACAGGAACGGCCTGAGGCCTGCCCGCTATATTATAACTAAGAACGATTTTGTAGTAATGGCTTCTGAGGCCGGAGTTCTGGATATAGATCCGGGGGACATCAAGCTTTCCGGAAGGATCGCTCCTGGCAAGCTTCTTTTTGTTGATACCGAAGCGGGATGCATAGTGGACGATTTCAAGATAAAAGAGAGCGTGTCGACGCGTTCTCCTTACGGTAAATGGAATGCGGAAAATATTGTGGATCTGGACGAGCTTGTCGCAAGCGGCGCAAGCAATAAAAAATCAGAAGATATAATCTCCAGACTAAAGGCCTTTGGTTATTCTAGGGAAGACCTCAAAATAATCATAAAGCCTATGGCTGAAGACGGCAAAGAGCCTGTAGGTTCAATGGGCAACGATACGCCCCACGCGTTTCTATCGAAGAATCCCCAGGTTCTTTATAACTATTTCAAGCAGCTATTCGCGCAAGTCACTAACCCGGCGATAGATTCCATAAGAGAGAAGATTGTAATGAGCCTTGAGAGTTTTATAGGGCCTGAAAAAAATATATTGGAAGACTCTCCCTGGCATAGCCATAAACTCAGGGTAAAAAATCCTGTGTTAACAAATGAAGAAATCCAGAATTTACGCGATATCAGCGTAAATAGTTTCAAAACAAAGACCATATATACTTTTTTTGACGCATCGAGCGGCAAAGAAGGTTTTGCGCGTTGCCTGGAAAGGATCTGTTTCGAAGCGGAATACGCTATTGAAAAAGGGTATTCTTTTATCATATTGAGCGATCAGGGGGCTGACAAAGATAATGTCGCTCTTCCCGCTCTTCTGGCCACAAGCGCCATCCATCAGTATCTTGTAAAAAAGACCATACGCTCTCAGGTGGCGCTGATAGTTGAAAGCGCAGAGCCCAGAGAGGTGCATCACATAGCTTTGCTTTTCGGTTACGGAGCGGATTGCGTAAACCCATACCTTGCTTATGAAGCAGTAGCGTATTTGATAGAAGAAAAAGAAATCCGTCTGGAGCTTAAAAGCGCGTTGAAAAATTACAACAAGGCTTTAACGGACGGCATGCTGAAAATATTGTCAAAGATGGGGATATCCACGCTCAGGAGTTACCGCGGCGCTCAGATATTTGAAGCCTTGGGCCTGGATAGTGAATTTGTCGAAAAATATTTTACCGGCACCGTGTCCAGGATAGGAGGGGTAAACCTTGAAGGGATAGCGGATGAAACTATCCAAAGGCATAACGCCGCTTATTGCCAAAGAGGCGTAAATCCGCATTATTTAGCAAGCGGCGGGATTTACCAGTGGAAAAAAGACGGGGAGTTCCATCTTTGGAATCCCGACAGCATAGCTGCTTTACAGGATGCCACGCGCAATAATGATTATGAAAGATATAAAGAGTTCAGCCTGATGATCAATGACCAGTCAGCCAATCCGGTAACTTTAAGGAGCCTGCTTGAGTTTAAAAAGCCTGAGCCGGTTTCTATCGACGAGGTTGAGCCTGTTGAAAATATCATGAAACGTTTCGCTACCGGGGCTATGAGCTTTGGTTCTATTTCAAGGCCAGCTCATGAGACAATCGCTATTGCCATGAACAGGATCGGAGGCAAATCCAATACCGGAGAAGGCGGCGAAGACCCTAATAGATTTATAACCCTGCCTAACGGAGATTCAAAAAGAAGCGCTATAAAACAGGTCGCTTCCGGAAGATTTGGCGTTACCATAAACTATCTGGTTAACGCGGACGAGATACAGATAAAGATCAGCCAGGGAGCAAAGCCGGGCGAGGGAGGCCAGCTGCCGGGGCACAAAGTAAGCGAGGTGATTGCTAGGACCAGGTATACGACCCCTGGCGTTACTCTTATATCGCCTCCGCCGCA
>Ga0172370_10005477_pt1 | contig 16342 bp, 13 predicted proteins | sample LakKiv5m_FD_114538 | JGI IMG/M metagenome (GOLD analysis project Ga0172370, IMG submission 114538) | Freshwater microbial communities from Kabuno Bay, South-Kivu, Congo - kab_022012_11.5m | ecosystem: Environmental > Aquatic > Freshwater > Lake | place: Democratic Republic of the Congo...
CGAGGCAGGCGCAGACGACTACAGCGTCTCCGTGGCCGATGCGCAGACCGCCGGCCGCGGTCGCGCGGGCCACACGTGGTTCTCGCCGCCGTCGAGCGGCCTGTGGTTCTCGCTCGGCTTCCGACCCGCGCTTCCCGTCGCGGACTGGGCGCGCCTGACGCTCGTCACGGGCCTCGCCGTCGCGGAGGCCCTCGAGCGTGCCACGGGCCTGCACGTGCGGCTCAAGTGGCCCAACGACCTCGTGGTGTCACCCGAGGGCGGTGCGCCGCTGAAGCTCGGCGGCATCCTGTGCGAGCTGGTGCAGGCCGCCGGCCGCCCTGCGTGCGTGGTCGGCGCCGGCATCAACGTCACCACCCCGGCAGACGCGTTCCCCGAGGAGCTGCGCGGCGCGGCGACCTCGCTGCTCGGCGCGGGCGGCCGTATCGACAGCCGTACCGCCCTGCTCGGCCTGCTGCTCGTCGCGTTGCGAGGCGCGCTCGAGACCTTCACGTCGCGCGGCGGCGCCCTCGATCTGCCATCGCTCGATGCCCGCCTCGCCGGGCTCGGTGGGCCGGTCGAGGTTGGCGTGCTCGTCGACGACATGCTGGTGCAGGTGCGCCGCGGCGTGCTCGTGGGGCTCGACGCGTCCGGCCTGCCGCGCTTGCGCTTCGAGGACGGTACGATCGCGACCACCGACGCGACGACCATGCGGATCGGGATCGGGCAGGAGTAGACCCATGCTGCTCGCCATCGACATCGGCAACACGCAGACCGTCGTCGGTGTCTACCGCGGGCCCACGCTCGTCGAGCACCTGCGCCTCGAGTCGAGCCGCGCCCGCACGACCGACGAATACGGCGCGCTGCTGACCATGCTGCTGACACAGCGCGGTCTCGCGATCCCCGAGATCCACAACGCGATCCTCGCCTCCGTGGTGCCGCCGCTGACCGACACGTTCGTGCGCCTGGTGGAGAAATTCCTCGGTCAGACGGCGCTCGTCGTGGGGCCGGGGATCAAGACGCACATGCCCGTGCTCTACGAGAACCCGCGCGAGGTCGGCGCCGACCGCATCGTCAACGCGGTCGCGGCCTTCCATCGCGTGCGCGCGGCCGCGATCGTGGTGGACTTCGGCACGGCGACCACCTTCGACGCGATCTCGAAGCGCGGCGAGTACATGGGCGGTGCCATCGCTCCCGGCATCGGGATCAGCGCGGAGGCCCTCTTCGCGCGCGCATCCAAGCTCCCGCGCGTCGAGCTCGTGCGGCCACGCCACGTGGTCGGCCGCAATACGGTCGCGTCCATGCAGTCGGGCCTCGTGTTCGGCTACGTTGGCCTCGTCGAGGGGATCGTCGCGCGCATGCGGGCCGAGATGGCCGCACAGGGCTCGCCGGTGGAGCGCGTCATCGGCACGGGTGGCCTCGCGCCGCTCATCGCCGACGAGACGCAGGCCATCGACGAGGTCGACGAACACCTCACCCTGGAGGGACTGCACCTGATCTTCGAGCTCAACCGTCCACAGGACAAGCCCGACAAGCCTGACGTCGCCGAGCATCGCGACGGCGCGGCGGGCTGAGCTGTGTGCCGCACCACGCCGCTCGTCGTCAGTGAGGTGTACGCCTCGCTCCAGGGGGAGTCCACGCAGGCGGGGCGCCCCTGCACGTTCGTGCGCCTGACAGGGTGCCCGCTGCGCTGCGTCTGGTGCGACACGGCCTGGGCTTTCCACGGCGGCGAGCGGACGACGCTCGGCCACGTGCTGGATCGCGTACGCGCGTTGGGGCTGCCGCTCGTCGAGGTCACGGGCGGTGAGCCGCTGTCGCAGGCGGGTTGCGTGCCGCTGTGCGACGCTCTGCTCGCCGCGGGCTACGAGGTCATGCTCGAGACGAGCGGGGCCTTCGACCTCGCGCCGGTCGATCCACGCGTGCGGCGGATCGTGGACCTGAAGTGTCCGGATTCAGGGGAAGTCGACAAGAACAGGTGGGAAAATCTCGCGCTGCTGGGTCCGGGAGACGAGCTGAAGGCGGTCGTCGCCTCGCGCGCGGACTTCGATTGGGCGCTCGACGTGCTGCGCGAACGGTTGGCTGCGCTGCCCTGTTCCGTGCTGTGGTCGCCCGTGTGGAGCGCCGTCGCGCCTGCCGATCTGGCGGCCTGGATCCTGGAGGCGCGGGCGCCAGGGCGCCTGCAGTTGCAGCTGCACAAGGTCCTGTGGCCCGGCGCAGACAGAGGTGTGTAGGCGCTCAAACGCCTGAAACGCAAGGAGAACGCTCATGGAACGCGAATCCGGCAGCCCGCCCCGCCACACGCGCATCGTCGCGACCGTTGGCCGCTGCGCCGGGCCGAGCTGGCCCATCTACCTCGACGCGCTCGCACACGCGGGCGCCGACGTGCTGCGGCTGAACATGTCGCACGCGTCCGAGGGCTACGCGAAGGAGCGCGAGATTCTCGGCTGGTGCAACGGCCCCGCCATCGCGGGTGGTCTGCCGCGCGTGGCGGCGCTCGGCGACCTCTCGGGCCCGAAGGCGCGCATCGGCCACGTGGCCGACGCCGGCGTGCCGCTCGAGGTCGGCGGCGAGGTGACGCTCCGACCCGGCACCGAGAGCGACGATCCGGCCATGGTGCCCGTGCCCGAGCCCATCGGCCCGGCGCTGCTGGCAGCCTGCGCGCGCGAGCTGTGCCGCGGCGGCGGCGCCTTGCCGCGCATCTACCTCGGGGACGGAGAACTCGTGCTGGACGTCATCGAAGCCGGCCCGCAGGGCGCGCGCTGCCGTGTGGCGGCCGGCGGCACACTGCGATCGCGCAAAGGCATCGCGCTGCGCGGCGTGGACCTGGATCTGGAGCCCTTCACCGACAAGGACCGGCGCGATCTGGCGTTCCTGCTCGAAGCGGGCGTGACGTTCCTGGCCGTGAGCTTCGTACGCACGGCCGACGATCTGCGCCGCGTCCGCGCGTATGCCCGCGACGCGCTCGGCCACACCCAGCGCCTCTTCCTGATCGCGAAGATCGAGACGGTGGCGGCCGCCGACAACGCCGAGGCCATCCTCGCCGAGGCCGACGGCATCATGGTCGCGCGCGGGGACCTCGGGCTGCAGCTCCCGCTCGAGGCGGTGCCGAACGTGCAGAAGCGGCTCGCGCGGCTCGCCCGCTCGGTCGCCAAGCCCTGCGTGGTCGCGACCCAGATGCTGGAGTCGATGACCCGAGCCTTCGAGCCCACGCGCGCCGAGGCCTCCGACGTGTTCAACGCCATCCTCGACGGCGCCGACGCCGTGATGCTGTCGGGTGAGACGAGCATCGGCGACCACCCGGAGGAGGTCGTTCGGGTGATGGATCGCCTCGCGCGCGCCGCCGAGGCCAACCGCCGCGCGGGCTCAGAGCGCCTCGACGCCGAGCGCCGCACGCTCAGTGCCGCCGCACACGCGTCCTCGGACGCCACGTTCTGGGGACGTGTCAACGAGGACTTCGCGCTCTCGGCCGTGCAGTTCGCCGAGCGCATCCCCGCCCGCGCCATCGTGAGCTTCTCTCGCACGGGCTCGACGACGCGCCGCCTCGCCCGCTACCGTTCGGTCGTGCCGCTGCTCGCCGTGTGCAAGGACCTCCGCGTCGCGCGCGAGTTACTTTTGTGTTACGGCGTGTTACCTGTACCTATCCCCCTCTCCGAGGTGCGCGAGGAGGGGCAGCCCGGCCTGACCCAGCTGCTCGTCCGGGCCCGAGACACGCTCCGCACGCTCGGCCGCCTGCAGCCAGGCGACGCGCTCGTCGTAACGGCCGGCATCGACGCGCCCAAGGGCACGACCAACACGCTGCGGGTGGTGGTCGAAGGCTGATCCCGAGCCAGGCCACCCTCATCGCGGGTGCGGATCGCAATCCGAGAGCGCACATGTTAGTGTGTGTCCGTGCTGCGCCACGGCCGCACGGGGGGAAATCATGGGGACGAGGTCTTTGTCTTTGCTCGTGCTCTGCGCGATCGGCGTGTGCCTGTCGGTCTCCGCGTGCTCATCTGCGTCGGGCGGCGGCGGCAAGAAGTCCGACGCGGCGGGATCCGACGGGCTCATTACGGCGGCCGACGCGGCCGACGGCGGGACCAGCGGCGGTGGCAGCGATGTCGTCGGCGCCGAGGTCCTCACGCAAGACGCGATGGAATCGCCCGCAGACACCGCCGGCGGCACGGCAGGCGACGCTGCGGCGTCCGCCGACTTCGGCCTCCCCGAGGGCGACGATCTCACGCCCGCACAGGACATGGGCTACATGCCCGACGCGATCGAACCGGCAGACGTCGACCCCGCCCCGGATACAATGACGATCTCGGACAGCGGCGGCTCGGACGCCCCGGCCCCCATCGAGGCGACGTCCGGCTCGGACACGCAGGCCACCCCGGACGGCGCGGCGAAGAGCGCCTGCTGCACGCCGACCGACGGCAGCTCGGGCTGCCCCGCGGACAAGAACGTCGAGGCCTGCGTGTGCGAGCAGGACCCGTATTGCTGCGAGACCGAGTGGGACAGCCTCTGCGCGGGAGAGGTCCAGACGTACGGCTGCGGCTTCTGCGGCGCGAGCGCCGACGCCAGCGGCGGCACGGAGACGAGCAAGACCGACGCCGGACCACCCGACACCGCCGGCGCGACCAACGCGTGCTGCACGACGAGCCAGAAGCCCGGCTGCGTCGACAAGGTGATCGAGGCCTGCGTGTGCAAGGAGGACGCCTACTGCTGCAATACAGCCTGGGACAGCATGTGCGCGAGCGAGGTCGGCTCGCAGAGCTGCGGCACCCCGTGCAGCTCCGGCACCCCAGACGCGTCGGGCGGCAGCGACGGCATGCCCATCTACGATGCGAGCGGCGCCCCGCCGGACGCTGGCTGATCCCGGCGAGCGAGCCTGATGCTCACGGTCGTACTGCTCGTCGCGTCGAACGTCTTCATGACCATCGCGTGGTATGGCCACCTGCGCTTCCGCGACGTGAGCCTGTGGAAGGTCGTCCTGGCGAGTTGGGGCATCGCGCTGTTCGAGTACTGCTTGCAGGTGCCGGCCAACCGTCTGGGCTATGGATCGTTTACGGCGTATGAGTTGAAAATTATTCAGGAAGTCATCACGCTCGTGGTGTTCATGGGCTTCGCCTTCCTGTGGCTGCGCGAGTCTCCGCGCTGGAACCACGTCGCCGCGTTCGGTCTGCTCGTGGGTGCCGTGATCCTGACGTTTCTGCCCGGCGCGCGGGCGTGATAGAGTGCGGGCCCCACCTCGGAGGATCGCAATGCGTACCCCGTTTCGTTCTCGAATCGCCCTGAACCTCGCGGCATTCGCGACCTGTGCCCTCGCTGCGCCTGCCTTCGGCGCGGCGCTCAAACTCCAGGTCGACGGCGCGCTCGTGTCGGTGGCCGGCGCGCCCGCGCCCGACGGCGGCTACGGCATGGCCTTCCGCTTCTACGCCGCCGCGACCGGGGGGGACTACCTCTTCCAGGAGACGAACCTGGGCGTCGCGGTCAAGGGCGGCCACTTCTCCTACGTCCTCGGCACCGACCCGAAGAACCCGCTCGACGATGGGCTCTTCGTGAAGTCGGAGGCCCGCTACATCGGCGTGCAGGTGGGGGGCGAGGCGGAGCTGCCGCGCGTGGAATTGCTCACGGTTCCGTATGCTTCGCGCGCATCGTGGGCGTCGGAGGCGGCCTCGCTCGCCTGCTCGGGCTGCCTCGGCGCGGGCCAGATCGGCGCCGCGGCCATCACGACCCCGGCCATCGCGGACGCGGCGGTCACGGCCGACAAGCTCGCGGCGGGCGCCGTGCAGGCCACACACGTCGCGTTCACCTACGCGAACTCCGACACCAAGGGCGGCGACGCGCTCGTGGCGAAGCTCGCGCAGGACCTCCAGTGCACGGGCTGCGTGGGGACGGCCGCGCTCGCCGACGGCGCCGTGACGTCGAAGAAGGTCGACGCGAACTTCGTGAGCGATCTCACGCTCGTCAAGGCAAGCGATCTGGCGCTGGTCGCGACCACCGGCAAGTACTCGGATCTGCAAGGCGGGCCGGACCTCTCGCCCTACGCCAAGACGGCCGATCTCACGCCCTACGCCAAGACGGCCGATCTCGCCGCGTTCGGCAAGCTCGCCGACGCCAACACCTGGGCCGCCGTCCAGACTCACGGCGCAGACGTGGACTTCGCGAAGCACACCGCGCTGAACTTCCGCTTCCAGACGGCCGAGGCCGATCCCGCGCCCTGCGACGCGAACGCGATCGGATTTACTTACTTTAATTCGAAAAGCTCCAGCCTCCTCTTCTGCGACGGCAAGTCCTTCAAGCCGCTGGCGATCCTTGGCGAGATCGGCTCCATCAACAACCCGGCCAAAAGCTGCGCCGCGGTCCTCAGCGCCAAGCCCGGTGCGGCAAGCGGCGCCTACTGGCTCAAGCTCGTCTCGGGCAGCACGGTCCAGGTCTACTGCAACATGACCGACTACGGCGGAGGCTGGACGCTCGTGCTCAAGGCCGGCATCGGCACGGAGCTCGCGACCGTGGGCCGCACGGGCGCCTTCGATCCGCCCGCCACCGACCCGAACAAGCCTGGCGACAACACGATCTACAAGCTCTCGGACGCCAACATTAACGGACTGCGCACGCCAGCGGGCGGCGCGATCGGCTACTGGGTCGTCACGCCGGGCAACGGAGCCGCCATCGGGCCCTACAGCGGCGCCGAGATCTTCCACCGCTCCGACTGCGCATTCCAGATGAACCAGAACCAATCACAAGTAAAATCAACCACTTGCCATCAGTGGACGATCTCGTACGGGGCGAGCCCGAGCTGGAACACGGGCTGGCACTGGAACAACAGCGACACGGTGAGCTACGCCTGGGCCTTCGGCTACGGCAACACGGGGACCTGCCACAACGACGGCACCGACCTCGGCGCGCATGAAGGCGGCCACGCGCCCTTCCACCGCGGCTGGTGCGGCTCGCAGGCATGGGGCATGGTCTGGGCGAGATAGCGAGCGGCGATCGGGCGGCGTGCGCGGCCTCGCTGGGATTCAGTCGCGGTGTCGTGTGTCGCGTTGACGGCGGGCCGCACGATGATCCGATCGGTCGCGGTGGCGATGCTTCGACTTCTCCGCGTCCGACGCTTCGTTGTGTCCCCGGACACGCCTTCCGAGCGGGAAGCACGACTTTGACCGGACAGGTTGAACTCTGGGCGGGTCAGGAAGTCTGGATTCTTGGGGCCGCCCAATCGAACTCCCGACCCACCGGGCGCATCACCCCAACCCATACTTCTTCAGCTTCTCGATGAGCGTCACGCGGCTCACACCCAGTCTCCGCGCGGTCTCGCTCTGGTTGCCGTGGCAGCGGGCGAGCTCGTCGGCGATGAGGCCGCGCTCGAAGAGCCCGACGCGATTGCGTAGGGCCATGTTCGTCGGACCTTCGCCCTGGGCGGCGCCACCGAAGGGATCATCGTCGATGCAGGGGCCCGAGGCGAGCGCGACGAGACGCTCGATCGCGTGCTCGAGCTCCCTGACGTTGCCGGGATAGCGGCCGGCGCGCAGCCTCGCCATGGTGTTTGCGCCGAGCCTCACTTCTCCGATGCCGAAGCGGTGTGCGGCGCGGTGGGCGAAGTACTCGGCGAGCGGGAGGATGTCCTCCGGGCGCTCGCGCAGCGGCGGCACGTGGATTCGCACGACGTCGAGGCGATAGAAGAGGTCGCGCCGGAACGTGCCGCGCTCGACCTCGCCGGCGAGGTTTCGGTTGGTCGCGGCGATGACGCGCACGTCGACCTTGACGCTGCGATCCTCGCCGACGGGGCGGATCTCTTTCTCCTGCAGCACGCGTAGCAGCGCGCCCTGCGTCTGCGGATCCAGCTCGCCGATCTCGTCGAGCAGCAGCGTGCCGCCGTCGGCCTCGCGGAAGAGTCCGGGCCTCGCGCGCTGCGCTCCCGTGAACGCGCCGCGAGCGTGTCCGAAGAGCTCGGCCTCCGCGAGATCGCGCGGAAGGGCGGCGCAGTTGAAGCGCACGTAGGGCTTGCCCGCTCGCGGAGAGGCCTTCACGAGCGCCTGCGCGACGAGCTCCTTGCCCGTGCCGCTCTCGCCCGTGATGAGCACGGTGACGTCGCGCGGCGCGACGCGTTCGACGAGATCGGCCACGCGGCGCAGCGCCTCGGACTCGAAGACCATCGTCTTGCGCAGCGCCAGCTCGCCTCGCAGGCGCCTGTTCTCTTCGCGCAACGTCGCCGTCTCGAGCGCACGCCGCACCACCCGGGCGACTTCATCGGCGTCGAAGGGCTTCGCGAAGTAGTCGAGCGCGCCTCGCTTCATTGCGTCGACGGCGACTCGCTCGGATCCATGCGCCGTGATGACGATCGCGCGCGGCGCACTGGGTGTGCTCGCGAGCGCGTCGAGAAGCCCCAGCCCGTCGAGCACTGGCATTCGGAGATCCGTGAGCACCAGATCGATCCCGCCGCGCTGCACCTGATCGAGCGCCGCGAGCCCGTCGCCGGCCTCCTCGACAGAGACGCCTTCGTCCTCGAGGATCGCGCGCAGCGTGAAGCGCACCGCGGGTTCGTCGTCTACCACCAACACGCATGGCGCCATCTCAGCCTCCCTCGACCGGCGCCTCGACGGGCGGATCGCACGGCAGCTCGACGCGCGCCACACAGCCACCGCAGTCACGATCCGCGAGCACTAGCGTTCCGCCGTGCTGCTCCGCGATGGCCCGCGCGATGACGAGGCCGAGCCCGCTGCCGAGCGCCTTGGTCGTCGCTCCGGCGGTGAACAGGCGACTGCGCACGGCATCCGCGAGGCCCACGCCCGTGTCCTCCACCTCGAAGACGACGCGCGCACCGTCCTGCTCCGAGGCGCGCAGCTCGACGCGTCCGCCGCGCGGCGTGGCCTCGAGCGCGTTGCCCACGAGGTTGCCCAGTATCTGCTTGAGCTTGCGCGGATCGCACCGGCATGACACGCCCGGCCCGCACGTCCCTGCGAGCGTGACACCCCGCTCGATCGCAGCGCCCTCGTGCAGCACGATCACCTCCTCGACGAGCTTCGACGCCGCGATTTCGCGTAGCGTGAGCGCTTGGACCGGGCGCGAGAAGTTGAGGAACTCCTCCACGATCGCCGCCATGCGCCGCACCTCGCCTTGCAGCACGCCCATCTGCTCGGCCTCGCGGCCCGACTCGGGGAGCTTGCGCGCGAGCAGCGACGACAGACCCGAGATGGACGCCAGCGGGTTCTTCAGCTCGTGCGCGAGCGCACCCGACAGATCCAGCAGCGCGCGGTTGCGCTCGCGCATGCTCTCGAGCGCCTCGTGGCGCGCGTGCGCGGCGGCCATCACGGCCCTGTCGAGCGCGGCGCGGATGCGCAGGCCGAAGGTCGCTGCGACCGGCAGCACGAACGTCGCAACGATGGAGATCGTCCAGCGCCACGCGGGGTTCGACGTGAGGCCGCCATGCAGCAGGGCCGGCACGAGCAGCGGCCCGTCGGCGAGCGATGCCACGGTCGCGAGCGTCCACACCGTCACGAGTTGCGCACCGAGCAGCACCGCGAGCAGCGAGAGATCGCCGAGCGCGGTCCCCGCGACCGCGGCCACCGGCATGTAGAGCAGGATGAACGGGCTCTCGATGCCGCCCGTGACCACGATGATCGCCGTGTGGATGCCCCAGACCGACGCGATGAGCGACAGGATGGCGCGCGGTCCGAGGCCTTCGACACGCTTGCGGCGGTGGTCCCATGCGGCGAGCAGGCCGATCGCAGCGCCGGTCGCGGCGAGGAGCCACGCGCGCCACGTGCTCGGATCGCCGAGCAGGAAGAAGCCTACGAGCGCGAGATCCGCCGACACCATTACCCACCGCAGTCGCAGGAGCACGCCCATGGGGCGACCGAGCTCGCGCAACGTGAGCGCCTTGAGCTCTGCTTCGGTCGGCGCGGGCGGGGGCTGAGCGGGGCCGGGGCGCATGGTGGGGTCTCCGAGCCCGCTTGTAAGGTTTTTAGACACCCCTGTCGATATTCCTGACATGTTCCGCGCGGCCTCGCTGCCCTCACGCACGCCGCGCTCAGCGTCGCGGCGGCCTCCTGTCACGTCCCGCTCGGCTTCCATCGTGTCCCTGCCCGCGCCGCGCGCGCGTTCGTCCGGCCTACCCAGCGAAATGCGTGCCATGGCGCCGGTGCGAGCGGCCCCAGTGCGATGGCACGGTGCTTGCGATGGATGCGGGTGGACTTCCGGGCGCCGGGGGTGCGTGCGATGGGCGACATGAGGAAGGGCTGGTGGGTGTTGGCGTTGCTGCTGCCGGTCCACGCGTGGGCCGAGGACCTGCCGATGACGCAGGAGGAGGCCGTGCGCGCGGTGATCGCGCGTCACCCGGCCGTCGAGGCGACGCGACGTGGCGAGGCCGGAGCGGAGGCGCGGCGGGCGCAGGCCGAGACGGCGTACCTGCCGAGGCTCGGGCTCGACGCGACGTATAGGCTCGCGGGGCCCATCCCGGTGCTGGTGATGGACACTGGTTTGACGCCGCCGGGCGCGAGCGGACCGCTGACCATCCGTCGCGAGGTGGGCGTGCTCAACAACGTGTCGGCCGGCGCGAAGGCGGGCTACCGCCTCTTCGACTTCGGTGCGCGGTCGGCGCGCGTCGATGGGGCGGGCGAGGCCGTGGCGGCGAGCCGGGCCGAGCAGGGCGAGCGGGCGGCGGATCTCGCGCTCGGGGTGCGGAAGGCGTACGCGAGCGCGGTCTTCCTCGGCGAGGCCGAGGCGGTGACGGTGCGCGCTCTCGCGACCGCGAACGAGGATCGCGCACAGCAGGTGCTGCGCAAACAGGCGGGCCTCGGGGATGATCTCGCGCTGGCGGCGGTGGACGCACGCGTCGCGGAGCTCGAGGCGCGGCAGTCGGATTTGCGCGAGAAGCGCGCGCAGGCGCTCAATTCGCTCGCCCTGCTGCTCGGGCGACGGGCGGACGAGACGGTGCGCCCGACCGAGACGCTCGCGCAGCTCGCCGGTGCCGCGACCCTGCGCGCGACGGAGCCGGTCGGTACGCACCCGTCGATCGCACGGCTCGACGCGATAGGCCGAGGTGTGCGCGCGCAGTCGGTGGCGCTCGGGAGGCAGGGCCTGCCCGCGCTCGACGTCTTCGGACTGGTCGCGTGGCAGTACCCGAAGAGCTTCTTCGAGACCGATGCGTCGGGCGTCGTGTATGCCCTGGGCGCGGCGTTTTCGTGGGACGTCTTCGACGGCGGGATGCGGAGCAAGCAGCAGCGCGAGCTCGAGGCAAAGGCGGCGGAGATCGGCGCGCTCAAACGCGCGGCAGACGAGGATCTGGTGCGACGGCGTGCGGACGCGCGATCGACGTTGCGGGCCTCCCACGGCGCGCTGCGAGCGGCGAGGCGCGCGCTGGAGGCGGCCGAGGTCTATGCGCGGATCGCACGGACAGCAGCGGGCGCGGGTACAGGCACGCAGCTCGACGTCCGGCGTGCGGACGACGGTGTGGATCGCGCGCGGCTCGCTCTGTTGTCGGCGCAATACGATGCGGCGATGGCGCTCGGGGCGCTGTGGCATGCGGAGGGACGCGCGGCGTTGCAGACGACCGGGCTCGGGGAGGCGAAGCGATGAAGAAGGTGGCCGTCCTGTTCGTGGTGCTCGTGCTCGGTTTGAGCGCGGCGCTATACCTGAAGCTGCGAGCGCAGCGCGTGGAGGCCGATCGCGCCTCCGGTGGTTCGGCGACGCTCGAAGGCACGGAGGTCGCCGTTACGGCGCGCATCGCCGCGCGCATCGTGGCGATCAATGCCCGCGAGGGAGACGCCGTTCATGCGGGCGACGTGCTCGTGGAGCTGCAATGCGACGAGCCGAAGGCGCTGCTCGCGCAGGCGGAGGCGGCGGTCGCCGGCGCGAAGGTGGCGCAAGAGGCGTCCAAGCTCGCAGTGCAGCTCGCGGAGCAGGCCGAGCTCGGCGCGGCGCGTCAAGCGGTGGCGGCAATGGCGGTGGCCAAGGCCACGAAGGCGCAGCGGGCGGCGCTCGAGGTGCAGCACGCGGCGGCGGCTCGCGCGGCGGCGCGCGTGCAGAAGCTGCAAGCGGCGGGCGCGACGTCGGAGCAGGCGCTCGATTCGAGCGTGACGGCATCGAGCGGTCTGGAGCGGCAGATACGCGCGATCGGCGCAAGCGCGGACGCCGCAGGCGCGCAGGCCGCGGCGGTCGCGACCGGCAAGGGCACGGCGGAGGTGCAGGTGCGCATCGCCGAGACGCGCAGCAAGGGGAGCGCGCAGGAGCTGGCGGCGGCCGAGGCGACGCGCGCGCGGGCGCAGGCGGGCGTCGACGAGTGCGTGCTGCGCGCGCCGCGCGACGGCGTCGTCCAGACGCGCGCCTACGAGCCGGGCGAGGTGGTGTTGCCCGGCACGCGCGTGCTGACGTTGGTCGACGCGCGTGAGCTCACGGCCACGTTCTACCTGCCCAACGCCGAGCTCGGCGCCGCCGCGCAGGGCCGCGCGGTGACGTTCATGGCCGACGCGTTGCCGGGCCAACGCTTCGAAGGCAGGATCCTGCGCGTCAGCACGACGGCCGAGTTCACGCCGCGCAACGTGCAGACGCGGGAGGATCGCGACCGGCTCGTCTACGCGGTGGAGGTCGCCATCGACAACGCGGACGACCGCCTGCATCCCGGCATGCCGGTCGAGATCGCGATCCCGGGCACGGAGCGCGTGCGTCCATGATCACCTACACTGCCGGCCCGGCGATCCAGGCGGACGGGCTCGTGCGCTCGTTCGCGCAGACGCGTGCGGTCGACGGTGTCTCGATAGCCGTGCGTCCGGGAGAGCTCTACGGCCTCGTGGGTCCCGACGGCGCGGGAAAGTCGACGACCATGCGGATGCTCGTGGGGCTCGTGAAGCCCGACCGGGGCGCCGTGCGGTTCGGTGGCGCGGACACCTCGACAGCGGGCTCCGGCGCGCGCGAGGCGGTGGGTTACATGCCGCAGCAGTACAGCCTCTATGGCGATCTCTCCGTCGCGGAGAACCTGCGCTTCTTCGGTCGCCTCTTCGGCCTCACGAGCGCCGAGCGGGCCGAACGCGAGGCCCGGCTGCTGGCCGTCACGCGCCTCGAATGCTTCCGCGACAGGCGTGCCGACGCGCTCTCGGGCGGCATGTACAAGAAGCTCGCGCTCGCGTGCGCGCTGCTGCATCGACCGCGCGTGCTCGTGCTCGACGAGCCGACCAACGGCGTCGATCCGGTCTCGCGCCGCGAGCTCTGGGATCTCCTCTACGAGTTCGTGGGCGAGGGCATGGCCGTGCTGCTCGCGACACCCTACATGGACGAGGCCGCGCGCTGCCATCGCGTGGGCCTGCTGCACCATGGGCGCCTCATCGCCGAGGGGGAGCCGGCCTCGCTCGTGCGCGCGTTTGTGCACGCCGCCTTCGCCGTTACGGCAGCCGATCGCGACGGCGCGGAGGCGCTGATCGAGGCGCGCCCGGAGGTCATTGCGCACTCGCCGCAGGGCAGCGGCCTGCGTGTCATCGTCGATTCGGCGGCGCGCGCGTCCTTCGAAGCGTGGGCGGCGACCGCACCGGTTCCGATGGTGCTCGAGGCCATGGCGCCCGACTTCGAAGACGTCTTCCTGGGGCTCGTCGCAGCGCCGCACGACGCGCCCGAAGAGGCGGACGCATGAGCGGCGAGCACGTCATCGACGTCACGGGCCTCACCAAGCGCTTCGGCGCGTTCACGGCCGTCGACGGCGTCGATTTCGACGTCGCGCGCGGCGAGATCTTCGGCTACCTCGGAGCCAACGGCGCGGGAAAGTCGACGACCATTCGCATGCTCTGCGGTCTGCTCGCGCCGAGCGAAGGCCACGCGACGGTGGCCGGCGCCGACATCGCCCGCTCGCCGGAGCGGGTCAAGCGCGCGATCGGCTACATGTCGCAGCGCTTCTCGCTCTACCTCGATCTCTCCGTCGAGGAGAATCTCCGCTTCTTCGCGGGCGCGTATGGCCTCTCCGGTGCGCGGCGCGAAGCCCGGGTCGGTGCCGCGCTCGCGCTCGCCAACCTCTCCGACCGTCGCACGACAGTCACGCGCGAGCTGCCCGGCGGGTTGCGCCAGCGCCTCGCGCTCGCCTCGGCGCTGCTGCACGAGCCCTCGATCGTGTTCCTGGACGAGCCGACGGCCGGCGTGGATCCGGCCGCGCGACGCGACTTCTGGCGGGTCATCCGCGATCTCGCGCGCGGCGGCACCACGGTGTTCGTGACCACGCACCACCTCGACGAGGCGGAGTACTGCGCGCGCGTCGGCCTCATGGTGGACGGCCGGCTCGTCGCGCTCGACACGCCGTCGGGCCTCAAACGGACGCACGTGCCCGGCGCGATGTGGGCCGTCGAGTGCGAAGCGGGGCCGCGCGCGATCCGGGCCGCGCTGGAGGACGTCGAAGGCGTGGTCGAGATCGAGCCCTTCGGCCGGCGCGCCCATGTCCGCGTGCGCGGCGAGCTCGAAGATTCCCGGCGCTTCGAGGTGCTCGTCGCGGCGCACTGCAACGCCGGATCGCTGCGCGGCGCACACATCGAGAAGGTCGAGGCTACCCTCGAGGACGTCTTCCTCGCGCTCGTCGGCGACACGCGCGGAGGTCCGACATGAGCAGGCGCTTCCTCGTCCGCGCGCTCGCCATGGCGCACAAGGAGCTGATGCACATCCTGCGCGACCCGCAGATGCTCGGCTTCGCGCTGCTCATGCCCGTGATGCTCATCCTGCTCTTCGGATTCGCGGTCTCCTTCGACGTGGAGAACCTCCCGCTCGCGCTCGTCGATCAGGATCGGACGCCGGCCTCGCGCAAGCTCACCGAAGCGTTTACGGCGTCGAAGACCTTCGAGATCGTCGCGCGTCTCGACGAGCCGTCGGAGGCAGAGACGCTCTTTCGTTCCGGCGCTGCCCGCGCCGCGCTCGTCATCCCCGCGGGCTTCGAGCGCGCGAGCTTGCATGGCCCAGAGGCGGTCGCCCAACTCCTCGTCGACGGCGCAGACAACACGACCGCCACGGTCGCGCTCGGCTACGCGAACGCGGTGGCGCTGTCATCCTCGCAGCAAGCGATCGTGCGCGCGGTGGGCTCGTTCGCGCCGCCCATCGACGCGCGCGTGCGCACCTTCTTCAACCCGGCGCTGCGCAGTGCCATCTTCCTCGTGCCGGGCCTCATGGTCATGGTGCTCACGATGCTCGCGGTGATGCTCACGGCGCTCACGGTCGCGCGCGAGTACGAGCGCGGATCGATGGAGCAGCTCTTCGCCACGCCCGTCGGCCGCGTCGAGATCATCCTCGGGAAGCTCGGTCCCTACTTCTTCATCGGCCAGGTGCAAGTGCTGCTCGTGCTCACGATGGGGGTCGGCATCTTCGAGGTGCCCGTGCGCGGCAGCCTCGTCGCCGTCTTCGTGCTCGCGAGCGTGTTCCTGCTCGCCATGCTGATGCAGGGGCTGTTCATCTCCGTGATGACGCGCAACCAGATGCTCGCGTCGCAGCTGGCTGCAATCTCGACGTTTCTGCCGGCGCTCCTGCTCTCCGGCTTCATCTTCCCGATCGACTCCATGCCGCCACCGCTGAAGATCATCGCGACGATCCTGCCGCCGCGCTACCTCGTGCATGGCCTGCGCGCAATCCTGCTGCGCGGCGTGCCGCTCTCCGAGATCGTGGCCGACATCGTGCCGATGTTCGTCTTCTTCGCCGTGCTGCTCGTCGCGGCCACCAAGCGCTTCAAGCGCGAAGTCGCGTGAGGTCGTCCGATGCGTGTCCAACTCATGGCGTTGATCTTGAAGGAGCTGCAGCAGACCTTCCGCGACAAGCGCATGGTCGCAGTGCTCGTCGTGCTGCCGGTAGTGCAGATCATCATCCTTGGCTTTGCCGTGCACCTCGAAGTCGAGCATGTGCCGACGCTCGTCGCAGACGAAGACCGCACGCCGGAGAGCCGAGCGCTCGTCGACGGCCTGCTCGCGGGCGATGCGTTTACGCGCGTCGGAACGCTCGATCATGGCCAGGAGGCGCTCGCGGCGTTGCAGCAGGGGCGCGCGACTATCGTCGTGGTCGTCGAGCGCGGCTACGCAGAACACCTCGCGCGCGGCGACGCCGGCGCGGTGCAGGTGCTCGTCGACGGCAGCGACTCGAACCGCGCGATCGTCGCGCAGAACGCCGTCGTGACCTACATCCTCAATCGGGCGCTGAGCGTCGCGCGCCTGCGGCTGGAGGCCCTCGCGCGCGTGCGAGGGCAGCCCATCGAGCTCGTCCCGGTGCGCTTCGAGCCGCGCGTGCTCTTCAACCCGCACCTCGACAGTGCGGTATTCTTCGTGCCCGGCGTGGCGGGGACGCTGCTCTTCATCGTCACGTTCATCATCACCGCGATGGGACTGGCGCGCGAGAAGGAGACCGGCACGCTCGAACAGATCCTCGTCACGCCGATGTCGCCGAC
>Ga0172370_10005478_pt1 | contig 16340 bp, 14 predicted proteins | sample LakKiv5m_FD_114538 | JGI IMG/M metagenome (GOLD analysis project Ga0172370, IMG submission 114538) | Freshwater microbial communities from Kabuno Bay, South-Kivu, Congo - kab_022012_11.5m | ecosystem: Environmental > Aquatic > Freshwater > Lake | place: Democratic Republic of the Congo...
CGGAGACCAGACGTTCGGCCTCATGCAGGATGATCTCTGTCCGAGCGTCCGTCTTCTCAATCGGCGTCCCGACCAACTGGAAGGTGGCCGCCGGCCGTCGCTCCAGCGTCGCGTAGAGCGAATCGAGCGCTGCTATCGAAATGCAGGTCTTGTCGGCCACTAGTTCACGTACGTCGTGTCCGACCAACTCGCTGCCCCGCTGGTCGTCGCCGGTGCAGTAGCAGCAGCCCTGTCCGCGCGTCATCGCCAGCCAGAATGTATACTTGAAGGTCCGCTCGGCCGGGTTGGGCCTGAACGCCAGCTCGACCTTCCAGATACCCCTGACTAGGAAATCCTCGGGCGTTGCCTTCGCCATTCGTTCGAGCGCCCGTTCCCGCAGCAACGTGAATATGTCTGTCATGCCTTCCCCCGAATTCTCCCCTGCAGCCAGTCCTCGAGCTCGTCGGTAAGGGCCTGCTCGTGTCCCAGGTAGTTGTGCGGAGCTCCCTCTATGACGATACCGGTGAACGAAGGGCAGTGCTCAAGGCGCTCGGCAATCCCGTCGACGAACCGCTGCGCCGATCCGACAAAGTACTCCTCTACGGTCCCAACCTCGAGCAGAACCGGCACTGTGATTGCGGCCAACTCCGGAAAGCGCTGCCGGTCAGTACGGCTGATGTTGAATACACCGGTCAGCGACCTCGGCCCGTACGCTTCCACGAAAGTGCGGGCCGAGACCGGTGTCTCGTAGAACCGCAGCGGCATCAGTTCAGTTCCGCGGCTCGCTTCAAGCAGACGCTGCGCATGAGCAAGAGCCTTGGGAAACGCGTGACCCAGTTTCTCTCTAATCCAACCCATGGTATCCGCCGGCGAAAGCAGAATCAGCCCGGCGACGCGCGGGTCGTGCGTCTGCGCAAGGTAGTAGGTCACCTTCACCGCACCGAGACTGTGGCCCTGCAAGAAGACCTTCCGCCAGCCGCGCGCCACGGCAAAGTCCACCGCCGCTTTCACGTCTATCAAGCACTCGTCGAACCTCTCAAGCACTCCGCCCACCTGCACGTAGTCGAGCCTCGGCTTCTGCCTTTGACTTCTGGTTTGCGGCCTGTCACTTCTCTGAGTCCTCAGTATATCCGATATGTAGTCATGTCCCCGGTTGTTGAACGCCGCGAAGCCTACTCCCGCCCGGTCGCATGCGCGCACTGCGTGGTCTATGAACCTGTTCTCGTAGAAGTTACCGTCCCACCCGTGGACGTGAACCACGCAGGCGGCACTCGGGACCTGCGATTTGGGACCGGAAATCGAGACCCTCGTCCCCCGTCCCTTGTACCTCGCCCCCCCCGAATGGTAGAATCCGTTGAGTTCAAGGCCATCGCCGGTCGTAATACGACAGAGCTCGCACGGGATGGTCGAGTTCCGATTCGTCACGACCACGATTCTACCGTCAACTGCCGTCCCTGCAAACCTCGCGGCCGTCCTCAAGGTGGTCGCCGGCAACGAATGACGTCAATGGCTGACGCATTCAAAACGAACCGTCTGCCGCATTGACCGGTGACCGTATCCGGTTATAATCCCCTCGATGGACGGAATCCCTCTACGAGACAACGATCCGGCGGCCTTGCTGCTGATAGCCATGGTCGTCGTGGTCGTCGCCGTCGTGGCCGGCAGAGCAATCCTGCACAACCGCCGAAGATTCCCGCGCTGGCTGCGGTCGATATTGGTCAGAAGGAGACTGGACGTGATAGCGCGCGACCTCAACCGGATGGCGGAGCACGTCGGCCGGTTTTCGGACTCGGAGCCTGCGGCTTGGCGGCCATTTGAACTCGGCCTTGTGGCCATGGCTGCGTACCAGTGGCAGCAGGCAATTGGGCACTTCCAGACCGCGCAGGAGATAGCCGGCGAGAAACAGCTTGCCTCGTATTTCACCCAGATTGGAGTGTGCCACTACATGCAGGGCCGCCTAGCCGACGCACTGCGACAATTCGAGGAAGCGGCCCGCATTGCCGAGCGTGAAGACGATGCGCAGGGCAGAATCTCAGCCTTCAATAACATCGGCGTCATCCGCCACGAGCACGGAGAGCTCGACCGCGCTCTCAAGTACTTCCAGGAAGCGCAAGCCATAGCTCGTGAAAGCGATAACCGCGCGGCCGTGGCGCTTTGCCTCGGCAACATCGGGAACATGCTCCGCGAAAAGGGCGAGCCCGCTACTGCGCTCAAGTCGCTCGAGGACGCGCTGGACCTTTCACGCCGGGCCGGTGACGACGAGGGTGTGGCAGGCGGTCTGTGCAATATCGGCAGCATCCTCCGCGACCGAGGCGAACCCGACAAGGCCCTGGAACGTTATGCGGAGGCAGTGGAGATAGCACGCAAGGCCAACTACAAGCTCGGCGCGACAATCGCGCTGTGCAACATCGGCAACCTGTATCGTGACAAGGGCGAGTCGGACCGGGCACTCAAGTCCCACGAGTCTGCACTGGCGCTGGCCCACGAGATCGGGTACCGGCTGGGTGTTGCCACCGAATTGGGTAACATCGGACTTGTCCTGGTGAGCAGGCGCATGCCCGACCGCGCGGTACCCTACCTGGCAGAGTCGCTGGCATTCTTCCTCGCGGCCGGAGCAGCCAATGGAATCCGCCAGGGGCTTTACGGATTGTCCAAGTGCGATGACTCGCTTGGTCGAGAACGGTTGCAGGATTTGCTGAAGGAAGCCGGATTGGCCGAAGAGAGCATCGCCGACATGCTGGACCGGATTGACCAGATACGCAGCCGACGACCGTGGCAGAGAGACCGGCAGCGTAACCCATTTGCCCCGACCGCCCGGTAGCTGCGGCTCTTAGCCCGGCAGCAGCCTGCGTCCGAGCGTAGCCTCAAGCCAGCCAGTGAGCTCCTGCCCGCCGCAGCCATCGTGTGTGACTTCTTCTCCGCTGAGGTTTGTGCTATAATACGCGCCGTGGTCGTAATCTGCGGCCGGCCGAATACCGGCAAGTCAACGCTCTTCAACCGCCTGGTCGGCGGCCGGGTGTCCATCACCCTGCAGCAGCCCGGCATCACCCGCGACCGGATCATCCGCGACGTGGAGTGGCTCGGCAACCGGTTCAAGGTCGTTGACACCGGCGGACTCGTGCCGAACTCGAAGGAGGAGATGAACCGCGAGGTAGAGCGCCAGGTGCAGATCGCGCTCGACCAGGCCAAGGTCATCGTGCTGGTGGTGGACGGTTCGGCCGGGCTGCAGCCGCTGGACGAGGAGATTTCCGCCCGCCTGCGCCGGGCCGGGCTTGAGTTCATCGTCGCGGTGAACAAGCTCGACATCAAGAGCAGGTTCGAGACATCCGACTTCTACAAGCTGGGCGGCACCGCGCTCGTCCCGATCTCCGCCGAGGGCGGCACCGGCGTGGACGAGTTGCTCGAGGCCATCCTGAAGCGGTTGCCCAAGGCCGAGCGGGCGAAGCGAATGGAACTGCTGACCCTGGCCATCGTCGGCCGGCCGAACGTGGGGAAGTCGTCGCTGATGAACTACCTGCTCGGCCACTCGCGCTCGATCGTCACGGCCATCCCCGGCACCACGCGCGATGTCATCGAGGAGTCGTTCGAGTTCGACGGCCACGCCTACCGGCTGCTCGACACCGCCGGCATCAGACGGAAGCCGAAAGTGAGCGAGCCGGTCGAGTACTACTCGGTCACGCGGGCGATCGAGCAGATTCGGCACTGCGACGTCGCGCTGGTGATGTTCGACGCATTTGACGGCCCGACCAATCAGGACAAGCGTATCATCAATCTGGTGATTGAGCGAAACCGCGGCCTCGTCGTCATCGCCAACAAGATGGATACGGTGCCGGCCAAACTCAAGGACAAGGTGCGCGACTGGGTGAAAAATGAACTGAGCTTCGCGGACTACGCGCCGGTCCTGTTTACATCGGTGCTGCAGGGCAAGGGCGCGAGCGAGTCGGTGCGGGCAGCGCGCAGGGTCTGGGAGAGCGGCGGACAGCAGGTATCGGCGGCAAAGCTCCGCGACGAGGTTTTGCCGCTGCTCGAGAAGAACCAGCCCAGATTCGACTGCCGTCCGGTCGCGCTCAGCCAGGTCGGCACGCGGCCGCCGACTTTCCGGCTGCGGGCGACCAAGCCGAACGTGGTCACGCCGGCCTACGAACGGTTCGTGATCGCCGAGATCCGGAAGAAAGTGAAGTTTGTCGGGTACCAGGTGCGGCTGAAAGTGACACGCTGAGCTAGGAACCGGACAAATCAGATATCAGAAACCAGAAAAGTGAAATCAGAATTGGGGACTACCCGAACCGGACGGCGGAGAGACGTTAGATGATGCAGGATGACAGACTGGACATGGACGGCAGGCTGCTGCGTTTTGCCGCCGATGTGATTGCCTTGGCTCCACGACTTCAGCGATCACCGACTGGAAGATACCTTGTGGGGCAGATGGTGCGTTCCGGCACGTCGGCCGGGGCCAATTTCCAGGAGGCGCGTGGGGCCGAAAGCCGGGCCGACTTCGTGCACAAGATGCAGGTCGTACTCAAGGAGCTGCGCGAGACCGAATACTGGCTTCGGCTGCTGAGGGAGACCAGGGTGATTCCGTCAGGTCTTCTGGTCGGCCCGCTGGCTGAGGTTGACGAACTGATTCGCATTGTCGTGAAGTCCGTGGTCACAGCGAAGGCGAAGTGTTGAGTCTGGTGTCAGACAAACCAGAAGGCCGAAACCAGAATTGCCGGTCCGGACTCTCTGATATCTGGTCTCTGGTTTCTGGTCTCACTTTTCTCCGGTCCCAGCGGGGTATCTTATTTCTGATTTCACTCCTGTCCCTGCCCGCATTTCTGGTTTCTGGTCTCTGGTTTCTGGTTTCACTCTTCTCCGGTCCCGGACTATGTCTCGCCGCCTGAACCCTGCCTGGTGGATTGTCGCCGCGGTCGTCGTGATTGTTTTTGTCGCCACGTTCTATCTACTCGGGCCGCGGCCACGCCGGCCGGTTGCGACCGAGCTTAAGCCGACCCCGACCGGAACCGTCAACATCCTCATCGTCGGCAAGGACGCCCGTGCCGTCGGCCCGGTGGTGAACGAAGGCCGGCAGCGAAACAAACGAGAGGAGCAGTCCCACTCCGACGTCATCATCGTCTGTCACATCAACTTCGGCCTGCCTGCGGTGAGTCTCGTCGCCATTCCCCGCGACCTGCTGGTCGAGGTTCCGGGCATCACCGCCGCCACGTCGAATATCGACTTCACGCACATGGAGAAGATCACCCACACCTACGCCATCGGCGGGGACAAGCTGCTGCGCAAAACCATCACCCACCTGCTCGGCATCCCGATCCACCGCTCCATCGCGTTCGACTTCGACTCTTTCCGGATGGCGTTTGACGTCCTCCGGCCTTTTATCGGCGTGTTGCGCATCGGCGAGGTGAACCTGACCGAGCGGGACCAGGCGCTGAAGTTCGCCCGCAAGCGCTACGGTTTGCAGTGGGACGACGCTGACCGCTGCCGCAACGCGGTCTCGCTCATCCGCGCCATCATGATTCGCACCTGGCGGCTGGGTGGAACGCGGCTGGGCGACATCGTGCTCGGGCGATTGCTCGCGGTGGTCGGCGAAGACACCGACCTGACGCTCGACGAGGCGCGGCAGGTGATTGACGGACTGAGACAGGCCGGGTTCAGACCCGACCGCACCGAAACCGCGGTGCTCGTTGCGGTGGGGGCCGACGTGACGCTTGCGCGCTACAATCAAACGCTATCGTGCTACCTTCCCGTCTACGCCGAGATCGACAAGCAGGCGGCCAGGTTCCTGAAGGACGAGCCCGGGGTCGAGGCAATCAGCTTCATGACCCAGGAGAAGTTCCACGCTCCCGGATACGTTTTCGAGAACTACGTGACGCCGACCGATTCTGCCGACTCGCTCGTGCCGCTGCCGTTCGACACGACCGGGATGGATACGCAGCTTAAGTCAACACGGCTGAAGGAACTTGGCGCGGCGAGCAGAGAGAAATCGGCCACCGACACGGTCGCCGCCGATTCTACGCACAAGCACCGCTCACGCAGGAACAGGACCCCGTCACAGCCTCCGGCTGACCGTCCTGAAGCGCCGGCTCCGGCAACACCGCCGACTAAGAAGTAGTCCGACAGGCGGGCCCGGACAATTCAGAGGTCAGAAACCAGAACCCGGGATTCAGAGTGACAGACGCGGAGAGTTGAACCACGGATAAACACGGATAGCCAGGCAGATAGGTCCCCGAGTCAGCAGCTCGAACGTAGAGACGAGATCGCGGGCAGGATCAACCGCAGATGACGCAGATGTACCGCCCACACAACGCCGGACATAACATCCGGAACTCGGTAGCATCTGCCCGTCCATCTGTGTTCATCGGTGGTTGATTCTCCGGCGGCTAGGTGGTCGAAGTCGAGGCGGCTCTTACCGCGCTGCGGAACGCTTCCTGCCCCGCGCCGAGTTTGTCGAGCTGGCCGCCGCCTTCGGCCAGGTCCGGCTTGCCACCACCACCGCCGCCCATGGCCGGTCCGACCACCTTGGCCAACTTGCCCGCGGGTAGAGATGCCTGCAGGTCAGGACTGACGAAGACAACATAGCGGATACGCGGCCCTGAGCCGCCGGTCAAAAGCCCCACGTACTTCCCTTTGAGCAGTTCGCGCACTCGGTCGGATACGAGCCGCAGTTCGCCGGTCTCGAACTCAGAGAAGTGGCCGACGACGATTTTGGTCCCGCCGAGCTCCTCGGCCGTCGCTGCCAGCTTTTCGCCGGCGCTGCGAGCCACCTGCGCTGACAAGCCGGCCAGCTTCGCGCCAAGCCGCTTCATCTCGTCAGTCAGGCCTGCCACCCTCTTGGTTAGAGTTTCCTCGGTCCCGCCAAGCTGTCCGAGCAGCTCGGTGACGGTCGCCCGCTCCACCGCTGCACACTCGAACGCGGCCTTGCCGACCAGCGCCTCGATGCGTCGGATGCCCGCGGCTACTCCGGTCTCGGACACGATCCGGAAGAGCCCGATCTGGCCGGTGCTCTTGAGATGCGTGCCACCGCAGAGCTCCATCGAAAAGTCTCCAACTTTGACGACTGTCACTTTCTCGCCGTACTGGTCGCCGAAGAAGGCAAGCGCACCCATCGCTCTTGCCTCGTCCAAGGGTGTATTGCGGAGCGCCTGAACATGCCGGTCGGCTACGACCTGCGCGTACACCAGCCGCTCGACCGCGCCGACCTGTTCCAGCTTCATGGGTTCGAATGCGGTGAAGTCGAACCGCAGCCGGCCCGGTTCGACCAGCGAGCCCTCCTGCTTCACGTAATCGCCAAGCGTCTTCCGTAGCGCTGCATGTAGCAGATGAGTGGCGGTGTGGGCCCGCTCGATTTCGCGTCTACGCTCCTTGTCTACGGCGGCGAAAACCTTGCCCGCAGCGACCTGTCCGCGCAAGAGCCTGCACTTGCAGGCAGGCACGCCCTGCTTGTAGAAGGTGTTGAGCACCTCGAGTTCGAAGCCCTCGCCGATGATCCTGCCGGTGTCGCCGACCTGTCCGCCCATCTCCGCATAGAACGGGCTCTTCCTCAGAACGACCTCGTACTGGCCGTCAGGCAGTTGAGCGAAGCTCAGTATCTCGGTATCGAGCTCATCGCTTTCGTAGCCCACGAACTCCCAGTCGGCAGCACCTTCATGTGCGGGGCCGGTCGTACTGATGAAAGTCTCCTTGCGACTACGCTCGCGCTGGCTTTTCATCGCCTGGTCGAACCCGACCGTATCCAGCTTCACCCCGGCCTCGGCGGCAAGCTCCTTCACAAGCTCAACATGGAAACCGAAGGTGTCGTGCAGCTTGAACAGGTCCTCCCCGGGAATCAGGCCGTCTCGCTTGTGCGCTTCCAGCACGCTCTGCCAGCGCTCGAGGCCGGCATCGAGTGTCCTGAGGAATCGCTCTTCCTCCGATTTGATGATGAGGGCTGCCTGCTCGCGCTTGGCCACGAGTTCCGGATACCACTGCCGCATCAACTCGACGACCTCGCCCGAGACCTTGTACAGGAAAGGTTCATTGACGCCCTGCCGGCGAGCGAAGAGCAACGCCCGACGGAGGACGTTGCGCAGGACATAGCCCCGCGCTTCGTTCGACGGAATCACGCCGTCGGCAATAGCGAATGTCAATGCCCGCGCATGGTCAGCGGCGACGTAGAGCATCGTCTGGTTCTCGTCCGTCCGCTCGATATTGAGCATCTTCGCGGTCGCTTTGACAATCGGGGCGAACAGGTCAGTCTCGAAAATGGTCCTCTTGTCTTGTGACACCATCGCCAGCCGCTCCATACCCATGCCGGTGTCGATGCCGCGGTTCTTCAATGGCTCCCGCGTGCCGTCGGGCAACTGGTTGTATTGGGGGAAGACGATGTTGTAGACCTCGCTGAACCGGTCGCAGTCGCAGCCCGGCGCGCACTCGGCCCCGCCGCAGCCGAACTCGGGCCCGAAGTCAACGTAGATTTCCGAGCAGGGACCGCAGGCGCCGCCGCCGCCGACCGGGCCCCAGAAATTGTCTTTGGCGCCGAGCCGGACGACCTTCTTGTGCGACAGGCCGACTTTGCTGCGCCAGATGTTGTAGGCCTCATCGTCTTCGGTGAACACCGAGGCGTACAGCCGCTCCGCATCGAGCTTCACCACCTGGGTCAGGTACTCCCACGCCCAGGGGATCGCCTCGTGCTTGAAATAGTCGCCGAACGAGAAGTTGCCGAGCATCTCGAAGAACGTGCAGTGACGCGGGGTCTTGCCGACCTGGTCGAGGTCGGACGCGCGCAGGCACTTCTGGATGGAGGTCGCGCGGCGGTAGGGCAGCTCGACCGTTCCCGCCCAGTAGGGCTTGAACTGGACCATGCCCGCGCTCGTGAAGAGCATCGTCGGGTCGTCTCGCGGTATGAGGGACGAACTCGGCACGACCCGGTGGTCCCGCTGGGCATAGAACTCAAGGAACGTTCGGCGCAACTCGCGATGGTTCATAGCTCGTGGATTGTAGCAGCTACGTGCAACGATGCAACGTCAAACAACAACACCTGCATCATTTCGTCGGCGGATGCACGAACCTACCGGTCATGTCAATGTAGCCGTACGCATCGCCTAACCTGACGTACGCGTGGCCCTCGACGAAGTGCATCGCGTCATCGAATTGAGGCTTGATAACGAGAGTGCCGGCAGTGTCTATGTAGCCCCACTTGCCGTTCAGCTCCACCACGGCGAGGCCATAGTAGAAATCATCCGCGCGATCATACTCCGGACTGATAGCTATCTTTCCTGTCTTGTCCATGTAGCCCCATTTGTTGCCAACCTTGGTCACCGCAAGTCCATAATAGAAATCGCCGCCGGTGAAGTGCGTCATTGGACCGATGACGATTCGGCCGGTCGTGTCTATATAGGCGCTCTTCCCGGCGATGCCGACACGAGCCAAGCCTTCCGAAAAGCCCGAGGCGGACTGAAACTGCGGCTTTATCACCCATTTGCCGAGGGTGTTCACATAGCCGTAGACCCAAGCCGATTCTTGCGGAGCAAGTCCGTCTTGGAAGTTGAGAAACACGTCCGGACTGGGTGCTCGGACAAATCTGCCACTTCTGTCTATGACGCCGAGCTTGTCGCCCACATACACGCCCGCCTGGCCGTTCGAGAAGCACCCGGCATCGTCGAACTGCGGCGGGATGACAAACGTGCCCGCCCTGTCGATGAAGCCCCACTTACCTGTGTCGTCGCGACCAACGCACACGGCCGCAAGCCCCTCGTAGAAGCCCTGTGCATTGTCAAAGCGCGGCGCGATGACCTCATTGCCGGTTCTGTCTATGAATCCGCACTTGCCGTGAGACCGCACCATCGCGAGGCTTTCCATGAAATCGCTGGCCGCCTCGTACAACGGAGGGATGACAAGCGTTCCGGCTTTGTTTATGTAGCCACACTTGCCAAGTTTATGAGGTGTAACTCGTGCGAGCCCCTCGTGAAAGCTCCAAGCATAGTCGAACTGCGGGGCAATGACGAACTTCCCTCTCTTGTCTATGTAGCCATAGCTATAAGGCCGCGAGTCGCCAACTGCCACAACGGCAAGCCCTTCTGAGAACGACTGGAAGCCCGCGAAATGCGGCATGAGCACAAACTTGCCGGTTGCGTCTATGTAACCATATGTGTCACCCAACTTCACAAGGGCGAGGCCCTCGGAGAACTCATTGGCCCAGATGAACTTCGGCGGGATGACCCATCGTCCTTGCTTGTCTTGGTAGCCCCACCCGGAAGGGCTGGATGCCAATGAAGGAGCCGCCGTTCTTTGCCTTGCCGAGCCTGGAGGCTTCCGGCAATTCGATGCCATCGGGATTAGGACCAAGCAAAGTAGGACCGCATCAAGGAGGAGTCTGCGGGCCGGGCTTGGAAACGCACGACGCAATGGTCTCATTTGCGATCCACTCACTCGTCACCAGCAACGCCCAAGACCCCGCGTATCGTGTCCGGCGAGAAGCCGCGGCGGGCCAGAAAGGCGTATAGCCGGCGCTTCAGGACGTCAGGTTCGAGCCCCCGATTGCGGGACAGGTACTTCTCAGCTACTTCCCGAGCTGCCGCTTTCTCATCCGGCGCTGTCGCGAGAGCGTCTTCGATGTGTTCCTTGGCCACGCCGCGCTTCAAGAGCTCCCCGCGCACGCGCCACTTGCCTTTGTGGCCAATGGTAATGCGGTCCTCGGTGAAACGCCGCGCAAACCCAGCGTCATCGACCATCTTCAGCTCGGTCAGCCTCTGCAGGGTTGCCGCGACGATATCCGGGGAAAAGCCCTTGCGGGTGAGGCGCTGCTTGAGCTCGCTCGAGGTCCTTGCCTTGTATGAAAGCAGCAGGAACGCGTACTGCCGGGCCTCGTAAGACTGCTCTTCAAGGGCAATACGGTCGAGGTAGTTGCGGTCTACTTCCTGCCCGACATGCAGGCCAAGTGCGCCTACCGTATCATTGGACAGTCCGAATAGGAAATTGCCGTCGAGGAAAACCGAAACTCGCCGCTTGTTCTTCTTCTGCGGCTCAAGTGCAGTGATCCGCACGGAGTCAGACCGGATAGATCAGAAATCAGAAACCAGAAACCAGAAAAGTGAAATCGGGATCGGCAGGTTCCGGCTTTCTGGTCTCTGGTCTCTGGTTTCTGACTTCACTATTGTCCCAGACTGTTTAGTTCTTAGCTTTCCGCGCCTTCGTGGCTTCTGCTTCGGCCTCGGCTCCGGTCTCGCGCTGAGCTATTTTGCTCGCCTTGGGTATCTTCAGTTTCTCGTAGAGCTGGGTCTCAGCCTTGGACATGACCGGTGCGTTCCCTTCCAGGAACTCAACGGCAGCATCCCGGCCCTGGCCGATCCGCATCTCACCGTAAGTATACCAGCTTCCGGACTTGCCGAACACGCCCTGCTCGACGCCGATGTCCACGAGCTCGCCTGCCCGCGAGATACCCTTGCCGTATATCAGGTCGAACTCAGCCTCACGAAACGGCGGCGCCACCTTGTTCTTTACGACCTTAACGCGGGTGCGGCTGCCGACAACGCTCTCCTCCTTTTTGATGGCGGCGATGCGCCTGATATCGAACCGCATCGTGGCGTAGAACTTCAGGGCGAGCCCGCCGGTAGTAGTCTCGGGGTTGCCGAACATCACCCCGATCTTCTGGCGAATCTGGTTGGTGAAGATGGCGCAGGTCTTGGAGCGCGCGGCCACGCCGGAGAGCTTCCGCATCGCCTGCGACATCAGCCGCGCCTGCACGCCGACGAATGCATCACCCATCTCGCCCTCAATCTCGGCCCGCGGCACCAGGGCCGCGACCGAATCGACGACGAACAGGTCGAGACCTCCGGACCGCGTCAGCATCTCGGCGATTTCGAGCGCCTGCTCGCCGGAATCGGGCTGGGAAACGAGGAGGGCATCGAGGTCGACCCCGAGCGCCTTGGCGTAGTTCGGGTCGAGCGCATTCTCGGCGTCGATGAACGCCGCGGTCCCGCCGAGCTTCTGGCACTGGGCAATGATGTTCAGAACGAGAGTCGTCTTCCCCGACCCCTCGGGCCCGTAGATTTCCACAATCCTACCGCGCGGAACGCCGCCGACGCCGAGCACCGCATCCAGCCCGATTGAGCCGGTGGGAATCGCCTCGACGCTCACTGCCGGCTGTTCCTGGCCGAGACGCATCACCGCGCCTTTGCCGAACTGCTTCTCAATCTGACCCAGGGCGCTGCCGAGGGCTCTGGTCTTCTCGTCGTCTTTTGCCATCTTGCCTCCTGCGTTAGAGAATCATCAAAGCTCGCAGAGTATAGATTTCACCTTGGCCAAGTCAAGCCGCCGGGGTCTGGAACATCTTACGTCTCTCATCTTACACCCCACATTTCCCGACGGCCTCCCGCTCCAGGTCGTACAGCCTGAAGCGCACGGCCTTGAACTTGCCGGCGAGCGTGGGCTCCACAACCTTCAACACCTCTTCCAGTACGCGGGCCGATTCCTCGGCCCGTTTGAAGTTCGCGAGCAGCACGTCTGCCAGGGTCTTTCGTTTAGCCCGGTCAAATCGGTCGCCGCGGCCGAGGTCGGTTTCGCTCTTGCGGCTCGTTATGACCTGCCTTCGCAGCGTCCGGATATCCCGTCCGACCTGAGTCCTGAGCTTCCTGATGCCGGCAAGGAGCCGCCGGTCTTCCAGCCCGAGGCGTACCACGTCCTCCACGACGCGCATGCCCTCGGTCAGCCGGTTGAGGTTGACGTCAACGATGCGGGCGGCGAGGACGGATGCATGACCGGATTGCTCTTTCATCAGTGCTGAGGTTACGCGCCGAACGACCGCCAGTCAAGCGCGTAAAAACATGAGCCCGGCCGAATGGCCGGGCTCAACACTTCAGATCTTCTACTTGCGGGCCCTGGTCTTCGTTCTCTTGCTCGTTCTCCGAGCGGTCCGACCAGTCTTTCTTGTCCTCATCGGTTCCCCACGGCAGATGAGCTGGTCGGTCTCGCAGCCGCACTCATCACAGACCGTAACGGCCAGCCCGCAGGAATCGCAAACCATCGTATCGCCCTTCTTTGCCATGATTAGCTCCTTGTTTAGGCGTTAACCTTTTGACGCCGGCAGAAGGATGACCGATTCCGGCTCAGGGGATGAACACCCAGACGTCAAGCCCGCCGTACCAGTTGGCCATCGTGCCGCCCTCGGAGATGAACGTCAGCGGCAACGACACCTTGGGCCGGATGGTCAGCGTCGAAGTCGGCTTCCAGATCAAGAGAGCGCTGAGGAGGTGCTGGCTGACCTGGGATTGGGGAACCCATGTCCGGCCCCGGTTGGTCTCGTCCCGGATGAACCCGGACAGCGCCAGTTCGGGAGTCAGGGTCTTCGTGACCGAGTAGTCGCCGCAGAGCACGTACTCGAACATGTCGCCGACCCTGGTCCCATCCACGTCGTCGGGAGTGCTGCCGTTGAACCAGTAGGCGGCGCGGATGTGGCCGAGGAATTTGCCGAGCTTCCTCGTGTTCGCCGAGAAACCGAATGCGAAGTCGGTAGTCCGGTCGCTGAGCGATGGGTTCGCGGTCTTGCTAGCAGTGGGCAGATTGGCCCCGAGCAGGAGCGCCACCCTCAAGGGCTGCTCCGCGTTCTGAAGGATGCCGTAGCGCGCGTACACCATCAGGTCGCCGATGCCTGACGACTTGAGTGTATCCTTCTGCTTCATCGCCAGCGGGGCCACCACGTCGATGTCGAACTCGTTGGTCAGCCCGAACGCCAGGGTAAGGTCACAGGAAGTTGTCTTAATCTGCCCGGCTGCGGCCAGCGTCTCGTACTTGCCCGCTGCCCAGTCGTAGCTCAACGTGGTCTGATTGTATCCGAAGTTCGCCCAGCCGAAGAATTGGTACTGCTTGTTCATGGTGGACGAACGGCCGAGGAAAGACGTAGCCATCCCGGTCCCGGCCATCGCCAAGGCCACCAGTACCATCACGGTCAGTCTCTTCATGCTCTGCCTCCATTCTCTTTGCGCCCAGAACTCTACTGCCTGCCCCCGCTCCCTGCCCTTCGCCCTGCCAGCGTAGCTAAAACGCCTGCCGAATCAAGTGGGGACTACGCGTTGAACCGGACCGGCTTGACCGCAGGCGGCAACCGCTCTATGCTCAGCCGATGAAAACGACCCTTCGCACCCGCAAGCTCGAAGAGCTTAACTGGATGGAGTTCGGGCGCCTCGTTCCGAAGAAAACCGACACGGCGCTTCTGCCGGTCGGCACCATCGAGGCCCATGGCGTGACCGGGCTCGGCACCGACAACCACATACCCCTATCCATCGCCGAACGCATTGCCGGACCGGTGAACGCGCTCATCGCCCCGCCGGTGAACTACGGCATCACCAAGTCGCTCCTGCCCTATCCCGGCTCGGTCACCGTGCTGCCCGACACATTCGAACGCTACGTGTTCGAGGTCGCTGCGGGTCTGGCCGACGCGGGATTCCGCCGAATTGTCTTCGTCAACGGCCACGGCGGAAACACCGAGGCCCTGAAGAACGTGTCGACTCGGCTCTACCGGGAAAAGAAGACGTACAGCCTGGTGGTTGACTGGTGGACTCTTTGCGCGGAAGAGGTCAGGCAGGTCTACGGTCATGCCGGTGGACACGCCGGAACTGACGAGACGGCGATGGTGCAGGTCGACCATCCCGAGTGCGTACGCAAACAGGACTACTCGAGGGAACTCGCGTTCACGGTAGCGCCCGGCCTTGCCGCCGTGCCCTTCCCCCGGCTCCATCATGCTGTACAAGCCGGACGAAGGCTTTCCGGACTTCGACCCGGCCAAAGCCGAGGAACTGATGAAGGTCGTCTGCGCCAAAGTCGAGCAAACGCTGCTCAGCGTCTTCAAACGTTGGAGCGGGCTGGCAGGTGCCTGAGCCGGCAGGCATCCGCCCCGGAACCGGGCCGGCCACACGTCAGGCCGTCCTGCGCGCAGTACTGCTGGCGTTAGGCTATTCGATAGCGATTATCTGGGCCCTGTGGATGTTCGCGACTCGTCCCGGCATGGACTTCTACGGTCGCGCCCGCTTCGGAGACTCGATTCACAGCCGGTGCGAACGACCATTCGTCACTCGAGTTCTGGTGCCGTGGACGGTTCAGGCCATCGTCGCGCTCACCCCGGCGGCAACCCGTGGCCACGTGACATCCGCGGTCAGTGGAGTCGTCGCGCATGACCGCCGGCTGTCATACGCCATCCCCTATGGCTTCGAATTCGGGCTCACCATTCTCCTCCACCTGGGCTGCCTCATTGCTTTTGCTTTCCTTCTCCGCAACCTTGCTCGGCGGTTCACGAACGCCCCACCGTGGCTTGGGCGCATCGTGCCGGTTGGGGCCCTGCTGCTCCTGCCGGTCATGTACACCTACATGAATTACGTGTACGATATGGCGACGCTCCTGCTGTTCACGCTGGCCCTGGCCATGATCGCTGCTCGCAGCCGGTGGTTCCTCCTCGTGTACATGCTGGCCGCACTCAACAAGGAAACGGCGATTCTCCTGTCGATCCCCTGGTTTCTCGAGAACCGCCGAGAGCTCCCCTCGCGGTCGCTCGCATCCGGGCTTGCGCTCCAGCTGGCGGTGTGGCTCGTTATCAGAGGAGGAATCGCGCTGCTCTACCGAAACTCGCCCGGTGTCATGTTCGAGTGGTGGCACTGGCAGCGCAATATCGACGTGCTTGCACGAATGGCGAAGGCTCCCTTCGACGGTAGTTTTGCCATGTACGCCAGAAAACACTGGTACAAGACGATCGCATTGGCCGGGATTCCGGTTCTCGTGGTCAGCGTGAAACACTCGCCGCCGCTCCTCCGTCGCGCCCTGTTGATGGCAGTACCGCTTTTCGCGCTCTCGCTGGTCGGCGGATTCTTCGACGAGCTGCGTGACTACTACGAAGTCTACCCCACGGCAATACTCACAATCACCTGCGGTCTGGCGGCATGGCTCCGCTCGCGCCCCAAACCTGTCCCGGCATGACCGAGAGGCAACTCGACCGGCAAGCCCGTTCCGAGATGGCTCATGCTGCGGACGACTACCCGGGCCGCAGAGCCTGCCCGCAGCTTGTCCGGCGTCACGGCCAAGCCATAGAGCGAGGCTCGACCTCTAAGCGCTGAGTCGCCGCTTCACCCGCTGGTTCGACCCCTGACCGCAGCCCCGTTTTGTCCGCCGCAGGCCGTCTCCGCCACTGGTATCCGGCAACTGGCGGGTCCGCGGGCCGGCCCCATTGCGGGCCGGATAGCGTACATGGTAGCGGACCAGGCAGCGGTGCAGATGGTTCAGCGAGTTGCCTGGCAAGCGCCTGACTGAACTACGGACAGAGCTAATCGGCTGGCTACCTGCGGAACGCCTCACCCCGCTATCTGCACCGCAATGGCCCGAACTACTGCCCAGACTGCTGCGGA
>Ga0172370_10005484_pt1 | contig 16337 bp, 13 predicted proteins | sample LakKiv5m_FD_114538 | JGI IMG/M metagenome (GOLD analysis project Ga0172370, IMG submission 114538) | Freshwater microbial communities from Kabuno Bay, South-Kivu, Congo - kab_022012_11.5m | ecosystem: Environmental > Aquatic > Freshwater > Lake | place: Democratic Republic of the Congo...
ACGATATGTGAAATTTCAAGAAGAAGAAGAACGCAAGATGGAAGGTGACCGTTCCGATTTTACCCTCTTTTAGAGGGTTGTTTTTCTTAAAGCCACCACCTCTGGTGGTGGTGGTTTACTTTTCAGGTCGGGGAAATCGGTAACGAATTTGATTTTCAGGTCCGGAAAATCGTTTACGAATTTCCATTTTCCGCATTTATCCGGAAAATTTTCGACTACCTGAACTTTAAGATCGGGAAAACTCTCTACGATTTTGACCTTTAAGTCAGGAAAATCAGTTACAACCTTTACCTTTCCATAGAGATTGAATCCTTTGCACTGGCAATCCTTATCAACAGGTTTTTCCTGCATGGCCGGCCAAAGCAGCATGATCATTATAAGGAACTGGGAAATCATAGGGTTTATTATTAGTTGATGAATCCAATTACGGATGAAATGGTTTTTGTTTAACGCAGTCGAAACAAACATACGGGACTGACATGACAATTTCACCCTGGCTTGATGCGATCCCGTTCAATCGCTGTTCGACTGTATTTAAGATTGCATCTGCCGATCCTTCCGGTAAAATGGATCGCCATGATTGCAAGAATGCATTACAGATGAGAAAATGGTTCAGAAATGCCGTGCCGTCGCTGTACTTTAATCTGAATCCTTCCACGTTGATGTTCTGGATGGTGAAACCGGCAGTCATGATCAGTTCCTTCAGGTAATCGACGGATTTACGTTTTTCAGATATATGCGCATGCATTTTAGTAATTGCATCATTCAGTCCCATTTCCGAAAGGGTTTCTTCAAGGATCTCATAAAATTCTATCATCGTGTGTGGCAGGTTCATGGTCAGCACCATCTGCGCATCTTCATCAGCAACCCGATAGCATTCCGCCAGGGCTTTTTCCTGATCCATGACATTATTCAGCCCGTTATTTGAAACGATCAACCCAAAATATTCATCCGGGAAAGGAATATCCTCTGCGACGCCCCGGATGATCTTCGCAAACTGAATCCCTTTAAGTTCTTTTTTAGCCGTGATCATTGCAATTGCATCCTCTGAAGGGTCAAGACCATAGACCATGCATGTTGTTCCCATCCGGCCCGCAAGTTCCAGCATGGGAAAACCGCTGCCACTGCCAATATCGAGCACATTGATGTGGGTCTTCATCCGGACTGTATCCAGCAGGGTCAGTCCAAAGGGTGCCGACCAGAGGGGAAGATCGTCATAGGTTATAAATAGGTTGGGGGAGGACATTTGTAAATTATGAATTATGAATTATGAATTATGAATTACGAATTACGAATTACGAATTTACGATTTCCAGGTATACCGGCGCTCACGATCCACACCGATCTTCTCATTATCAACCAGCCATTGTACAGCGCGGATGACCTTGTCTTCCCCGATCGATTCTGCGGCGACGACCAGTTCTTCCAGGCTGCAGGATCTTGTTTTAAGCAACGGCTTAATGATGCCGATGATGTTATCGAATTCCATCTCGTTCAAACTGATCTTGTTGCGTTCGATACACACATCGCATTTCCCGCACCGTTTTGTACGGCATTCTCCAAAATAAGCAAGCAGGACCTGGCTGCGGCATTTATTGGTCGTTTCAACATAGCCGATCATTTTTTCCAGTCTCTTTTCCGCGTCCTTCAGCCTGTCTTTATAATTTTCCGGTGATATGGTGAGGTCACGGGTATCACGGCGTTCCTGCAGGTAGATCACCTGGGGTTTGTCCGTTTTTGGTATATAATCCAGGATTTGTAATTTAACAAGGTGCTTCAGGTTGGACACGACTTTTTCGACGGTCAGGTTGCTTCTGCGGGCAAGTTCCTGTTCACTGAAAATAATAAAATCGGAGAATATCCCGCTGTATGACCGCAGCATGGTTTTAATAAAATGATCGAATGCTTCATGTTCGACCTGGAACCGGTAAAGTTCCTCTTTCCGGGCTTTGATGAATACTTTTGAAGGATGGTGAAGCCCATCCGTCAGCATGACATATCCTTCTTTTTCAAGAAATTTCAAACAATTATAAACGATGACAGGCTGAAAATTGTATTGTTCGGCGAATAATGCAAGGTCGAAATCGAACTGAAGGTCTTTTCCCATTCCGACAGGCAATTGAAAGTAATTCCCAAGAGCCTGATAAACATCGCGGATGGTATTCAATTCAGGATAAGAGAGAATCAGGTTGTGCCGGGAATCAAGTATATCGGCATTTTCGTAAAGCAGTACCGCGTAGGCCCGCTTTTCATCCCGGCCGCCACGGCCGGCTTCCTGGAAATAGGCCTCAATGCTGTCGGGCAGATCGAGGTGTACCACGACCCTCACGTTGGGTTTGTCAATACCCATTCCGAAAGCATTGGTCGAAACAATGATCCGTTTCTCCTCATTGATCCAGGCCGATTGCCGCTGGCTTCGTATCCCGGGATCGAGACCGGCATGATAAAAATCAGCGCTGATCCTGTTCTTTTGAAGGTATTCAGCGATTTCCTTGGTATGGCGACGGTTACGTACATAAACGATCCCGGGCCCTTTGACCTTGTTAACGATCTTCACGAGGCGCTTCAGTTTATCCTCCTCCTTTAAAACAAGATAGGTTAGGTTCTTCCGTTCAAAACTCTTCTGATAAACATTTTCATGCTTAAAGGCAAGTCTTCGCTGTATGTCTCTGACAACTTTGGGTGTTGCCGTGGCTGTAAGGGCCAGCACAGGCGTACCGGGGATCAACTCTCTGGTGTCCGCGATCTGCAGATAAGGAGGACGGAAATCGTACCCCCATTGCGAAATGCAATGTGCTTCATCAACGGCCAGCAGGTTGATTTTCATCCTTTTCAAGGCTTCACGCATTTTTTCACCGGTGAGCCGTTCGGGCGACACATAGAGGAGTTTGGTATTCCCGAAACGGCAATTATCAAGGATGATCCTGATTTCATCGGAATGCATGCCCGAATGAAGGGCTGCAGCGGGAATGCCGCGTTTTTTCAGGTTGTCAACCTGGTCTTTCATCAGGGCGATGAGCGGTGAGATGACCAGGCAGATGCCATCCATGGCAAGCGCCGGAACCTGGAAACATAATGATTTTCCCCCTCCCGTGGGCAAAAGCGCCAGCGTATCCTTCCCATCGAGTACTGATTGGATGATCTCTTCCTGCAACGGTCGGAAGGAAGAAAATCCCCAGTGTTTCAGGAGTATTTGATGGGGTGTCAAGGGAATTACGAATTATGAATTACGAATTACATCCTGATTCTCCACACCGAATCCAGCACGGTACCATCAACCCACTTCACCACCGCAACCACTTCATCGGTGAATTTCGGTTTGGCAGGAATGCCACAAATTCTCTCACCTTCGGCTTTGAGTTCCCCGATGGTTTTTATCGGCAGGGAAGAATTTTTCATTTTTTCGATCAGGTCGGTACGCAGTGGGTTGATGGCAATGCCACGTTCGGTCACGATCACGTCGATCAAATCGCCCGGGCCGCAGATGGTGGTTACTTCGTCGCGTATCACCGGCATCCGGTCACGGAACAGGGGAATAGGCAGGATTACGCATTTGCCGAAGAGCGTGTTCTGCCAGCCGCCAATTCCATGTAAAAGATAACCATCGGAATGTGTCACGACGTTGGCATTGAAATTTACATCGACTTCAGTAGCGCCAAGGATAACGATATCCACCATGGAAGAGAAATTCCCCTTGCCGTGGTAGTTGTAACTGGTGAATGGGCTTGTCCAGGTGTGTTTAGGATTGTCGCGCATGGAGCGGACCCCGTCGAGGTCAAAGGTCTGGCCGTCGAGAATGTACTCAACCAATCCTTCTTCAAGCATCTTCACCAGGTATTTGTTGCTTCCGCCACGGGCAAAGCGGGCTTTCCAGTTCCGTTGGCGGAGGATCTCCGAAAAATATATTCCGATGGAAAGGGCAGTTCCGCCTGCCCCGGCCTGGAATGAGAAACCGTCATATATGAGCCCGGCCTCGTCGCAGAATTTTGCCGACCATTCGGCCAGGAGAAGGCGGTCGGGGCTTTTTGTGATCTCGGTTGTCCCGCTGACGATCATTTCTGGGATCCCGATCTGATCCAGTACCACAACATGATCCACATAGTTTCCATTGATCTGCCATGGAAGGCAGGGGAACGGTACAAGGTTGTCGGTTACCACGATGACCTTACCGGCATATTGTGAATCAACCAGGGCGAAACCCAACGGGCCGCATGCCGTGGATCCGCCGACCCCGTTGGCATCACCAAACTGATCGGCTGTGGGCGCAGCAATGACAGCAATATCAATATGCACTTCACCATCCTGAACGGCCTGATACCGTCCTCCATGTGAACGAAGTACTCCCAGGCCTTTCATCTTCCCTTCGGAGGTGAACCTGCCCAGCGCGCCATTCATGCTTCCTTCAATACGATTGATGGTACCGTCTGCCAGGTACCGGATCATGGGCTCATGGCATGGAAATGAGGCCGAAGGATACCACACCAGATCTTTGAAACCCAATTCATTTGCAATCTCAAATATTTTTACTGCTACAAGGTCGCCATTGCGGAAGTGATGGTGGGTCGAGATCGTGATCCCGTCGCGTAATCCTGCCTTCAGCAGTGCCTCCTTCAGCGTAGAAACCACTTTGTTGCCATCATCCGGAAAATCGGTACAACTGCTGATCTTTGGGGCGGCTTTAAACCCTGATGGCTTATATTTTCCAACGCCCATATAAGGGACAGCCGGTTTCCCGTTGATGATTGTAGGCACCGTACGACCGGCTGCATTGGTTACGAGTTTATCAAACTTGATCATACGATTCCCTCCAGTTTTCAGCGAGTTTGTTTGTTTTCAGTGCAAGATTGATCGTGTTGAGCGCCCGTTTCACCACTGGCGGATCGATCATTTTGGTGCCAATGGCTACCACGCCAAGTCCCAGTTCACCCGCTTTATGGAATGCAACAACGATCTTTTTCGCCTTTTCGATCTCAGCGGGCGACGGGGCAAAGTGTTCATGGATCACTGTGATCTGCCGGGGATGGATGCATCCCATACCATCGAAGCCCATCGCTTTTGACCGGATCACATTCTGACGCAATCCTTCCATATCGCCTACATCGGAGAAAACGGAATCGATGGGCTGGATCCCTGCTGCACGTGCAGCATTGACCACCATGCTGCGGGCGAACATGGATTCGGTCCCTTCCGCGGTGCGTTGCGTCCCAAGGTCGGCGGTATAATCTTCCAGGCCGATAGCAAGAGCCACGATGTTTGGGGCGAAACTTGCAACCTGGTATGAATTGATCACTCCAAGGGCGCTTTCGATGATGGGCATGATCCACACGGGACCGGTTTGTTTGTGTTCCTTCTGTATCTTCCTGACCTGGTCATTGACAGCCTTCAGTTGCTCCGTGCTTTCGCATTTGGGCAGCAGGATCAGGTTCACATTATATGGTATGATGTAGTTCAGATCTTCGATCCCCCGTTCACCCTGGTTGATGCGAACCATCCGTTCGGCGCCATAAAAATCAATGCCGCACAGGACATTCCGTACCAGAAACCTTGCTTCATCTTTTTTATCAGGGGCCACTGCGTCCTCCAGGTCGAGAATGATCCCATCAGGCTTATGGATTCCGGCGTTGATCATCAGGCCGGGAGAGTTCCCAGGAAGATATAATCGTGAAATGCGATTCCGCTCTTTACCGGTGGTGTACCGGTTTTCTTCCAGCATTTCCGGTAACCAGTTCTTCCCGGATTGAATGAGTTTTTTTATGGCAGCCTCGAGACGTGCCGCGATGACCAGGGATAATGCTCCGGAATCTTCGATCTTCACCCGGGCATTTTTAATTCCGAAAAAGTTCAGGATTTCGAGTGCCTGTTCGCGGATCATATCACCATACATCACGGCTACCTTCGATTCGACCTGCAGTTCGATGCCACCCGCATCAACAATTTCAAGCGTTACAAAACAATCGGAGTGGACCCCTTTGCCCTTGTTCCCGGCCGTAGCTATTCCTCCCATGTCAGTAGTTTTAATGTTAAAAGATGAACAGCCAAAATTAGAAAAATTTCGGCTATTACCGGCGATGTTTCCGGGGTTAAACAAATTGCTAATTTTGCAATTCTTTTACACATCTCAGCAATGCAGAGAAAATCACTTCGGAGGTCAGGGTCAGCATCCGGAAAAAGTTCAGGACGGAACAAAGGTTCAGGTTCCGGAAAAGGGAGGAAATGGTTCCAGGGCAACATCTACACGGTGATGATGTTGAAATTGATATTGGTGCTGATACTCCTTTTTTCGTCGCGGATCCTGTTTTATGTTTTCAACCTTGGATATTACTCGAACCTGGGATTTAAGGAGGTCATACACCTCTTTGCGGTTGGTCTTCGTTTCGACCTTTCGGCCTTGCTGATCATCAATGCGCCTTTTATTGTAATGAATACCATCCCCTTTAAAGTCAGATACAACCGGATCTACCAGGGTATCGCCAATGGATTCTTTTACCTGATCAATTCCTTTGCGCTTTTTACCAACTTCGGGGATACCATTTATTTCAGGTTTACTTTAAAGCGTCTCACGGCCGATATTTTTAACTATGTGGGAGTAGGGGGGGATTTTGACAAACTGGTACCTCAGTTTTTGCGCGATTTCTGGTACGTCGCTTTGATCTGGCTGGTTTTTGTCGCTTTGCTGGTCTATAGCGGGACACGGTTTTCGGTGTCTTCAAAAGTTGTAAAGAAAAAAGGCTTCGAACTTCAGTTCTATATTGTCAGTACAATCCTTTTCGGAGTGATCATCGCGCTATCGGTCATCGGTATCCGTGGCGGGCTTCAGCTACGGCCAATCGGGCTTGTTACCGCCGGGAATTATACATCAGCCAAAAATCTGCCTCTTTTATTGAATACACCTTTTTCGATCGCGAAAACGATCAATAGGGAGACGTTGAAGTCCATAACCGTTTATAAAAAAGAGATTGAACTGGCCAAAGTATATACGCCCGTGCATCAGGGCAAATCAACCGGTTTTAAAAATTTCAATGTGATGATCATCATCCTTGAAAGTGTATCGCGAGAACACATCGGATCACTGAATTATACCATGGAAAATGGCCGTTACCAGGGCTTTACTCCATTCCTGGATTCACTCATCCGGCACAGTATTTATTTCGATGCATTTGCCAACGGGAAGACATCCATACAGGGGATCCCCGCGATACTGTCTGGTATTCCGTCGCTGATGAACGAATCGTTCATCCAGTCAAGCTATGCAGCCGGTAAATTTTCCAGCATTGCCGGACATCTCAAATCAAAGGGATATACAACAGCTTTTTTTCATGGCGGTACCAATGGCACTATGGGCTTTGATTCCTATACCGGGCTGGTTGGTTTCGACCACTATTTCGGCCGGAGTGAATACAACAATGAGAAGGATTACGACGGGAAATGGGGGATCAGGGACGAGGAATTTTTTCAGTATACTGCTAAAACGGTCAATGGTTTTAAACAACCCTTCGCGGCTGCATTTTTTTCACTTTCATCGCATCATCCCTATCATGTTCCCGCCAGGTATGTCAATATTTTCCGGACCGGGAAATTGCCCATCCAGCAGAGTGTCATGTATACAGATTATTCACTGGGAAAATTTTTTCATGCGATAAAACACATGTCCTGGTACAGGAATACCCTGTTCGTGATCACGGCCGATCACACATCAGAAGGGTATTATCCTTACTACCAGTCCGATGTAGGTCAATATGCCATTCCATTGCTATTCTTCAGGCCGGGGAATGGACTGCAGGGCAAACCGGGAATAATCGCCCAGCAAACCGATGTGATGCCCACTGTGTTGAACTATCTGGGATATGATAAAAACTATGTGGCTTTTGGTACCGACCTTCTTGACAGTACATCCGGTGGGGACCATTTTTCAATTCATTACATCAGCGGACTTTATGGATTGATCAAAGGAGATTATTACCTCGAGTTCAATGGAACGAAAAGCACTGCATTATTTAATATGGTCAATGATAAGATGCAGGTACACAACCTGATCGGCAGGGAAAAAAATGTGCAGACACAAATGGAAGTATTTATTAAAGCGTATATCCAGCAATACAATAACCGGTTGATAGAAAACAGACTTTCAATCGACGAATGACAAGGTACCAATGACGAATGACAAATTACCGGAACGAATCCTGTTTATTGTGAATCCTGTTTCCGGTACCGGGAAGCATAAGGATGTTGAACGCCTTATTAAAGAACGGCTGGATAAAACAAAATATATTGCAACGATCGTTTACACGGATGCACCTGGCCATGCTGCAGAGATCAGCCGGAGAGCAGCCGGAGAGGGAGTCGGAATTGTGGTTGCCGTTGGAGGCGACGGATCGGTGAATGAGACTGCCGCGGGACTCGTAGGCACGGATACCGCCATGGGCATTATACCCTCCGGTTCAGGAAACGGACTGGCCCGCCATTTGAAAATACCCATGAATTCCAAACATGCCATTGATGTGATCAATGATGGCATGATGGTGAAAATAGATACCGCGACCATCAACGACCAGTTGTTTGTCAACGTGGCCGGTATCGGTTTTGATGCATCCGTTGCCAAAAAGTTCGCCCTTGCCGGGAAACGGGGTTTTTCGACCTACTTCCGGATCACGGCCGGTTCATATAAGCAATATGAACCAAAACAATATTCCCTGATCATCGATGGTAAGGTCATCAAACGCCGGGCATTGCTGATAAGTTTTGCAAATTCAAGCCAGTTTGGCAATAATACTTCCATCGATCCTGCCGCCGATGTGAGCGACGGGCTTATTGATGTTTGCATCGTGGGTAAAATGCCTTACTGGAAGACCTTTTTTCTGAGCCCTTTGCTATTCCTGAAAAAATTCGACCAGACCCGGTACGTCGAGATCATCCGGGCAAAAGAAGTCGTCCTGAAAAGAAAAAAGGGCAAAAATATCCATCTCGACGGTGATCCGAAAATAATGGGTAAAAAACTTACCATTCGGATCAACCCGTTATCGCTCAAGGTCATTGTTCCCAATCGTAAATCATAAAATCGTAAACCGTACATCGCATATCCCGCTCCCCATGAACCAAGTACCTACCCACACCCTGAACCAGGGAGTAAAATCAACCCTTACTGAATGGGGTTTTTCAGATACGTTTGCAGGTCACATTGCTGATTTTTCCTCACTGATCATCATTCTGCTGACCTCAGTCATTGTCTATTATATTGCCAAATTCATTATCAATCAGTTCCTCAGAAGACTGGTGGAAAGGTCCAGCAGCAGATGGGACGATCATTTATATGAGCATAGGGTGTTCACACGGTTAGTCATGCTGGTTCCTGCCCTTGTTCTAAAGGTGTCGCTTGCACCCAGTATTTCGATGTATCCGGAGGCAATTAAGTTTATTGAACTGGGACTCCATCTTTACATGATCTTTATTGTTTTACTGGTGGTTACATCCTTCCTGAATGCCATATATCACATTTACAGTGAATTCGATCTGTCAGTTTCGAAGCCTATTAAAGGATATATACAAATAGCGAAGATCATTGCCTACCTGGTTGGCGGAATTGCCATGATCTCCGTACTCTTCGGGAAATCGCCACTTACCTTGCTTGCCGGATTGGGAGCCATGTCAGCAGTGGTCATGCTGATTTTTAAGGACAGTATCCTCGGATTTGTTGCCGGGGTTCAGCTATCGAGCAATAAAATGCTGCAGATCGGCGACCCGATCACCATGCCAAAATACAACGCCGATGGAAACGTGATTGATGTGTCGCTTGTAACGGTCAAGGTAAGAAATTTTGACAACTCCATCAGTTGCATTCCGACCTACGCACTGGTATCCGATTCTTTTCAGAATTGGCGCAGTATGTTTGAAGCAGGCGGTCGCCGTATGAAACGATCCGTGCTGATCGATGCAGGGACAATCCGGTTCGTCGATGAAACCATGATGGATAACCTTAAGGCCAGGAATATCACCCCGGATGATCCGCGTCTTACCGGGGAGGAAATTACCAATCTTGGGCTTTTCAGAACATATATTCTCGGTTATCTCGGGAAACTCCCCAACCTGAACCGGGATGCCTCATTGATTGTTCATACCTTGCAACCCACAGAAAACGGGTTACCGCTTGAATTGTACGCATTTTATATAAATCCCGACTGGAATGAATTTGAAGATTTTCAGGACCGCTTGTTTGAACATATCCTGGCAGTAATGCCTGAATTCGGATTGAAGGCATTTCAACGTGAAAACCCTTACTTTTGCAAACCGTAAATCGTAAATCGTGAAATCGTAAATCTAAAATCCACTTCTATGTCTTTTAATCTTCGCAACAGGAATTTTTTAAAATTACTTGATTTTACCCCTCGGGAAATCAAATTTTTACTGGATCTCTCCCTGGACCTTAAAAAGGCTAAATATGCCGGTACGGAACAGCCCCGGCTGAAAGGAAAAAATATCGCGCTGATCTTCGAAAAGGCGTCCACCAGGACACGTTGTGCCTTTGAGGTAGCCGCACTTGACCAGGGAGCCCGTGTGACATACCTTGGACCGGAAGGCTCCCATATCGGCAAGAAAGAAACCATGAAGGACACAGCCCGCGTATTGGGCCGGATGTACGATGGGATTGAATACCGTGGTTTCGGACAATCCATTGTCGAAGAACTGGGCAAATATGCAGGTGTCCCCGTTTGGAACGGCCTGACAAATGAATTTCACCCGACTCAGATCCTGGCTGATTTTATGACCATGACCGAACACTGTGATAAACCCCTGAACCGGATATCGTTCGTTTACTGTGGCGATGCCCGCAACAACATGGGAAATTCGCTGATGGTTGGCGCATCGAAAATGGGTATGGATTTCCGTGCCTGCGCTCCGAAGAAATACTGGCCGGAGCAGGAACTTGTTGATACATGCCGGGAAATTGCCAAAGAGACCGGGGCAAAGATTACTTTGACCGAAGAAGTGGCAGAGGGTCTGAAAGGAGTCGATTTCGTGTATACCGATGTATGGCTGTCTATGGGTGAGGCCAAGGATCTTTGGGATGAACGGATCAGGGAGATGCTTCCGTACCAGGTAAACCAGTCCATGATGGCATTGAGCGGCAACCCGAATGTGAAATTCATGCACTGTCTCCCGGCATTCCACAATAAAGATACGGAAGTCGGCTTGGATATCTTTAAAAAATACGGACTGAACGGGCTTGAGGTAACAGAAGAAGTATTCGAATCGCCGGCTTCTATTGTTTTTGACGAAGCTGAAAACCGGTTGCACACCATCAAAGCCGTGATGGTTGCCACCTTAGGCGCTTAATACGGGAGTACTCTTCCATTTTCGCACAGTAACGTTCGGGCCGGATATTTGTCGAAAAAGGTGTAATTATGCGTCGCCATCACCACGGCTCGTCCTGTTTTTGAGATATCCAACAACAAACTGATGATCCCTTCAGAACTTTCCGGATCGAGATTGCCTGTTGGTTCATCAGCCAGGATCACCTCCGGATCATTGACCAGGGCACGCGCAATAGCCACCCGCTGCTGCTCGCCGCCCGAAAGCTGATGCGGCATTTTGGATCCCTTGTTGCCCAGGTTTACCTTGGCAAGCACTTCAAGCAACCGTTGCCGCATCTCCTTTTTATCCTTCCAACCGGTTGCCCGCATCACGAATAAAAGGTTTTCATTGACTGAACGGTCCATAAGCAACTGGAAATCCTGGAATACAATTCCCAGTTTCCTGCGCAAAAACGGGATATCTTTCCTGCGCAATGTGACCAGGTCAAACCCGGCAACCAGGGCAGTTCCTGTCCGTACAGGCAATTCAGCATAAATGGTCTTAAGCAGGCTGGTTTTTCCGCTTCCCGTCTTACCGATCAGGTAAAGAAACTCACCCTTGCTGATCAGCAGCGTTACATTGGCAAGGATGAGATTTTCATGCTGATAAACAGAAATCTTATCGAGTTCAATAATTCGGTCCCCTGTCATATCGCTGAATTCAGTTTTAACAAAAGTGAAAAAATGTCTTCATTTCCTGCATTTCTGCATTTCCTGCATTTCTGCATTTCCTGCATTTCTGCATTGTTCATTTAATTTTCTCCGGCATAATCACCCCCTCAATTTTCCTGTAATCGGGTTCATCCTTTAAAGAAATGAAATCAATAGTAATATCGTCGATATATAGTTTATACAACGCGGAAGGATTGTAAAAATATACTTTTGCAACCCCGTTAGCCGGCATGTTCACGGGAACGTAAAACGCGGCTTCAACGGAGGTCCATTGATCTACCGGTACATATTTTTCCAGGATGAACTGGTTATAACTGATACTTCTTCCATTCAATTGATAATCAATGACAAGAGTCGCCTCTGTCACCTCCTTTGGGGCCAATACCCATGCTTTGACGGAAATAACCCGGTTAGCCGTAGTGAATAATCTCGTCAGTGTGTCTTCCAAACCAATGCTGTATGGAGCATTTCTGCTGGTTTTCGATGACCATCGCCCCTGATGAAATACACTGTCGATACGTGTTCCGGTATTCATCCAGGCGATATCCTGATCGGTTTCGAGGCCGTTGGTAAACGAAGTTTTACCAACAATTGCTTCTGCCGGAATAAAGACCCTGGCTTTCTGCGTTAGGCTGAAAAAGGAGTTCCGGTAAATGGCCGCGTTGATGTTGTAGGGAGGAAATATCCATTTCGCATGCTGATAAAATTGCAGGAGATTCAATGAAGCCAATATCAAAAGGAATGCCGATAACCATCGTTTCATCGTCCTGCCATGAATATTGTTAAAAAGAAATACCAGGAGGATCGCAACAACGGCATAAATATCAATGAAAATTCGTTGTCCGCATTTTGAAGCGTAATACCAGACCCACCAGCATGAAGCAACATAGATGAACAGCAGCAGGAAGCCAGCCAGCCACCATGATCTGAACGGGTTCTGCCTGAAAAGACCGGCAAAACCAAAGATCGATACCAGCGCAACGGGTGTATACAGAAACCATCCGCGGTTAAAACTGAAGAGTATATTAAGCATGTGTGGCTGCAGGAAATTAAGCTTTTCATCGCCATAAGTATAAACAATTGGTTTTCCTGTTTGCAGGTACCACAAAATGACAGGGACCGCGAGTAAGATCATGGCCTGGAGCAACCCGCGGACAAGGGTTCCCTTATCTGCCATGAGCCGACTGAAAATCCCTGTAAGTACTTCCCTGTTTCCGGCAATAAACGGAACCAGCAATAAAATGATCAGGTTGGTGGGCCGGATCAGAAAGATCAATGTCAGCAGCAGTATAGACTTTACAAACCATTTGGCCTGGTAATCATGGAATAGTTTATAGATGGTCAGTGCGAACCCTGTAATGAGGGCAAAGGAGTAGACATGGGTCATGGAGGGTTCGACCACCGTGAAAAAGATCAGGTTGGTGCCAAGGGTAATGACAACGGTGATAAAGGCCGCTGTCCGGTCATTTGACCCGAACTGTTTCAGTAGTTTTTGCAGGTATCGTGCACCAAGCCATAGAAATAACAAGGCCGAGAGGGCAATAGAATACTGGTAGGGGAGGGAATACCCGTCCCTGGGGAAGACTTCCAGCCAAGCCAGCAGATGTCCGAGCAGAAAAAACGGCAGCCAGATGATGGCCATTCCCGGAAAATACTTGTTTACTTTCCGGTCGCCTGCATCATTCCTGAACTCCTTGAATACGGAACGGTTTGCCGGATAATACCGCGATTCATATTGCTCAACGAACCTGAACTGAAGATCGTGATAAATAAATATAGCCGGAAGATAGGCATAATAGCCCTTTCCGTCGCTGTTGATCACGCGGTCCCAGTTCTGCTCCGGATGTTTGAATCCCAGGAAGATCAGCACGTAAACAACAAGAATGATTTCCGGGGTGAATTTGTAAAGGTATTTCATCCGCCTGGACTATTTTAAGTTGCGCTGGCGCAATGTTTCAAAGAGGATAACGCCGGAAGCTACAGAGACATTGAGCGATTCGATTTCACCCGCGAGCGGGATCTGCATGACCTCATCAGTAAGTTTGAGATACTCTTCCGAGATCCCTTCACCCTCCGATCCGATGATCAGCGCCATCGGTCTGTTCAGATCCACTGAGGTATATTCCTTATCCGATTTTTCAGTGGCGGCAATGATGGTTATACCACTGTTCTTCAGGAATTGAATGGTCTCCTTGAGGTTTTGCGCTCTGACGACCGGGAGTTTGTATAAAGCTCCTGCCGACGTTTTTATAGCATCAGAATTGATCTGGGCCGATCCGCGGGCGGGAATGATCAGGGCATCAACCCCTGCACATTCAGCGGTCCGCGCAATGGATCCGACATTTCGGACATCGGTGACCCGGTCAAGGATAAGAAATAACGGCAACCGGCCATGTTCAAATACGAAAGGTACGATATCTTCGATCAGCTGGTAGGTGATCTCCGATACATAAGAGATCACTCCCTGGTGATTCTGCCGCGACAGCCGGTTCAGTTTATCAACCGGAACAAACTGATAAGGGATCTCCAGTTCCTTGACCAGGTTGAACAATTCATGAAACCCTTCACCCCTCAACCCGTTCTGGATAAAAATCTTCTCAAGTTCCTTACCTGCCTTGATCGCTTCAATCGTCGGCCTGATGCCATAAATATAAGTCTCTTTCTTCATACCCCCTGATTTACCCCCTTATTGTTCATTGTTCATTATTCATTGTTCATTGTTCATTGTTCATTGAATCAGCCTTATCCAGCAACGACTTCGGAATCTCCTTTCCCGCCTTGGCTCCCAGCGATTTGATGTTCTCGACCCGCCTGATCAGGTTCCCCTTACCGGTAGAAAGTTTGTTCATTGAGGCGTCATAGGATTTACGGGCCGCGTCGATCCTTGTGCCAACTTCTTGCAGGTCTTCGAGAAATCCGGTGAATTTGTCATATAATTCGCCGCTTTGGCGGGCAATTTCCATGGCATTTTTATTCTGGTATTCCACTCGCCAAAGGTTCGCGATCATTCGTAACGCGGCTATGAGGTTGGTCGGACTGATGAGCAGGATGCGCCTGTCGTAAGCCCAGTTCCAAAGGTTCGGGTCGTATTGCATCGCCAGCATGTAGGCAGGTTCAATGGGCATGAAGAGCATCACGAAATCGAGGCTTTTCAATGTATAGATATCCTGGTAATTCTTGCCGCTCAGATCGGCGATGTGATTCTTAACAGATATCAGATGATCACGGGCAGCAAGTTCCTGTTCCTCTTTTGTGTCAGCAGAGGCAAATCGCTCATAAGCGACCAGAGATACTTTTGAATCAATGACCACATGACGGTCGCCCGGATAAGCCACGATCACATCGGGTTGCATACGCTTTCCGTGTTCGTTGGTATATGATTGTTGGATAAAAAATTCACGGTCAAGAGTCAGTCCTGATTTTTCCAGGATGCTTTCGAGGATGATCTCACCCCAGTTGCCCCTGGTCTTTGCCTGTCCTTTCAACGCATTGGTGAGGTTGTTTGCCTCTTTGCTGATCTGCTGGTTCAGATCGGTCAGGTTTTTGATCTCCCGTTCGAGTGAGAATCGTTGCTTTGATTCCTTATCATATGTCTCTTCTACCTTCTTCTCAAAATCACGGATCTTTTCACCCAGAGGTTTCAGGATTTCATCGAGTTTGATCTTATTCTGTTCAGTGAATTTCTGAGTTTTCTCCTCAAGGATCTCATTGGCAAGGTTTTTAAATTCAATCCGGAATTTATCCTGGAGCTTTTCAAGGTCGGCTTTTTGCTCCTCCAGTTTCATCTGCAGACTTCCGTATTCTGAAATTTTTGTTGAAAGGTCCTTGTTCAGACTTAAGATCAAGGCATTTTTTTCAGAGATTTGTGCTGCAAACAAATCAACCTGTTGTTGAAGCATACCGGCCCGCTCTTCCATGGCCCGCTTTTCTGAACTGAGAAATTCGAATTGTTTTTGCAGTTGGTCAACCTCATTGGTTACCTCTTTTGAACCGGTTTTCCCAAGTTTGAAAAAAAGCACCACGAAGCCTGTGATAAAAACAATTCCGATGACAATAAGAAGAATTTCTGACATAAAGCAACCGCATTAAAACACAAAAATAGGTTAATTATGTCAAACCCCACCCTAAATCCCTCCCCAAAAAGGGAGGGACTTATCTCCCCTTCCCTTTTTGGGGAAGGGGTCAGGGGGATGGGGTCATTAACGCGAAGGGGTCAGGGGGATGGGGTCAATACCTGGAAGGGGTCAGGGGGATGGGGTCATTAACGCGAAGGGGTCAGGGGGATGGGGTCATTAACGCGAAGGGGTCAGGGGGATGGGG
>Ga0172370_10005488_pt1 | contig 16329 bp, 16 predicted proteins | sample LakKiv5m_FD_114538 | JGI IMG/M metagenome (GOLD analysis project Ga0172370, IMG submission 114538) | Freshwater microbial communities from Kabuno Bay, South-Kivu, Congo - kab_022012_11.5m | ecosystem: Environmental > Aquatic > Freshwater > Lake | place: Democratic Republic of the Congo...
ATGCGTTTTTATAAACCACTTAGTTTACATAAAAAGGCACTTCGCCAACTTTCAGTCCATTCAAATATATCTCCACTTTGTAACTACCAGCCGGCCACTGGCCGCCGCCGGTCGCATTCAATTTAAAGTGAAGGTTCTTAACTCCCGCCTCGTACGCGTAATCGGATACATTGATCAACGTCCCCGGCGTGACACCAACTACATTCACGGAATACCATTTCGCTTCAATGACAGAGCCGGTTTGAATATCGCTCAAATCAAGGAATACAAAGAATGATTGATTTGAGGAGTATATGACCGCCTGGGTTGCACCGGTTTCATCGGTCGTCATGCGAATGTTTGAAACCGGCAGAGATGTCGGCGCAGAAGTCAGTGCAGAAGTCGGCACGGTAATCTGAACAGAAAATGGCGGAAATGGAATTGTGCAAGCCAGCATAGATGCAAAGAGAGTCGTCAGGGCCAGCAGAATAAAAGGCTTGCTTGTGTACTTCATGATGTATATTCTCTTCGAAAAAGGTAAGAATTAATCATAATGGAGTTAAATATTGACGAGCAGAAAACCATTCAGCTATCTTGTACTTCCACGTAGATTCGCTTATTAGCGGCGCCCTTACTTTTATAATCAACAACACGTATAAAACCAACCTCAGAAGTGTTCTTCACATGCGTTCCACCGTCGGCTTGCAGGTCAAGGCCAATGAGCTCGACGGTGCGGACCTGCTGGATTTCTTCAGGCAAAAGATTGATCTTGGTGCGGATCAAGTCCGGGATTTGGAAGGCTTCCTCGCGCGGCAGGATCTGTACCCGCACATCGCGTCGGGCCTGGACCTCAACATTGACCGCCGCTTCGATGACAGACACCAACTCTTTTTGCAGACGCTCGAACTCAAAATCCATGCGGCCTTTGAGCGGCTCCATGTCTCCACCGGTGACGAGCGCGCCGTAATCGCGAAAGACTGTCCCGCATAAGATGTGCATAGCGGTGTGCGTCCGCATCAGTTTATAGCGGCGATCCCAATCGATCATGCCACGCACCGTCGTGCCAACCGCAGGCAGGTCGCCATCCAGAATATGTAAAACATCATTGCCCACCTTCTTTACTTTCACAACATTCAAACCTGCCAACTTTCCAACATCATTAGGTTGTCCGCCGCCCCCAGGGTAAAAAGCAGACCGGTCAAGCGCGACCGCTTTCTCGTCCGGGAAAGCGGCGCTGACGATCGCATCGAATTCCTTTAAGTAGCTGTCCGTTTGGTAGAGCAATTCAGTCATGATTTATATTTCCTTGAAAGTAGTTTACAACAAAATGGACTATCCAGCAACCAAGATTAGCATTTGATTAGAGTCTGATTACCTACTTGACTCTGCTCTTCGATTTATTGTATAGTAATTATCGGTATCAAGCGGGCACTGCCGCCCTCGGCGCTGTGTCTTTTGTTTTGTCATTTTAAATTTATAAGGAGTGCCAATGATTCGAGTTGAGGGTCTCACCAAAGATTACGGAGCGCGCCGCGCGCTCTCAGACCTAAGCTTCGAAGCCGGACAGGGCGAGATCGTGGGGTTCCTCGGGCCTAACGGCGCGGGCAAGACCACCACGATGCGCATCCTGACCTGTTACATGCCACCCACCGACGGTTCTGCTACCGTCGCCGGGTATGATGTGGTTACGGAATCGCTCGAGGTTCGCAAGCGAGTTGGGTATATGCCGGAGACCGTGCCGCTATACACAGACATGACGGCTCTGGATTATCTCAAGTTCATGGCCGATCTGCGCCAAATCCCTGATTCGAGGGAGCGTGCCTTTGAAACGCTGGAAATGGTGGGCCTGGAAAGCCGCGCAAACAGTTTTATCGGAAGTCTTTCAAAAGGTATGCGCCAAAGGGTCGGACTCGCACAAGCATTGATCCACCAACCCGAAGTCTTGATATTGGATGAACCAACCATCGGCCTCGACCCTAGCCAGGTGGTGGAAGTCCGCAATATTATCCGCGAGATCGGCAAGCAACGCACCGTTTTGCTTTCCACGCACATCCTTTCAGAAGCCCAGCAAATTTGTGACCGCGTCCTGATCATCAACAAAGGCAAGATCGTTGCCGAAGACACGCCGGAGAATCTGCAAGCGCGTCTGGTTGGCTCTGAACGAGTGGCCCTGCGCGTGCGCGGCGACTCGGATGGTTTATCGAAACTTCTGCTCAAGATCAAGGGCATACAAAGTGTAAACAACGCGCCCGACGGCTCAGTGGAATTTCAATTCGCGCCCGGGCAGGATGTCCGCCCGCAGGTCGCCAAGACTGTTGTTAATTCCGGATATGAATTACTGGAAATGCGTCCGGTCGGCATGAGCCTCGAGGAGATCTTCCTCGAACTGACCCGTGAAGATGCGCACCGCGGCAAAAAGTAGAGGTGAGAGATGAGAAACATCTGGACAATTGCACGTCGTGAATACAATCATTATTTTGCAAGCCCCATCGCATACGTGGTGGCATTTGTTATTCTGTTGACTCTGGGCTTTATCTTTGGTCTGGTCGTTTATGGCGCATTCCAAGCCGCAATATCGGGTGGATTTGGCGGCGGAGCTCCCGCTGCCCCCGGCATTGATTGGATGGGAAGCACCTTCAATTTCCTTTTAATGCTCACCATCCCGGCATTGACCATGCGCCTTGTTTCAGACGAAAACCGCACAGGTACGATGGAACTTTTATTGACCGCGCCGATACGCGATTGGGAACTGATCCTCGGAAAGTGGCTGGGCGGCTTTCTGTTTGTTCTGACCATTCTGGCTATCACACTGGTATACCCGATCATCCTCAACAGCCTCGAAACACCGGGGATTGACCAACGCCTGATGATGGTAACCTATCTGAGCGTAATTCTTCTATCTGGGGCATATCTTGCCTTGGGCGTCGGCATTTCATCTATTTTCAGCAATCAGATCGCAGCCATGTTCGCAACTTTGGGCTTGTTCATCTTCTTATGGTGGCTGATTGGCTTTCCCGCTAATTATCTCCAAAACGGTGCAGATGTGTTCAATTATCTAAGCACAACCACGCACCTCAACTCTTTATATAACGGCACAATCAATCTCTCTGACATTGTTTATTTCCTGAGTCTCACCGCGCTGGGCCTTTTCACCGGCACTGCCGCGATTGAAACACGAAGGTGGAACTAATGGCTAAGAAAAAGACTACACCTGCGCGCTACGCGTTCATCGGGCTGATCGTGGCCCTGCTCGCCTGTGTCGCAACCGGTTTACTAGCTCTCGTCAAAGGCGCGGTGGCGCTCGCAATATACAAGCCGGACGCGGCCCAGACCAACTCCATCAACATTTCGATTGGCGTCAGCGCCCTGCTGATCATTCTGGGGCTCGCCGTTTACGGCATCCTCGCACCGGACAAAGTGCGCCGCTTCTTTACCGGACGCCAGGCGCGCTACGGCTCGAACAGCTTGATCATGTCCCTGGCCTTTGTTGGCATCATCTTCGTCATTAACGCGCTGGCTTTCCAAAACCCCAAATCATGGGACTTGACCGAAGACAAATCTCACACGCTTGCGCCCGAAACAATTCGGGCGCTCGACACACTACCAGAAAAAGTCACCGCTCTGGCATTCTACACACAGGTCAACCCGATTACCACTGCCAGCCAGCTACTTACCGACTTTAAGTCCAACAGCAAGGGCAAATTTGATTTCAAATTTGTTGATCCGAACTCCGACCCGGTGCTCGCCAAACAATATGGTATCACCGGCGATGGCAAGATCGTGCTGACCATGGGCAACAAGAAGGAGATCGCCGCGTCTGCTTCCGAAAATGATCTGGTAAACGCCATTATCCGCTTGCTCAGCCCGGAACAACGTGTAGTGTACTTCCTCACCGGCCACGGCGAACCCGATATCAACGCTACAGACAACAAAGGTTACGCGCGGGCCCGTCAAACACTGGAAAGCAAGAATTACACCGTCAAGACCTTGAACCTGGCCGCGGAAAACAAAATCCCTGATGATGCAAAAGTTGTTGTCATCGCCGGGGCAGTAAATCCGCTGCTCGATCAGGAAGTTTCCCTGCTCAAGGCATATGTCAACAAAGGCGGCTCGATCGTTGTTCTCGATGATCCCACGTTGTTCACCAATATCGGCACAAATCCCGATCCGCTGGCTGACTATCTGGCAAGCGAGTGGGGCATCACGCTCAACAATGATTTGGTGATTGACCAAACTTCCAATCAGCCAATCTACGCAATCTCAGCTTCATACAACAGTACCCATCCCATCACACAGCACCTGACCGCCGTGACTGTCATGCCGCAAGCACGCAGTCTATCCCTCAACAAGACTGCTCCGCAGGGTGTAACACTGACCGGCTTGATTCTCACCTCCCAGCAAGCCTGGGGCGAAACAGATCTCGCCGGAATCAAAAATAACCAAGCACCCAGCTTTGACAGCGCCATCGATTTTGCAGGCCCATTGACCCTGGCCGCAAGTGGCGAGAATGCGACTACCACCGGCCGCGTCGTGGTTTTTGGAAGTTCGATCTTCGCAACCGACCAAGGCTTCGATGCCTACGCCAACGGCGACATATTTACCAATTCCGTAGACTGGTCTGCGAAACAAGGCAATCTGGTCAACATTACCACGCACCAACCCATCACTCGTACCTTCAACCTGCCATCCCAACTTCAGGTTCTCATAATCCTGTTAGCTTCGGTAATCATCATTCCCGGACTGATTGTGGCGGCAGGTATTGCCACCTGGGTAGCGCGTCGGAGACAGGGTTAATTATGACCAGCAAACAAACAACAACATCGCGCAGAACTTCCAGCAAATCAAAAAGGACTGGCGCGGCATCGCTAAAGCCGGCTCTTTCTCCACAACCTCCGCGTGAGGAAAAGCCGGTTATCAGCACAACGACCTGGATCACACTTCTGGTATTGGTTCTCGTGGTCGGCTTTGCTTTTCTTTTCAACCAACAAAAGACCAAACAGCAGGCCGCGGCTACCCCAACCGCCGGAACGGCCATGTTGTTCACATCCGCCGAAGGACAACCGAACGACATCAAAATCGAATCTTCAACGGGTCAATCAGTGGAAGTGGCCCGCAACGACAAGGGCGTATGGGTGTTGAAAGCACCAACACAAGCCGACGCCGATCAGGCATCCGCGGAAGCCGCGGCAACACAAATTGGCGCATTGCGCGTGATCAGTGACGTTCAGCTTGGACTGGATGTTGTCGGACTGGATAAACCGGCCTACACCATCACGCTGACCTTCACAGGCGGCAAAACGCATAAGCTGGCTGTCGGTTCGGTTAACCCGATACAGACTGGATACTATGTTCAATTAGATGGCGGCAAAACGCAAATCGTGGACAAGCAGGGACTCGACGCGTTGCTGACCCTGTTAACCAATCCGCCTTATGTCGCAACCGCGACTCCAGCCGTCACGGATACTCCAACTGTAACAGCTACACCGGAAACGACGCCGACTCCAATTGAAGCGACACCCACGGTTCCTGTAACGGAAACTGCCACAAAGTCCCCGTAAGAGGCGGAACAGAACACACATCTTTGTATAGCGAGAAGATATAAGTATCCTTGAAAAAAAGGGTATTGATTTTCGCCTAAAAAGAGTGTATTCTAAATTCAAAAGTGGACAAGAAAATGGACGTAGAAAAAATCATTATCGTTGACGAGGAAGAAGAGTTTCCTGCAATCGCGCGGCTGATCGAACTTGGCCGCCAGAAATCTTATGTTACGCTTGACGACATAATGCATTTCTTCCCTGAAGCCGAACAGGATGTAGAGCAACTCGAAGAAGCGTTTTCGGCTTTACTCAGTGCAGGCATTCCATTCGTCGAAGATACCACACCGGGCGAACCGACCGAAGATGAATTGGTGGCCGTTGAAGAAACCGAAGTCGAGCCTGAACCCGATCTTTCGCTTGACGATTACCTCGCGAACATAGATACCGACGACACGATTGGCCTTTATCTAAAGGAAGTCAGCCGGGTTCCGCTTCTTACCGCCACGGAAGAAGTTGAGCTGGCCCAACGTATCGAACGCGGACGCATGTCGCGCGAAGAACTTGCCAAAGGCAACGCCAATGCCCGCCGCCGACTTGAACTGCGCAAGCTCATTGAAGATGGCTGGGCGGCGCGCGAGCATCTTATTACGGCCAACTCACGCCTTGTGATTTCAGTTGCCAAAAAATATATGGGGCGCGGTGTACCCTTCCTTGACCTGATTCAGGAGGGTAACATCGGCCTGATCCGCGCCACCAAAAAATTCGATTACCGCCGCGGGCACAAGTTTTCAACATATGCAACCTGGTGGATCCGTCAGGCGGTGACGCGTGCCATCGCCGACCAGGGACGCACGATCCGTGTGCCTGTACACATGGGCGACCAGATCAACAAGTTACTGCGCGTTCAGCATCAACTGACCCAGCGTCTCGGGCGCGATCCCAGCGTGGAAGAAATAGCCGTCGCCCTGGATGTGCCGCCTAAGAAGGTCGAGAATATGATCCAGGTGGCGCGCCGTCCGCTCTCTCTCGAGACACCGACTGACGATGAAGAAGATTCAGTTCTTGGCGATTTTATCGAAGACGACGAAGCGCCTCCACCCGACGAAACCGCAACCTACAACCTTTTGCGCGAGCATCTCGGCGAAGTGTTGAACGGCCTGCCGCCGCGCGAAGTACGCATCTTGCAGTTGCGCTACGGCCTGCTCGATGGACAGGCTTACACACTCGAAGAAGTGGGCCGCAAAATGGGCGTGACGCGCGAACGCGTGCGCCAGATCGAAGCACAGGCGCTCAGCCGCCTGCGCCACCCATCCATTCGACGCAAACTGCGTGACTATCTCGGCGAATAAAACAACAGGGGCTGTCTGAAAAGTAGACAGTCCCTTTTTTGTGTCCCACTTGATAGTCATTTTTGATCATTTTTATATGTTGTTACCATCAAATGGTGGCTAATAATTGCTGATTCTTCCCATTTTGGGCTGTCCAAAAAGAAAAATGATGACTTTTTGGACAGCCCCTGAATTTTAAGCGACCCAACCCCACAAAAAGAATTGAGCGCTTAAATACAACGATAAGCAAAAGCCGCAATATATAAAAGCCCTGTTTAGCCATTGGTTTTTCCTCTACATTCCCCATAACAGAAATACAGGAAAAATAACAAGTGCATATCGTGTCGCACTTACAAATGGCTACAAGTTGTTCAGCCGAAACAAGGGCAGAATCCTCAACAATACGGCATAGACGGCAAATTCGCGCGGTAAAATTTTCCAAACAAAAATGCAAGATACCTCAATCAAGATCACCGTCAACAAATTAAACCAGTCAATCGGACCGATTTTGCTCTGAGCAAACATTTGGAGAAACAGATTCATATTCTCCCACGGGAGTACCCAGCTTGCCTGCCATACCGTTTCTAAACTGGTCAACATGGACATATTCGTAAAAAACAGAAAAGACAGGCTCGCCAGCGGAATACCAGAAATCCAAACCAGGGTGATGGGCGAACGCCGCACTCCTTGTTTCCACCAAAGATAAAAAAGGGCTATAAATATCAACACGCCTTGCAGGCGCGTCAGCGCCGAAAGGACTCCAAAAATGGTAGCTATCCCCCAGCGAGAACGATGAGCGTAATAAAAGGACGCGAGCGAGAAAAACAAGAAAAGGGATTCGGTGTAAGCCGTAAGTAAGAAAAATGAGGAGGGGAATACAAGCAGGTATAATACAGTTCGGCAAGCAGATTGAGCATCAAAAAACTCGGCGACCGTTTGATGGAGAAAATATAATGCTCCAATCAGAGCCACGTTAGACAACAAGAGTCCAGCCCAGAAATCATCCCCCAATATCTTGCCAAACAAACGCATGAGGAAGGGGTAAAGCGGGAAAAAGGCAGTACTTCCGTTGATCGAATAACCTGTGTTCGAAATTCTTAAGTACCAGTTTGCCTCAAACCTTTGCCAAATTGCAATTAGTGGCAGAGATGCGGCAGATGCGCCTCTATATGGAAAAATATCCTCCACAGTATATTTACTTTCAGTCAAATGTTTGCCCTCAAAATCACCAGCGATACATATCCCTGTGCGAAAGTTCCAGAGACTGCCGGTCTGCAAGTCAGAAATCACAAAGGGGTTAATCGCGTGAAAATTAAGCGGACGACCATCAATAATAGAAGAGTACACATAACCCTGACTGGTCCTTAAGTCAAATATAGATACAAATGGTTCGCCAAATAATACGCCATTGTGAATTGCCAGCAGGAATATGGCTAGTATTAATGCCGACTAAACAAAATACAGGATACGGAATCCTAAATAAGTCTCAACGGCAAACTGCCATCCAGCCGAAAGACGCACCCAGAGATTGAGTGGAAAAACATTTTTCATTCGCACAAACAGAGAATAATTGCATTGTAGCACACAACCTTGTCAGCCTAATTTATAATTGTTCTATCACCTTCCAGGGAGTCTCGCAAATGAAAAACAAAGCGTTTTCTTCTCTCGGCCAAATCCCTGTTTTCTTCAGAAACTGCAAAGTATGATGGTTAACAAAAAAGCCAGCGGTCTTGGTTATAAAGTAACGATTAATTTCAAGTACACCGGAAATTGATCGAGGCGCTTATTTGTACAAAACCGCTACGCGTCTTCAACGAGCGAAGATACCCTTTTCTGCTACAATCAAAAAATGCTTACACCTCCCACAAACAAAAATACAAAAACCGAATCCTTGTTCCTGATCGTAACGATGTTATTAATATTTTACATCGCAACGATAACCCCGGTCGATCCTGACATGTGGTGGCATTTACGCTCCGGAGACGAAATGTGGCATCAGAGAACAATTCTTTTGAAAGACGTTTTTTCATATACGCGTTACGGAGCTACCTGGATAAATGCTTTTTGGCTTTCGGACCTTGCGATGTATGGCTTATGGAAGATCGGGAGCTTTTTTTTCATCACTATTATGGTCGCATTGATTGCTGTGGCAGTTATGTTCATTATTTACAAGCAAATGAAGGGGGCCTTTTATTTGCGGCTGCCCCTCATTCTTCTCGGCATAATCAGCATAGCGGCGAACTGGTCCGCGCGCCCTCAACTTCTCTCCTTCCTGCTACTCGCCTTCCTAGACTACTTTTTATACACGCATTGCCACATCAAGCGGCAGCCACTATGGTACTTGATTCCAATTTTTATCGTTTGGGGAAACGTCCACGGTGGATTCATTTGGGGAATACTTGTGTTATTAGCGACCATTGTTGGGGAAGTTTTCGACAATCTGTTCAACAATCAACCAAGTCTTCAATGGAAAGAAATAGGAAGTTTGTCCTTGTGGAGCATACTGGCCGGGTTGGCAATTTCAATCAATCCTGACGGCATCTCCCTCTGGCGATTACCGTTTTATCAAATCCAAGTCTCATTTTCAATAGTAGAATGGCTCTCTCCCGATTTCCACCAGATTTACGCACATCCCTTGCTATGGATATTATTTCTTTTAATCATCAGCATTGCCTATTCAAAGAAACCCCTGTCATTCGTAGACTTGCTGAAAGGGCTGGGATTCACCTATCTATTCTTTGTAGCGCAACGCAATATGGGGCCGTATGCAATTATTGTCATCCCAATCATAGAAAGACATCTTACCCCGGCAACAACATTCTTCGCAAAGGCACCCTTCCTTGAAAAATTCAATGCAAAAACTTCTCAATTATTCACAGGAAAACAACCTTCAGAGAAGTTTAATTTCATTATCAACACATTACTTGTCGGCGTTCTGGCAACATTGATTCTCGTTAAAGCTTACGCAGCTTCAACGCCCCAAGTTATGGAAGAACAAACCCCATCCGGCGCTATACAGTGGGTGAAAGACAATAAACCGCGCGGTCCATTATTCAACTCCTATTATTGGGGTGGTTACTTAACTTGGGAGTTGCGCGATTATCCGGTCTTCATTGACGGCCGCGCAGATCTATATGGCGATGAAATTCTTTCTGAGTGGAGTGAAATCGTTAATGGCACAGACAAGGGGCTTACCTTATTGGATGTATACAAAATCAACTTGGTATTTTTAGAGCCAAACTATCCCTTATTGGACAAACTCTCCCAACTCGGATGGGAAAAAGTATATGGTGACTCTAAAATCATAATTTACGCGCGCCAGCCACCCATACCCTAAAATTCAACTGTCCAGCGTCTTCAATAGATCTGCAATATTTCATAAAATAGTCTTAAGTAGAATCAGCCCCATGCAAAAATTCGTCCACAACCAAAAATTCGCTTTCTTCAGCATCCTTCTGCTTGCATTTATCGTGAGACTGTTCGGGATTGTTTCGCGGCCTATCTGGTACGATGAGGCGTTTTCAGTTCTATTTTCCGAAAAGGGTTTTGCCGCTATGTTGAAAGGCACGCTCACACAAACAGGCGCAGGGGCAGCGGATATCCATCCATTGGGATATTACAGTGTATTATGGGCGTGGATGCGCATCTTTGGAGAATCACCCGTCGCGGTGCGAATATTATCTGTTCTGACCGGGCTGGGAGTAGTCGCATTAATATATCTGTTGGCGCGTGAACTCTTCAAAGAGCGAACAGCATTGATATCTGGGATCATCGCCACACTTGCGCCTTTCCAAATTTTTTATGGGCAAGAAATTCGCATGTACGCCCTTCTGGCTTTATTTCTTTTACTGGCTACCTATTCTTATTGGCGCGCCACCCAATCAAAGCATTGGCTATGGTGGATGGGATTCGCCATTTTCGCCGCGCTGGCACAATACACTCACAACCTGGCCGCTTTCTATTTGATAGCGCTGGCGTTATGGCCTCTGATCCTAAGGGATTGGCAAACTTTGAAAGCAGTTGTTATGGCGGGGTTTCTAGAGACATTGCTTTACCTGCCGTGGCTGATCCATCTGCCTGCTCAATTCGCAAAAGTAGACCAAGCCTACTGGATTGATAAGCCCGGCCTATATCGGCTCTTCACATTATTGCTGTACTTTGTCACCAATCTGCCCCTGCCAAACTCCTGGCTCATCGTGGGACTATTTATCGCGCTCTTCACAGTTGCAACCGCATTGTGGCAAACAGTACACGCCGCGCGGCAAAAACAAGCGGACATCCAGCCCGGACTCTGGATGCTCTACCTAACCTTTGCACCGCCGATCCTGTTATTCGTATTCTCGCGATGGAAGCCGGTCTATCTTGAAAGAGCCCTGCTGCCATCCGGAGCGATTTTCTGCATCTGGCTGGCTTGGGCGCTAACCCAGACAAAACTGCCGCGGTCAATCCAGTTGGTCACCACGATGTTACTTCTGGCAGGCTTCGGCATGGGAATATATGAGCACCTCACTTATATGGGATTCCCTTACGGCCCTTACAAAGCCATGACTGCCGATCTGCAAATCAGACAACAGCCAGGCGATGTGATTATCCATTCCAGCAAATTGTCCCTGTTGCCATCTGTATACTACGACCGCAGTCTGGTGCAAACTTACGTGGGCGATTTGCCCGGAAGCAACATAGACACGCTTGCTCCTGCGACGCAACAGGTTCTTGGCTTGGAAGCGAAGGCGGATATCGAATCCGCGGCAGGGAATGCCGACCGCGTCTGGTTCATTATTTTCGATGAGTCGAATCGGGAATATGTTCAAGCGGGTTACTCCATGCATCCTCAACTTGTATGGCTGATGAATCATTACTCGCAAGTCGAAGTTCAAAACTGGGACGATTTACACGTTTATCTTTTTTCAAAAAAACCATAGGCAAATCCCTGATGAATCAAGCTAAAAAAGAAATCTTATTATTTGTACTTATTTCAACTCTAATCCTTACCTGGAGTTCAATCCCCGATTGGGCTGGGTATGCGGCTCAAAATGACCAGGTCACCTTTACGGATACTTATTTTGACGCGGGAGATTATGCCGTTCATATTGCCATGATGCGAAGCGGGATGAATGGAGCCTGGGGATACAACTTGCGATTTACAAGCGAGCCCCATCAAACAGCATATATCCGTTTGTTTTATATCGTACTTGGACAAATCAACAGGCCACTCGGTATAGATCCGCAGATCCTTTTTCAAATTGCCCGTTGGGTTTTTGGATACACTGCTCTATTTTCAATTTATCTCCTTGCCAAACGAACTTTCGAAGATTCGCACTGGCAATGGCTGGCATTTCCCCTAATCGTTTTTGGATCTGGGTTGGGGTGGTTACAAATCATATTCGGCTGGGTTCCAAGCCGAATCACGCCAATAGATTTTTGGTTGATTGATTGTTATGTTTTATTCAGCCTTTCCATCTTTCCACATTTTGCCTTCACCTTAACCTTGATGTGCCTGGCTTGTATCTTATATATAGATTATTTACGCGCGGGCAATTGGCTGAAAATTCTTGCAATCATTCTGGCTGCTCTCGTGGTGCAATTTATCAACCCGATCGCTTTTGTGTCCATAGATATAGCCATCGCCACGATGACACTTTTTCATTGGATAAGAAAAGGGAAAATGCAAACCGGTGAGCTGATCGTGCTAGGCATAATTGCTGTCAGCCAAATTCCACTGCTTACATACAACTTTGTTCTGCTAAGCAAAGATCCAGTATGGAGTCAATTTACCGCGCAAAACCAAACACTCTCACCGCCGCCGATTTATTATCTTTGGGGCTTCGGCCTCTTTTGGCCTTTGGCGTTTGTGGGAGCAATTCGGGCGATACATGAGCGGAATATCATCCTGCTCGCATCACTAGCCTGGACAGTTTCCACCTTTGCACTTGCTTATGCCCCCTTTGCCATCCAGAGAAGATTTCTGCTTGGAATCACCATTCCACTTGGATTACTTGCCACACGCGGACTCGTGGACATTTTTCAGTTTGTCTCGCAAAAGAGCGATTGGCTGGCGCGACGTATTCCTAGCTTAACGCTTCTTACTGGACTTTTACTTTCGGTCACCACCTTGACCTTTATCCCCGTTCAGGCAGTTTTCATGCTTGGGCATCCTAAAGATTTTTTTTATCCTCGCGCCTTGAACAGCGCCTTTGACTGGCTCTCTACTCATACTCAACCCAACGACTTTATCTTGAGCACAATGCACACAGGTCAACTTCTCGCACAAGAAACCGGCCGGCGCGTGTACCTTGGTCATGCAATGGAAACATTGGACTACACAACAAAAACAGCCAATGTTGAATCTTTCTATCAAAACAAGTCGGTGACAAACTGGTTATCGCAAATTCCCACACACTGGATTATCTACGGCCCCTACGAACAATATCTCGCACCAGACTTTCATCCTGGCGCTAATCTCGAGTTGGTATTCCAAAATAATGCTGTTCAAATTTACATGAAGAGATAGATAGCTCTGTCAACTCACTCGTTTAAAAATAGCCGCGCCTTCATTTTCAAAAACGAGCGCGACATCAACGCGTAAGCCAGAGTTGCTAGTGAGGCCTCTGCATGAGAATTAAGCATCATGCTTGCCGTCCAATAAAATGCAGGGATGGCAAGAGTCGAAATCAACAGCAGAAGCCATCGAATAATATTGAGATGCTTGTAAGAAGTGAATGCCGGGAGCAAAACATCGAAATCTTTTATCGGGACTAACTGCAATCATTTGGATGACAGCCATGTTTTTCGGCTACATAGTTTTGCATAAACCTTTCTCACCGGAACAATTAAGTGGATTTTTGTTGTCGTTATGGCAAATCATTGCAGCCGCTTTAATCATCCTTTTAGCTGGAGGGCTTGGTCTCTCATTGAAAATAGAAAGGGTAGCTTTCTCTCCGCTAGTACAAGCTTGTCTGAGCGCCGCACTGGGATTAGGCATTATCTCGATAGTGTTCTTTGTTTTGGGTGCAACTATCGGAATTAACGTTGTAATATGGGTCGTTTTTGCAGCCGCATTTTTTCTCCTACGCAAAGACATTATTCGCTGGCTTAAACTTTGGAAAAACCTATCTATCAATGCTTTGGGATGGTTGGAGTTGGATTGGCAAATCAAGCCTGGTCTTAATCGTAATTATTTTGGCCTGCCAACTCATTGGTGCATTAGCGCCTCCATTGGAATTTGATGCGCTGAGTTACCATCTGGCGATTCCAAAAATGTATCTTTTACAGGGACGAATCACTTATCTGCCAAACACAATGTTTTGGGGCATGCCACAACAAACTGAAAGTTTATACACACTGGGCATGTACCTTGGGGGAACGGAAGCAGCTACAGTGCTTGGATGGACGATCGGAGTTTTGACTCTTGCTGGTTTGGCGGAACTAAGCCGGCAAATGTTCGGCGCAGATTCAGCCTGGGTTGCGACAGGCAGTCTAATATCGGGATACGGGACAGTAGCATTACTTGGCAATGGATATGTAGAGTGGTCTGGAATGTTATACGGCCTGGCTACAGCAGCATCACTTATCACATGGCTCCAGAAAAAAGAAACTTATACGCTTGTCCTTGCTGGAATTTTTGCAGGGATGGCGCTGGGAACAAAATACACATCTGGAATTGTTCTAATTGCAGGAGCCTTTGGAATCTTTGTAGTAACATTTCACGCCTTACCCACGAAGAAGATTTTTTTCATCTCTGGCCATCTTCGGATTAAGCGCATTTTTAATCACATCTCCTTGGTGGGTCAAAAACGCTCTTGCAACCGGCAATCCTTTTTATCCACTTGTATTTCCTGCTGGCGCTATGGACAGCATACGTCTAGCCTTTTACAACTTCGCCCCGAAAACCAATGATTGGACACGCATCCTGTTAATCCCATGGCAGGCTACATTTTGGGGTGTTGACCAACAGGATGGATTCGGCACCTCGATGGGCCCTCTGCTTATTGGATTGAGTCCACTCGCCCTGATCGGCTGGAAAAATTTTTCAAGAGACCAACGAAATGTCATCATTTTGATGACAACAATTATGGTGACAACATTCCTGACATGGGCAATTTCCAGTCAGTTTCGTGGGTTGTTGACCCAAACGCGATTATTTCTCGCAACATTCCCCGCCTGGGCCTTTTTATGCGCTGCCGGATTTTCAGCAATTTCCAAGGTGAGCGCATTCAATATTCGATTCTGGAATATCGCCGGGGCGCTAGTTATTTTTGTACTTGGCTCCACTGCTTTTACAACCATCAACCAAGACATATCAACAGGGACATTTTCCGCTGTTTTACAACTTGAGTCGCGTCAAACCTTTTTGGAAAATAACCTGGGAGAATACGAGCGTGCGGCCCAGGGAATCAACGTCCTACCCGATGGTTCGCATGTGCTCATGCTCTGGGAGCCACGCGAATTTGCATGCCTGCCCAAATGCGATGGAGATGAAATTATTGATTGTTGGTATCACGACTGGCGGCAGTCACAAAATATCGACAAGCTAATTGGAACTTGGCGCGCTAAAGGCTATACTCACGTTTTGCTCTTCAAAACAGGCGCAGATTTCGTACAAAAATACGATGCCCTAATGTTCAACCCAACCGATTGGCAAGCCTTGAGCAGCCTTCAAACACGACTCAAATTGGTTGAAAATTTCGGGGGCACATATTATCTATACGATCTGCAGTAGAAGCTTGTTTTTATTCAGGGCACTATACAACCGCATCAATCATTAGCGCCAGAAAAATGAACGCCAGATACATGCTTGTCCAGCGATACATCATCCAGGCCACTTTGTTTCCAGGTACAGTCCAGACGCGCCATGCGCCATAGATCAGCCACAAGCCAAGCACGATGGCCGAGACCAGGTAAACAATGCCAGTGGCTTTAATGAGCGGAAGCAACAAGGTTACGCCGACCAACACAAAGGTATAAATCAAAATCTGCCGACGCGTCTCCCGCTCACCCTTCACAACGGGCAGCATTGGGACACCGGCGTTCTCATAATCTTTCATGCGAACAATTGACAAGGCCCAGAAATGCGGCGGCGTCCACATGAAGATAATCAAGAACAGGATCCAAGCTGCGAGGGTAAGATGCCCGGCGGCCGCGGCCCAGCCCACCATCGGCGGAATGGCCCCAGCTCCGCCGCCAATCACTATATTTTGAACCGTGGCTTTCTTTAGCCAGACGCTATAAAAAATCACATAATAGAAAATCCCAGCCAGAGACAAAAGAGCCGCCGTCAGATTGACAAAACCCGCCAGAATGTAATAACTCGTCAAACATAGAGCAAGGCCATAAGCCAGACCCTCGGCAGGAGTCAAACGTCCGGCTGCGAGCGGGCGTTTGGATGTCCGCTGCATATTCTTGTCGAGTTCGCGATCAATATATTGATTCAGAGCCGATGACCCACTTGCGGCCAACGCTCCGCCAAGCAACGTCCAAAAAGCAAG
>Ga0172370_10005492_pt1 | contig 16325 bp, 16 predicted proteins | sample LakKiv5m_FD_114538 | JGI IMG/M metagenome (GOLD analysis project Ga0172370, IMG submission 114538) | Freshwater microbial communities from Kabuno Bay, South-Kivu, Congo - kab_022012_11.5m | ecosystem: Environmental > Aquatic > Freshwater > Lake | place: Democratic Republic of the Congo...
TGAATTGGCTCTGGATCTGGAAAAGTTTAAAAGTGATCTAACCAGCGACAAACTGGCGACGTTTGCCAAAGAGGCCTTTGATCGCAATGCCGCCATTGGGATGCCCGGTGTGCCGTTCCTATTGGTGAATGACTTGCCTTATAACGCGCCGTTGGATTTCGGCAATCTGGATACGATGACCGCTTTGTTGCTGCTGGAAAAGCGCCAATTCTCTGATTGCCCGCCGATGACCATTGATCCGCAGAAACAGTATCTTGCCATCTTGCATACCGAGAAGGGCGACATCACCCTGGAGCTGTTTGCCGATCAGGCGCCGCTGGCGGTGAATAGCTTTATCTTTCTGGCTGGCAAACACTGGTTCGATAACGTCACCTTCCATCGCGTCATCCCCAATTTTGTGGCTCAGGCTGGCGATCCGACCGGTACAGGCATCGGTGGTCCTGGCTATGCTTTTGATAATGAAATTTCGCCTGGCCTGACCTTTGATGGGCCAGGGGTTTTAGGAATGGCAAACGCCGGGCCTGGCTCGAATGGCAGCCAGTTCTTTATCACTTATTCGGCTGTTCCCAGGTTGAACGGCGGTTATACCATTTTCGGTAAGCTGGTGGCGGGTATGGATGTGCTGCAAAAGCTCACCCCGCGTGATCCTTCAACCGCTATGGAATTACCGCCGGGCGATAAAATCCTCAGCGTGGAGATTGTTGAGAAATAGCTTTGAACAGTAAACGAATCCATTGGCTATCCGTAGGCCAGTTAGCGGTTTCAACGCTGGCAGCCCTGTTCTTTTTGAGCGCTGCAGGTTTGCTGACGCTGTGGGGGATGCTCGGATTGGTTGCGCAAAAGGGGACGGTTGGCGATGCCTTGCCGATGTTTTTAATGGCCAGCGCCTCGAAGGTTAGCGGTTTGCTCATGTTGCCCTCAGCGTATTATGCTTTGTGGCGTATTTTCGACCGGCCTGCCTGGGATACCCAGGCCGTTATGCGCCGCCTGCGCTTACAATGGTGGCTGCTGGCCTTGCCGGTAGTAGTGATACTCGGGAATTTTCTCTCCCAACACCCCCGGATAGCCTGGTTTGGATTGCCAATCTTGCATCCCTTTGCAATTGGCATCCCGACTGTCTGGTTGCTGTTTATTGCCATTCGTGGCTTGCCGCTCGGCTCATCACAGCGCATGTGGAGCGTCTTCGGCAATGGGCTTACGCTTGGGCCGCTCCTGATTTTTATCCTGGAAAGCCTGGTCGGGTTTAGTTTCTTGATCGTGCTGATTGTATATCTTTTCACCCAGCCAGGTCTGTCAGACAAGATTATGCAGTTATCCCCTTTGTTAGAGCAGGCTAATGCGCCCGAGAAATTGCTGGAAGAACTGAAACCCATTCTGCTCCAGCCAGGCGTGATGTTTGGGGTATTCTTGTTTATGGCCGTTGCAGTGCCTTTGATTGAGGAGTTGCTAAAACCGATCGGTGTCTGGCTTTTGTTTGGCCGGAAGCTGACTCCTGCGGCGGGTTTCGCCGCCGGTGCATTAAGCGGCGCAGGTTATGCCTTGATCGAAAGCCTGGCTCTCTCCAGCAATGGGGCGGAGTGGAGTTCCCTGGTGTTGGCGCGGACAGGCACCTCGGCTGTACATATTCTCACCGCCGGGCTGACCGGTTGGGCTTTGTCCATAGCCTGGCAGAAGAGGCGAATTTTTCAGTTGCTGCTGGCTTACCTGTGCGCCGTTTTGATCCATGGCCTGTGGAACGGATTGACCTTGATGTATTCTTTCAATCTGCTGGCAGCTCTGCCGGGCTCATCCTGGATCGGCCAACTGGTGAGAGCGGTGGGTATGAGCGCGCCGTTGGCGCTCGTCATCCTGGCGCTGGGCTGTGTGCTAACGATGGCGGTTGCCAATCGGTCGTTGAGAAAGCTTGCCGCTGGTAAAAAAATAGCTTCCGCGTCGTTTGAGTCGCCGAAAGAGCCTCAAGAAACCATGCTATAATCTCGCCAACCTTAGCCCGCTGGAAACTTTGGAGCATACATGTTAGACCTGATTAAGTTCCTGATTGACTTGTTTCTACATTTAGATAAACACCTGAGTACTATCATCCAGAGTTACGGTACCTGGACTTATGCTCTGCTCTTTCTGGTGATCTTTATGGAGACCGGCTTTGTCATCACGCCCTTCTTGCCCGGCGATTCTTTACTGTTTGCCGCTGGTACTTTTGCCTCGCCTGCCTTGGGTTCGCCGTTGAGTATTTGGGTCATCTGGGCCTTGTTATGGCTGGCCGCCGTAGGCGGGGATACCGTCAATTACTGGATCGGTCACGCCATCGGGCCGCGCGCTTTCAGTGGCGACATCCGCTTTCTCAAGAAGCAATACCTGGATCGCACCCATGCGTTTTACGAGCGGCATGGTGGAAAGACGATCATCCTGGCTCGCTTTGTGCCGATTATCCGCACTTTTGCGCCGTTTGTTGCCGGCGTTGGCGAAATGAGTTATGGGAAATTCATTTCGTACAACATCATCGGCGGGACGCTCTGGGTAACTTTGTTTACCTGGGGGGGGTATTTCTTCGGTACCTTGCCCTTTGTGCAGAAGAATTTTAGCCTGGTGGTGCTGGCAATCATCGTGATCTCAGTCATGCCAGCGGTGGTTGAGGTGATCAAAGAGCGCCAACGCTCAAAAGAAGAAATTGCCGCTTAATCGCCAGCAGCTACCGCCATCGCGATGGCGATTTCCCGCGTATGGCTCAGACTGATAGACCAATAGAATAGCCCCAGTTCTTGCGCCAGTTGCGCCGCCGCGCCGTGCAGGTGAATTTGCGGTTCCCGCGCCAGGCCGCGCCGAACTTCAATTTCCCTCCAACATACCGCTCCGATCCCCGTTCCCAGCGCTTTGGCAACCGCCTCCTTGGCCGCAAAGCGCGCGGCCAGCGAGGCTGGGTCGCTTTGCGCTTCAGCCAGCTCTAGCGGGGTGAAGATTCGGTTCAGAAAGCGTTCACCATGTCGGCCGATCGCCCCCCGAACTCGCTCAATTTCAATCAGATCAACGCCGCTGCGCAGGTTCATTCGGGACACCCACTAAGACATCGTGATTTGGGTGCGCATGGGTAGCGCCTGGGAACGAATAAACCTGGATTTTGCCGCGCATCAAGGACACCAACCTCGAAATGGAAGACATAGGATGCCGCCCCAAGAATCAGGCAACCCATCCAGGAACTTCTTGTAAGGCGCTACGACCTCTTGCAAGCCCACAAATGGTTCGTGCAACTCCGTATGTGCCAGTGGGATATCCACCGGCACCATCAACTTGACTGGCACAGCCAATACTACCGGCACCTGCTGGTTAACCGGCACCACCATATCCAGAGCGATGCTCATGCGTGTGCCTTGTTTCAAAACAATGTCGGTCGGAACCGGTTGTCCGTTCAACACAACCGTCGCTTTCTTGATCGGGGTATCTTTCGTTAGCGTGATTTCGGTGCCTTGTTTCAATGGCAGGTCGAAAACCACCGGGATGCTATCGTTCAGCATAATCGTATCGCTGACCTGGATCGTGGTTTGGATGTGGGCGTCGTCCATCTTGACGAAATTTTGATACAGTCCATCCACCAGTTGCACCTGGATCAGCTTTTTGAGATTGAAGAGCTCGCCTGCCAATACCACTATGATGATAATCAAGATAATGTTGATGGTCACGGATAGCAGGCTGGCGAGAGTCCAAAATGCAGGTAGTATTTTCCCTTGCCAGAATATTTGATTGATGCGACCATCTGCTAGATTGGGTTTGGGGCGGTTCGGCGCAGAGATAGGTTTGGGGGCGGCGCTTGAGGGGTTCATTTTTCCTCCACTCGTCGAAAGATAGTTACCGAACTGGATCGCGCCGGCTGGCGCATAACCTTCATTCTGCCAGTTGGGGTTGCTTATGGCGCGGCGAGTAAGGGGTCAGCAATAGGAAACCTGTAATAATGACAATCTCTCCCATAATGACCCCGATGGCTTGCCAGCGGCCAAAGTACGGGATAGCCGGAAAAGGTTGGCTGCCAAATCCAAAGACATCGGCCATGCCCGATGCGACCGCGATCACGTAACCGGTGCTAACCAGGCGGTAACCGATGTCGGCGGCTATGGTCTTTTCCCTGCCGCGCCAGAGCGTGTTCAATGTGATATAGCCGCCCAGGCAGACCATAGCCAGGCCAACCAGAAAGACTGCAATCTGGACAAAGCCGACGATCGGGCTACGATCCAAGGAAAATAACGCCGGTTCAACACCCAGGGAAAAAACTACCAATCCCAGGATGGTTACCGCCAGTCCGAATCGGACGCGCAGGTTGCGTTTACTTTTAGGCGTGGGTTGATCGTTCATCAGTTTTTTGGTAACACCTGCCGTAATCTGGATACCCAGTTGCCTCCCAGGATTGCGGCAATGTCCTCCATCGAATATCCTTTGTTGCTCAAGAGACCGACCAATTTTTGCAGGTCTGCGATGGTATCCAGGTCGGTTGGAACGGATTGTAAGCCAAAGCCGCCATCAAAATCGCTTCCGATGCCAGCGTGGAGGGCGTCGCCGGCGATCTGGCAGGTATAGTCTATCTGGCTGATCCACGCTTCCAGGTTGACTTCATCGCGGCGGTCGCCGCGCTTCCAGCCAGCTTTCAGGAAAGCGTTGAATGGCACTGTCCCAATCATCCCGCCGCGTTCGATGATGCCTTGCATAACCCGATCCGACAGGTGGCGGTTGCTCTCAGACCCTTTGAGCAATGCCAACGCATTGCCGTGCGAGGCGATAATCTGCCCAGGGTAGAAATCCAGAGCCTGCAATGCGGCCTTCTCATCCATATGTGAAAGATCAAGGCTGTAGCCCAGCGCGCCCATCCCCTCTAATAGAGCGAAGCCTTCTGTGGTCATGGGTCCTGGCTCGCGCGTCCCGCCACAAAAACGCGTCCCACCCCAGGCCGGGCCAATCAGCCGGACGCCGGCTTCCCACCATTCTTCCAGTTCGCCCGGATCACGCACCGCTTCGGCGCCCTCCATCAGCAGAATTAAACCCACTGGATGGCCATTCTGCGGCGTTTCCGTTTGTGCAGGGTTGGCAGGTGAGGCATTCCAGGCTTGAAGCAGCCGGTCCAAATCCGCTTGCGTCCGGATGGACTGAAATTTCTCCGGGTGTTCGTCAAACAGCCGTTCATAGACATCTACCTGGGCGCGATAAAGCTGGTTAGCCCGCAGTGAATCTGCATAACACTGTTTATCCCAGTCGCCAGTCGAAAAACGGGCTGGAGCGGCGAACAGCGTGGCGAATATTAACGCCACCCGGCCGCGTTGGTATTCCGGCCAACCGAGCATGGTGTCGTCGTTATAGCGTGCAAATGGCGTTCCCAGTTCCTCCTGGCGGATTTGCAAGGCGGATTTGGTGTAGTCGCGTCCGAATGTCAAGATATTCCAGGCCAGGTCCTGGTGAGCGTCAACGATCAGCATCCTGCCTCCAGCCGCGCCAGGTCGCGCGATATCTGCCGGTCAATCTTGCCCATAGGATATTCTGGCAATTCTGCAAGCTTTACCCAATGCAGGGCTTGAACCTGTAGCGCTTGAGGAGTAGCGTCGCATTGCAACTGGCACTGAAAAGCATGCAAAGTAACCCGAAAATGGGTATAGGCGTGTTGGTAAATGCCCACAGGTTGATTCACCTGGATTTCGGCTCCCAGTTCCTCGCGAATTTCGCGGCGTAGACAGGTAGTCAGTTCCTCGCCTGGCTGCAACTTGCCGCCAGGAAACTCCCATAACCCACCCAGCAACCCGTTATTTGGGCGTTGAGCGATCAATACCTGTCCATTGCGGCGGATGACTGCCGCAGTTACAGTCCAATGAGGGATTGAGGCGCGTGCTGCCCGTACAGGCCTTTCTTCTTGGATGCCGGCTGCCCGGGCCAGGCACATCTCTGCTAATGGGCAGAGTGCGCAAGCCGGCGCGTGGGGTGTGCAGATCGTGGCGCCCAGATCCATCATCGCCTGGTTATATGCACTGGCTTGTCCAGGGGGCAGATGGGTGGCTGCCAGTTCCCACAGGCGTTTTTTTCCCTCGAGCGAGCTGGCTGGTTCAGAGACATCAAACAGGCGCGCCAACACTCGCCGGATATTGCCATCCAGGGCCGGCGCATCTTGTCCAAAGGCGATTGAAGCGATGGCTCCAGCCGTATATCGCCCAATCCCGGGCAGTTTAGCCAGCGCCTGGGGATCATGCGGCAGTTGCCCATTCCATTCTTTCATAATGACCTGCGCTGCACGGTGCATATTGCGTGCCCGGCTGTAATATCCCAACCCCTCCCATAGGGATAGAACATCTTGCTGTGATGCTTGGGCTAAAGTAGAAAAGTCTGGGAATTTCTCCAACCACCGTTGGAAATAAGGAATCACACTTTCCACTCGGGTCTGTTGAAGCATAATTTCCGATACCCAAATTGCGTATGGGTCGGGATGATTACGCCAGGGCAGGTTGCGCGCGTTCTGTGCATACCAGGCCAGCAATGCGACAGAAAAGGTCTGGCTCTTCACATCTGGAAACCGCTGCGCGCCTGAACGACTTTGTAGTTCAAGTTTTCAACATACTCTAACAGGCGTTGGGTGAGGTCTTTCCAATCAGCAGAGTTTAATCTGTCATTCAGTTCTTTGGCGGTGGGCATCTGAATCACGGCTAAAATTTGCGGTGTATCTCCATAGATAGTAAACCAGGCGTCACTGGGATCCATGCCCATACGTTGGACACCGGGGATGAAATCGCGCACCACGAACTCGAAATACTCCTGCTCATGCCCAGGCAAGATGTCCCATGTCATCAGTAATTTTATTGCCATGTCTGCTGCTCCTGCCTGAAAGTCAAGCTTCTCGTTCGCAGTTTAGCACTACCACACGGGTTTCTTCGGGAAGGTTCCCCGGAGTCACCTTAAGGGAGGGTTGTGGATCAACGCTGGTTATGCCCATCTCTTTAAGGAATTTGCTGACCGGATTGAGCTTGAGATTGCTGCTGTCGCCTGGAATATGATAATGCATGGGGATCACAATACCCGGCTCTAACATGCTGATGACTTCAATTGCTTTGGTGGCCGATAGCCCGCCCCCGCCGCCGACCGGCACCAATGCTACCTGGACGTTGCCCAACGCCTCGATCTCGGTCTGGCTGGGAACATGATTCAGGTCGCCCAGGTGAGCGACGGTCAGTCCATTGTAATCAAAGACGTATAAAGTATTTCGCGGTTCTTCAGCTCCGCGTTTACCGGAACCGTTGGTTTGCACGCCGGTGATGAACACGCCGCCGATTTCATATTCGCCCGGCCCAGTGATGACGTGATTTTTGCCTTTGACGCCCGCGGCGTAATTATGCCCAGGCGCGTCATGACTGATGGTGACGATGTCAGCTTTCATCTTCAGCGGCTCATAGCCGGTGATGCGATGATCGTAAGGGTCGGTGACGACGCTGGCATAGCTGCGCTCACTCAACCGGAAACACGAAAGTCCGTACCAGGTAATTTCCATCTACTTTCCTTAACCTGTCCTGCCGGGCTGGAACAGGGAAAATCCATTTTGAACCAGTGCGCTCAAACAGACTGCACCAGTCACGATATTCTTAATCTTGGCCTCAATTATACATCATCACTCGTGAGAAAAGTATTCGCGGTAAAACGTAGCTCAGTCTATGGCGCGTAAACCGCGTTTCCTACTAAAGAGGGCGTTAAAATCCCCACCTGCGCGGGCTGGCATCCTGCTTTATTGCGGGTATCCTTGGAGCATGCTAAACACTCGTAAGAAGGTTGCTCAATACACCCACCTCAGCCCGCCCGGCCCGCGCAACGGACTCTTTCCTGAGCGGTTGATATGGGCTTTCCGCCGCAATCCGCTCCAATTCCTGTCCGGGTTGGCAAGAGATTATGGCGATATTGTGTTGGCGCGCCTGGGACGGCAGAGCATCTATCTATTAAATCACCCCGATTTCATTCGGGAGGCGCTGGTGACGAAAGAGGCCGATTTCACCGGCGGTCTGGTAAATATGCACACTGATTCAATCAGCTTAAACCAGCCATCAGCTTACGGTTGTGTAGCCGACCTGCGCCTGGTAGAGGCGCTCCGGCCGCTTTCGGTAACAGTTTCACAGCTCCCTTTCAAAGAACTGGTGATCGAACAAACCGCTCAGTTCACCTTGGGTTGGCGAACAGGCCAGGCGATTGACCTTCAAGCGCAGATGGAACAACTGACCAGCCAGATCGCTCATAAGCTATTGGCTGAACTGGCTATACCGATTGATCTCCGGGAACAGGCGGAACGGGTGGTCAAGGGTGGGCAGATTGCCGTTGCACAAGCGCTGGTTTCGACATTCCTGCTCCTGACTGGAAATCCCGTCCTGGAGAGCCAGGCTCATACAGAAGCCCGCAGCATATTTACCGACATCAATCCATCGTCAGTGAATATCCAGCGTCTGATTTACACCCGTATGTTGCTGACTGAAACCTTAAGGTTGTACCCGCCGGTCTGGGCGATCCAGAGGCAGGCTTTGCGCGATGCCACGCTTGGCGGTTATACGATCCCCGCTGGCGCAATAGTCTGGATCAGCCCCTGGGTCGTGCAACATGACCCGCGTTTCTTTCCTGATCCATGGCGCTTCGATCCAGAACGTTGGTCTGCAGAACTCCTGTCTACACGGCGCCATTTCTGTTACATTCCCTTTGGGGCTGGGCCACGGCGTTGTTTGGGGGAGGGTTTTGCCTGGTTACAAGGGATTTTGATTTTGGCGCTCCTGCTGCAGGATTGGAAATTTGAAGCCCTGTCGGGTCATCAGCCAGCGCTTCCCGGCCGCGAATACGCCAACAAACCGGAGGCTGTTTCACTGATAGTTTTGAAAGGTCGCTAAACCCAACGAGTCTGTAAGCGCGATCCACAATCATCTTTACTATAATTATGAACATGAGGAGATAGAGAAAATGAAACGAAAATGGACCCCTACCCTGTTGATCAGCTTATTGGTAGTCCTGGCGCTGGCCTGTAGCGCCGGAGCCCCCACCGCAGCTCCGGCTGCGCCGACAGCAGTGTCTCCCACCGAGCTGGTCATTCCCACTTTGACCCCAAATGTCCAGGCCACCGTGGATGCGGCGATTGCCGCCACCAGCCAGGCTCAACTCGTGGCGCAAACCACAGTTAATGCTGCTGTGGCCTCTACGGTTGTAGCAATGCCGCCCACCGCCACGCCTGTTCCGCCGGTTGCCGCTGATACGCTTTCGGAAGAGGAAATGGAGGCGATGATTACTGAAGCGGTCAATCAGGCTGTAGCAGCGACGACCCAGGCGACTAGCGCTACCGCGCAAACAACCTCTGACGACACGCTTACCGCTGATGAAATTGCTTATATGGAAGTTTATGTGATGGCGGCTAACCAGGCTATTCTCTATGCGGAACAATTGTTGACTGCTTATTCCCAGGTATATGGCGATCTGGCATACGCCGCTCTGGATGAAGTCAACCAGATCGAACAAGAACTGGCCTCGATGTCCTCTAGCATCTCAACCCTCGATAGCACGCTGGATGCAGTCAACACGACCATGCAGCAAGGTCAGGCGTTGGCTGAGGATACGATCAACCAGCTTGAGACCGCCGCCCAGGCCGCCAGCGCGAATTTACCGCACACCCAGGAACAGGTGAAGAACTGGCAGCAGCATACGGATAAAGGCCGCGAAGACCGGGCTAATCAGATCGGCTCGATCCAACCCAATAACGTCCCGACCGACCTGCAATCTACTATCCGAGACGCTTTCTCTTTTGTGGATCAGATCAACGTGGCCTTTGGGGATGGCAAGTTCAATATGGATGAGTTGACGCAGATTGCTCAACTTGGCGCCAATATCTCCGCCGGTTTCAGCAAGCATGGCGGGATTAAGATGCAAGGTATGTCGGGAAAGGTCAACGATATTACGATGAACCTGGCGCGCGGCCAGTTTCCTAAGGCGCACGGCGGGGCAGCCGATTTTGAAAAAGGCTTGGGCCAGCGTCCCGCTAATTTGCCCAAGCCTAGTCTCCCGAACTTGACCAGGCGACCGTAACCGCCGGTATTGAAACTGCGGGCTTGAACAGCCCGCAGTTTTTATTTAACCCGCCAGGCTCAATAACCTGTCGGCGTATGTCTCGATCAATTCCCGTAGCGCCAGTTTCGTGCGCCACTCAGCCGGGATGTTCTGCTCCCCGTAGAATGCGCCGGCTAACTGCCCATAGATTGCCCCGGTTGTATCGGCGTCGTCGCCCAGGTTGACTGCATTTAAGCAGCCATCTTGAAAAGAAGCGCTATGATAGAAGGCCCACAGGGCTGCCTCCAACGCCTCGACAACGTAGCCGCTGCCCCGGATTGCTGGCGGCTGGCGTTTCTTAAAGCTCCCGTCCGCTATGGCGTCAATCTTTGGGGAGAGCGGGCGCTGCTCCCAATAATCGCTGATCGGTAAATACCGGCTGGCTAAGATCTCTTCTTTGCTCGCGCCGTTCAGCGCTCCAACCAGCAACGCTCCATAATAGCGGCAAGCGTCAACCGCCTCGCTCGCGCCGTGGGTCGTGCGCGAGCTTTCGCCCGAATAATGGATTGCCTGCTCTGGTTTCTGTGCATAGAAAAGCGCAACCGGCGCCAGGCGCATCAACGAACCATTGCCAGCGGAATACGAGTCGGTGTCGCCGCAAAACGATTGGTGGGTCTGTTCGAACCGCTGCAATGCCTGGCGGGTGGTGTTTCCAATATCAAAGCAACGCCCGGTGCAGCTCAGGTGACCTTCCCGATACCAGCGAACGTAACGTTCAAGCTGGTCAACCGCGTCAAAACCGTTGCGCTCGATCAGGCTCTCGGCCAGGCAGAGCGCCAGCGAAGTATCGTCCGTCCATTCGCCAGGTTTAAGCCGAAACGGCCCACCTCCGCTCATTTCTTTCAGCGGCGTAAAAGAGCCTGGGGCTTTGAATTCAAGCGTCGTCCCCACCGCATCGCCGGTAGCCAGGCCCAGCAGTGCGCCGCGATATCGTTCTGCGCGATTTGTCATTTTCTACTCGTCTTCTGGATCGAGCGGGACAATTATTTCCCAAACGCCGGGCTCAAGCATTTTTTTCTTGAACAGAACGCCCGAATTCCGGATGAAAGCTAAAACGGGCGAGTTATTGGCATGCACCGTCGCGACCAGGCCGCGCACTCCATGCTCACGGGCGTATTGCACCAGGTGTTGCATGGCGATTTTGCCCAGGCCGCGCCCCTGGTAATCGTCGCGCACCACAATAGCCGCTTCCGCCAGCCCAGGCTCCACTCGCTCTAACATACCATACCGGGCTACGACAACCAGGCGCTCATGCCCATCTTCCGGTACGTAACCGATGATGGCCATGCGCTGCTGGTAGTCCACTTCAGCCAGCTCGCTCGCTTGCTGGTCGGTCAATTCCTTTACTGGTTGGAAGAAGCGCATATAGATCGTATGCGGCGTCAGGCGCGAAAACCCCTCCTGTAAGCGCGGCGCGTCGTCCGGGCGAATAGGACGCAGCGTAACTGTACTGCCGTCTTTCAAGCAGACGACTTCCTGAAAAGTGGGTGGGAATACAGAAGCGGAGTGATTCAATTTTTTCGGTACTCTTTCCAGATCAAATGTTACCAGGCCGGTCTATAAGCCGCATTCTGTAAGGCAGGCGCAGCCTGCCCCGGCGATCATCTATCTGGGCTATGCGTCTCCGCATAGCTCTAGCGGCTTACCCGGAGCGATGCACCCTCGGCTGAGGAATGCAGGAAACGAGCAGCTTCCCTGAACTTCGGATGGAAATCTTGCGATCTCTCACCGTCGGTCCAATCGCCCCTGTTTAGCCTTGCTCCCGATGAGGGTTGCCTGGCCGTTTCTGTTGCCAGAAACGCCGGTGGTCTCTTACACCACCTTTTCACCCTCACTGCCAGCGCCTTCCCCGAGGGGAGACGCCGTTTTAGCGGTTTGTTTCTGTGGCCCGATCCGGCAGGTAACCGGTAAAAGACCTGCTCGGTCTTCTACTGGCCCCCGTCCCGGGTGTTACCCGGCATCGCGCTCTGTGGAGTGCGGACTTTCCTCCAGATCGCTGCGCAAGCAGCAACCCGGCGACCGCCCGACCGACCTGGTAAGTTCATCATACTCTGCTTACCCACAATCGTCAATCTTGAAGCAGATCAAAGTGTTAGGTGGGTTGGCGTAGTATACTATGTCCACGCATTTTCTATTGCTTAAAGATGGATAATACTTTTGCCAGGCTTACCGTGAGATGATGATTCTTCAATCGAACCATTCTTACTCCGAATACCCGCGCGATACATGCGTGCCAGCGCTATTTGAAAGCCAGGCGCGCCAGACTCCTCATACCGTTGCTGTGATGGTAGCGCCCAGGCCGGCAGCCGATTCGGGTCTTCAAACCCAATCCCCGCCTGCATTGACCTATAGCGAGTTGAACGCACGGGCAAATCAATTGGCGCGCTACCTGCAAAAGCTAGGCGTAAGCCGACTTACCCCGGTTGGGGTTTTCATGGAACGGACGCCTGAGACGATCACAGCCATGTTAGCAATCTTGAAAGCCGGTGGGGTGTATGCGCCGCTCGATTTGAATTTCCCGCCGAGCCGTCTGCAATTCATGATAGATGACCTGCAACTGCCCGTTTTGGTTACCCAGGGCCAACTGGTTAAATCGCTGCCGGTTGTTCAGTCGCAGATCGTATGTCTGGATGAGGAATGGCTGGTCATCTCGCACGAACCGGCGGAGGATTTACCGATTCGGAGCGAGGCATTGGATCCGGCCTGTATTCTGTATACCTCTGGCTCGACAGGCAAGCCCAAAGGCAGCGCTATTTCGCATCGGGGCATTATCCGGCTGATGAAAGGCGCAAACTATATTCAGCTTGAACCTGGCGACCGCCTCTCGCAAGTCGCCAACCTGTCTTTTGACGCAGCTACCTTTGAGATTTGGGGAGCGTTGCTCAACGGCGCCTGCCTGGTGATAGTGCCGCAAGAGGCGATTCTTTCTCCGCTCGAATTTGCCAAAATCCTCCGCCGCCAGCAAATCAATGTCGTCTTTGTCCCTACAGCCCTGTTTAACCAAATTGCCAGTGTTGAACCAGCCGCCTTTCAGACCGTCCGAGAGGTGTTGGTCGGTGGCGAAACAGCCTCACCGCAGCATATGCGCCAGGTTCTAAAGGCAGGCGCGCCGCAGCGCTTATTGAATTTGTATGGTCCGACTGAAAATACAACTTTTACTACCTGTCAGCAAGTGGCTGAAGTTGAGGATGAATCTCGTTCGATCCCAATTGGGCGGCCAGTTGCCAACACCCAAATTTATATTCTCGACCGTGGATTAGATATCACGCCCGTAGGGTCGCCGGGTGAGCTTTACATCGGCGGCGATGGCTTGGCGCTGGGTTACATACGACGCCCAGAGTTGACCGCTGAACGGTTTATCCCCGACCCCTTCGGTGGAATCGGGCAGCGTCTGTACCGAACGGGCGACCTTGCGCAGTATATGCCCGATGGCAATATCGAATTTTTGGGGCGTATAGACCAACAGGTCAAGTTGCGCGGTTTTCGGGTGGAATTGGGTGAGATTGAAATTGTTCTGCAGGGACATCCTGCTATCCAACAGGCGGTGGTGGTAGCACGCGATGGTAGCTTGTCGTCGGGTGAAAAACGTCTGGTGGCTTATCTGGTCAGCAGACCGGGCCAGAACGTCCAGGCTGGCGAATTGCGCGCTTACTTACGCGACCGCTTGCCAGATTTTATGCTGCCCAGTGTGTATCTCTTTATCCCAACGCTTCCGCTTACTTCGAATGGAAAAGTGGATCGCACAGCGCTGCCAGAACCGGAAATCAATCACCCGGCCGTTGATTCCCCTACGCCTGAACCGGCTTTCGAGCGACTGCTCAAGCAGGTTTGGGAAGAGGTTTTAGGCGTTGATCGGGTGAGCGCGCAAGATAATTTCTTTGAGTTGGGTGGGCATTCTTTGTTGGGTTTCCGGCTGATAAATCGGATCGAGGAAATTTTTCAACTGGACCTCAATCTGGCGATATTATTTAGCGCCTCAACGTTTGCTGAATTTGTCACCGAAATATTGGCGCATGTTCCATCCAGGCAACAGGTTGAGGAGACAGCCCGTTTATATCTTGAGCTCGAACCGGACCAGCGCCAAGATTCTCAGGAATTGTCTGGTTATTAGCAGTGGAAAATTTGCAATCGTGTGTGCCTTCACGACGAGGGAGTAATAGCAGGCATAGTATAATCGCCCATTATTTATGGAGTCAGGAGAAGCAAAAAGATGCAGGCGCAAAGTATCGCACAATTAATTGAGGCGCGCGCGGCGCAAAAACCAGAGTCGGTCATCTTCTATGGCGTTGGCGACCAAAAGTGGTCGTTGACTTACCGGCAATTACAGGAACAATCGAAAGTTGTCGTTCAAAGCCTGAATCAGATGGGAATCGGCCGCGGCGACCGTGTGGCGATCGTGCTGCCCAACGGCATGGCATTAGCCACTGCCTTCCTGACGATTGCGTCTGGAGCTACCAGCGCGCCGCTCAATCCCGGCTATAATCGCGGCGAATTTGACTTTTATCTCTCGGACCTGGACGCGAAAGCGCTTGTATTGTTAGCTGGCGTCGCTTCCCCGGCCCGTGAGGCAGCCCAAGACAGACATATCCCGGTGATTGAATTGCACCCGTCTTCTGGGTCTCAGGAGCGCCTCTTTGAATTAGCTGGCGAGGTCAACGGCTCGACGCCTGAAATGGGTTTTGCTCAACCTGCGGATGTTGCCCTGGTTTTGCACACCTCCGGCACCACTTCACGCCCCAAGATGGTGCCTTTGACTCATGAGAACCTGTGCGCTTCAGCCCGCCATATCCAGCAGACGTTGGAATTACGCGAGAGTGACCGCTGTTTGAATGTGATGCCGCTTTTCCATATTCATGGCCTGATTGGCGTTGTGCTTTCGTCCATCGTCGCCGGCGCCAGTGTGGTTTGCACACCCGGGTTTGACGCCGACCAGTTTTTTACCTGGCTGGCAGAAGCTCAACCGAACTGGTATTCGGCAGTGCCGACCATGCATCAATCGGTGTTAGCGCGCGCCGTCGCTAACCAGGCGCTCATTGCGGATCATCCCTTACGCCTGGTGCGCTCGTCTTCTGCTTCCTTGCCCCCAAAAGTGATGGCAGAGTTGGAGAGCGTATTTCATGCGCCAGTGATTGAAGCCTATGGTATGACCGAGGCCTCGCATCAAATGGCTAGCAATCCGCTGCCGCCACGAACTCGCAAGCCGGGGTCGGTCGGTCTGGCCGCCGGGCCACAGATTGCCATCATGGATAATGCCGGCAATATCCTGTCTGCCGGGCAAACAGGCGAGATTGTGATTCGTGGTCCAAATGTGACTCCAGGATATGCGAATAATCCCGAAGCTAATCAAAAGGCTTTCACCGCTGGCTGGTTCCGTACCGGCGATGAGGGGTATTTTGACCCGGATGGTTACCTGTTTCTTACCGGTCGCCTTAAGGAGATGATTAACCGAGGCGGGGAAAAGATCGCTCCCCGCGAGGTGGATGAAGCATTCATGGAACATCCGGCTGTCGCGCAGGTAGTTACCTTCTCAGTGCTGCATCATACCTTGGGCGAGGATCTGGCAACAGCGGTGGTCTTGAAGCCGGGCGTCTCTGCCACGCCCAAAGAGTTGCGTGAGTTCGCGATTACACGATTGGCGGCGCATAAAGTCCCCTCGCAGGTGGTCATTCTGGACCAGATCCCCAAAGGTCCAACCGGTAAGTTGCAGCGCATCGGTTTAGGCGAAAAACTGAGCGCCCGGTTGAAGCCTCCTTATCTTGCGCCCAGCAATCTGATAGAAACCGCCTTATGTGACTTGTGGAAAGCTGTCTTGCATGTTGATCCGGTGGGTATTCAAGACAATTTCTTCGCCAGCGGCGGCGACTCATTGCTGGCGGTGCAATTGATTGCGCGCATCCGCTCTGTCTTCCAAGTTGAATTGCCGCTGGGCAGCGTCTTCCGAGAGCCGACGATTGCTGAACAGGCGCGCACGATTGAGAATAAGTTGTTGGAGGAAATTGATAAACTCAGCGAGGAAGATATTCGGCGGATGAGTGAAGAATAGATCGGGGTATTTTGGATAGTTGCCATGAGCGAGAAACCGGGGCTGCCTGAGCAGCAAAATCACCTCTCGCCTGACCGACAGGCCTTGTTAGAAAAGAGGCTCCAGGCTGCCATTCAACGCAGCGCCCAACAGCCTGTTATCCCGCGCCGCGCGCGCCAGGGTTTTGCGCCGCTTTCGTTTGGGCAGGAGGGTTTGTGGTTTATCA
>Ga0172370_10005493_pt1 | contig 16324 bp, 23 predicted proteins | sample LakKiv5m_FD_114538 | JGI IMG/M metagenome (GOLD analysis project Ga0172370, IMG submission 114538) | Freshwater microbial communities from Kabuno Bay, South-Kivu, Congo - kab_022012_11.5m | ecosystem: Environmental > Aquatic > Freshwater > Lake | place: Democratic Republic of the Congo...
AATCTTGTAATAATCTCAATGTATATTGATTTTTCGATATAGATATTCTAAGCTATTTGATTTTTATTATTTTATTGTGTTGAAGGGCATGAATAAAAAGAAGGTATCTGAATAGTTACAATATTTGTATAATCATCTTTTGGAATTATTTTCAAATCCTTACAAGCCATAGCAGTAATATCAAAAGATGCTTCCACCAGTTCCTGAAAAGCTTTATAAACCGCAAATCGTGTCTTTTTATCATCAATAAAATCGGAAGAATCATATCCTCTTACCCACTCTTCAATATCCTGGGCTCTTTCTGAGATGATGTTGAGTTTATCTTTGTATCTTCCAATTCGTTCGATTTCCATAATAGACTCCTTCTATATTTGTTGGTAAAGATACTATAACCTTTTGCTATGCAGGATTTGGTGCCAAATTTTATAGGTACAATTGGATTCTTGTTTTTCGGTGATCCTTAATTGTGGCCTATAAAGATTCCCGTCTATCAAGAATATAATTAATAATACAAATGCATGCAGAAGCAAGATACGCTTTTTCCCCGATCGAGACTTTCTTGCCATACCGAAGCACGAAATCTTCATCTTTCTTGGGCAGCCCGACCTGGTCCCCCAGAACGAATACAGGGTCAGTACCAAGATCAATGGTGTTAATGCTCTCACCTGATTCTTCAAGCACAAAGATGTTTTTCTTCTCTTTTATCAAATTCTGAAGGCTGTTTTTTCGCACGGATATTCCAGGGTGTTCCCTTCCTGAAAGTACATTTCGAAGTATTCCTTCCCAGGTGTTTTCATCTGTGCGCACATCCCTGAGTTTTTCCCCTTCAACTATGAGTTCAAGAGGCGGGTTAGGCGGTCCCCCCAGAAGTGCATGAAAAACCACATCTCTTCGCATGGCATGAGAACGAAATAGTGACATCAATATGGACTGGTAAACAACATCCAGCCTTCCAGCTTCCCTCAGGTTGTGGAATCGCGAGTCAGTCCTTCCAGTTCTTGAAAATAATATGAATTCGCGCATAAGCTTTGTTCAAATATAATTTAAGATTGATATATCTTTTCATTGCTGATTGCTGAAGTATTTCGATAATAGCAGCCTTTCAGGCAAAAGAGTCGCATTAAAAGCCAATTATAACAGCTATGACCCTTTTCCTGCATCAACTCATATCGACACTCTTGGCGCATTGATCGATGGGTTCAAAGATAAAGGAGCAGATCTTGTGCTTGCAGAACGAAGCGGCATGGGAGATACGAAAAAGGCACTTGTTGAAACCGGTGTTCTGGAACTTGCCAAAAAGAAGGAGATTGAAGTTGTCCTCCTCGATGATCTCAAAAGCATCGATTGGCTCAAGATAAATCCGGAAGCATCGCATTGGAATAGGGGTTTTCTATTTCCAAAGCTCTTTCATGATGCCGATTTCATTGTGCAGACATGTTGCCTCAAGACCCACAGGTTTGGAGGGCATTTCACTATGTCCCTCAAGAACAGTGTGGGAATGGTGTCAAAATTTGACCCGGAAGACGGATATAACTATATGTCCGAGCTTCATTCATCGAGATACCAGAGACAGATGATCGCAGAAATTAATACCGCCTATGAACCTGAATTTATCATAATGGACGGGATAAAGGGATTTTCAACGGGAGGGCCTGATAAAGGAACATTGATAGAACCCAGCATCATGATTGCAAGCAGGGACCGGGTTGCGCTTGATGCGGCAGGAGTAGCTGTTCTTCGGACATATGGCACAACGCCTGAGGTAACAGGTGGCAGGATTTTTGCCCAGGAACAGACAGCAAGGGCGGCGGAACTGGGCATTGGAGTGGCGTCTGCCGACGGGATTGAAATAATTTCTGTCAATACTGAAGCGGAAGATATTTGTTCAAAGATAATAAATGAATTGAAAAAATGATAATGAAAAAGGTTTACTCTGACCCAATGGTAACCTTTATCATTTTATCGCCCTGTGCGATTTTTTCTACAACGTCCTGTCCTTCAATGACCTGTCCGAAGACAGAATGTTTCCCATCAAGGTGTGGTTGTGGTGCTTCTGTTATAAAAAACTGGCTTCCTCCAGTATTAGGACCTGCATTTGGCCATAGATACCGCCCCTTTTGTGTGTTTCAGTTTCGGATTAAATTCATCTGGTATTGAATACCCAGGACCACCTGTTCCGTCACCTTTAGGGTCTCCACCTTGAATCATAAAACCGTGAATAACTCTATGGAACGTAAGTCCGTCATAGAATCCTTTCCGCGCCAGATCGATAAAATTTTTTGTGGTTATGGGCGCTTCCTTTTCATACAATTCAAACTTGATCGTACCTTTTTCTGTGATTATGGTTGCTATCCTGTTCTTTTCAGACGATCCTTCTTGTGAGATTTTCGTCTCATTATTTGTTGTTTTTCCACCAATGCAACCTGATGATATGGAGAATAGGATCACAATAGATAAAACTAAAATATATTGTATTGGAATTTGCTGCTTCATAAAATGAAATCCATAAAAAAAGATGTTCCGGCTGAACCGGAAATGCATTTATTATTTCTTTTCTTCCTTTTTCTCTTCTTGCGCCATCTCCTTATCCATCTTATAATCGTCATAGCCCATCCAGGCAACGATTAACCCTACGAATAGGAGGAAGAGGCCGATTGTTGCTTTCAATAAGCTAACAAGCTCATGCCAGTAACCGAGATATCCGGAAATTCCTGTGTACCAGACAAGACCCACTACCAGAACCACTATCCCTACGAACATCTTAATTATATTATTTACCATTGACATAATATCACCTACTAACATTTGTTTTATCTAATATTAAAGTTTTTTATGAACTATGGGAAAACTTATTATCCCGCTTATTAATATTAACTTATGAATGGGACAACCTTAAGAGTGAACATAAAAGGGGTATATCTCATTGAGAAAGCGCCGGGTCCGGTGCCGATAGTTCTCCTTGAAGACGATATGAAACGGATAATGCCTATCTATATCGGATTATCCGAAGCGATCTCCATAAATTCAGCGCTGAACCATGAGATCCCACCCCGTCCCATGACGCATGACCTTTTTGTAACACTTGTTGAGCGCCTTGGTTCAAAAATTGAAAGTATATTGATAGATGAATTAAACGAAGGTGTTTATTACGCCAGGATCTCTGTGTTCATGGATGGAAAAAATTTCGATATCGATGCAAGACCCAGCGACTGCATAGCAATTGCTCTTCGATGCGCAGCCCCGATAAATATCAGGGAAAGTGTACTTTGCGATGCAGTAATAACAAAAGAAGAGCTAGCGAATGTCCTGCCTCTTGATAACTACCTTGCGTAATAACACTTTCACATCGCTATAGTAAAGCAAATACGTTCATAGATCAATGTCAAATTATGGATCTTGAAAAAAAAGGTATCTATACCGTACATGAATTCACGCTTGCGGTAAAAAGCACCCTGACAAAGGGTCAATTCAACGATGTATGGATACGGGGAGAAATATCAAATTATACGAACCATTCTTCAGGCCATCGATATTTTACTATTAAAGATAAAAATAGCCAGCTCTCTTGCATTATGTTCAAATGGCATGGCAAGAACCTCAATTTCGAACCTGAACATGGGATGAAGGTGCTTGTTTTAGGGGACATCGATGTATATGAACAAAGAGGGGTTTACCAGTTAAAGGTCAGGGATATGCGCCTGGACGGAATAGGCGAACTTTACAAGGCATATGAGCAATTGAAGAATAAGCTTGCTATGGGGGGACTTTTCTCACCCGACCATAAAAAACCGCTCCCCGGATTCCCCAGAAAAATAGGAGTGGCAACATCACCCACAGGCGCAGTCCTTCATGATATCCTGACCGTTCTTAAAAGGAGATATCCTGTCAACATCCTTTTTATCCCCACAGTTGTCCAGGGTGAAAGTGCAGCACAAAGCATAGTCAACTCGATCGAAGCGCTGAACAGGACTGATGTTGATGTGATAATCTTGGGAAGGGGCGGCGGCTCGATCGAAGATCTTTGGGCTTTTAATGAAGAAGTTGTGGCACGGGCGATCTTCAAATCAAGGATTCCGATCATATCCGCAGTTGGGCATGAGACCGATTACACAATATGTGATTTTGTGGCTGATATCCGGGCGCCAACTCCTTCTGCCGCAGCCGAGGTCGCTGTACCCGAAAGGCAGGAATTAGCAAATCAGATAAGCAGGTTAAAAGACAGGTTGATCGAGAACGAGAAACGATACTTAAGCGACAGGCAGTCCCAAATTTCTGAGTTGGAATCCGGCATCGACCCGCATTTTTTGCTTGAACGGGTTATGCAATACGTGCAGTACCTTGATGAACTTGCGCAGAAACAGACATCGAATTTTGGAAGGCTCCTGGAAGTAAAAAAGGCTCTTCTGGATTCGCACGCAGGAAAACTTGAGGCGATAAGCCCGTTGGGGACTCTTTCAAGAGGTTATAGCATTACACTAAAACTGCCCCATAAGACGCCTGTCAGGAATATTGCTGATATTGAAATATCCGATGAGATATCGATAATCGTGAACGATGGAAAAATAAAATGTGTTGTCAATGATAAAGAGGAATGCAAATGGAAATGAGTTTTGAGGAATCACTTACAGAGCTTGAAGGAATAGCGGATAAACTTGAGAAAGGACAGCTTTCCCTTGATGAAAGCCTTTTGCTTTTTGAAAATGGGATAAAACTTGTGAGGGAATGCAATATGAAATTAAAGAATGCAAGACAAAATGTAGAGAAATTGATCCTGGATAATGAGGATATTAAGTGTGAGCCGTTCGACATGCAGGAATGAAAAGGCTCTGGCGCGCATCTTGGAAATAGAGGCGCTCTTGCAAATTCTTGTGCCACCGTATAAACCCAACCAACTCCATCGATATAATGTTCCCTCCTCAAAGCTTATGTAATATAGAGACCATCCTTTTCGAACAATGAAGATAGTAACTTGGAATGCAAATATGGCATTTAGAAATAAACAAAATGCCTTAGTTGAGAAACTTGATCCAGACGTTGCTTTCATACAAGAATGTGAAGACCCGGATATGTATCCGGATGAGTTTCCGGAGAAATTATTTCCATTTAGAATTTGGAACGGTGATAATAAACACAAAGGCATAGCTGTATTTTCTAAATATGAAATTATAAAACTTGATGAAAAAAGTCCCTCTTCAAAGTATTACCTTCCTGTCAAAATAAATGGTACTTTTTTCATTGGCATATGGGCAATGAATGACAAAGAAGAACCTCAAAATCGTTATATTGCACAGGTTTGGAATATTCTAAATAAGTATAAGGAATTATTAAATAATGAAATAATTATATTAGGCGACTTTAATTGGAATATATTCTGGGATAATAAAGAATGGTCTACCCTTGTGGCAGATTTTCGAGATGTTAATGCTATGTTAAATAAATACGATCTTGTGAGTGTTTATCATAATCATTTCAAAGAAGATTTTGGGAGAGAAAAAAATCCGACATATTTCCACCTGTATAAAAAAAATAAATCTTATCATACAGACTACATTTATATAAAGAAAAATTCAATGGATACTATAATAAAGTTTTCTGTTGGTCAATATGGTGAATGGGACAGTGACCATATGCCTTTGTTTATAGAAATCTAAAAAGTGGAAAACATTTTTATTTTTTTTCGTATCCGTCAATTTGATGATATTACGAGAAAAAAAATTAACCCGTTTTGCTCAACTTCATTATAGCTGCAGCAATATCCCCTTTTGTTTCCTTGAGCGCATTTCTGGCATCGGTATTATTTGATTTTGCCTGTTCCATCACAAGTGTTACGTCTTCTTCTGGTATCGTAATTTCAGCAACTTCACGCAAAACATCATGCGGCGTTCCCATTACCTGATATGTTTTCATTCCCCTGGCATCCATTATGCTGACCTGGGCATCTTTGAAAACTATATCTTTCTGAGGAGTTCTGATGATAACTTCTTCCACGTTCTCTATTTCCTCTACATCTATCCCCATCTGCTTCATCATGGAAGCCATCTTACGAGGATTTATGCCCTTACCAAGACCTGGAAACATATCTCATCCGCAGGAGCTGCAGCCTGAACCGCATTTTGAAGCATGGGGATTATCTATGACAAAACCTTTGCCATATTCATTATCAATAAAATCGATCTTAAAGTCTTCAATATCTTCCTGGATATCTTTATTAAAGAATATCTTTACTCCGTTACTTTCTGAAACACCATCATCTTCTTTTGCTGATTTTTCAAGTGTAAGACCGTATTGAACTCCGCTACAACCTCTTCCGGCTGCAAAAACACGCAATCCATGGTCGTTTTTCTTTTCTTTTTCAAGCAATTCTTTCAATTCTGCCGCAGCAGTATCTGTGATCTCGATCATTTGCTTTCCTCTTTTTTCCTCTATGTTTTGGGGATATATAAATGTAATATCTATTTCTTATAAACATCATCAGGTTCGAATAACTTCTCACCGATAACATCACCTTCGATAGTCCTGTAAAAACATGACCTGTAGCCAGTATGACAGGCACCTCCGATCTGCTCGATCTTAAGCAGAACAGCATCAGCATCGCAATCTATCAAAATATCATGAATAATCTGCTCATGTCCAGAGCTTTCCCCCTTCTTCCAGAGCTTTCGCCTTGACCTGCTCCAGTAGTACCCTCTTTTGGTTTCGATGGTCTTCTGGAGTGCTTCTTTATCCATGAATGCGACCATTAGCACTTCACCGGTCTTATGATCCTGGGCGATTGCTGTGATAAGTCCATTTTCAAATTTCAGGTCTTTTATATCCATATTATACAATTCCGGCCAAGAGAAAAAAAGTTATCCACCGCTCACGGCAGGAAGGATCGAGATTTCATCTGTATCCTTTACAGGGCTGTCAAGACCGCTCAAGTGCCTGATATCCTCACCATTGACATACAGGTTCACAAAACGCCTTACTTCGCCTTTGTCCAGGATGCGTTTCTCAAAATCAGGGCCAAACTGCTGCACGAGTTTATCAAGAACGGTTTTTACGGTCGTATTCCCGACTTCAATTATCGTTTCGCGTGAATGGGTCACATTGCTTAATGCTGAAGAAAATCTTACTTTTACCATTTTAATCACCTTTATGAATGAACAAGAGGAGTGACATGCTGTTTATGAATTTCGACCTTTGGAGCTGACAGGCGCTCAAACTCGCTTAGCATGGGCTTGATAACTGGCGGACGTTGCAATGACTTAAGAAGGGTATCCTGTGCCTTAAGACCATTTCCGGTCACATAAACTACAACACGTTCATCATGCTGGATATGTCCGCTTTCCACGAGCTTCTTCAAACCTGCGATCGTTGTGCCGCCAGCGGGTTCTGTGAATATGCCTTCTGTCCTTGCAAGAAGATGAATAGCTTCAATGATCTGCGTATCGGTAGGTGTTGCCGCATAACCACCTGAATCAAGGATAGTCTTTTTTGCATAGTACCCATCTGCAGGATTACCTATTGCAAGGCTATGAGCCACTGTCTCAAAGTTCCTGACAGGAATGACTTCGCTGTTTTTTTGCACTGCACTGGATATAGGTGAGCAATTAAGAGGCTGTGAACCCGATATTTTGACATCTGCTTTATCTACAAGCCCTACACGTTCTAATTCCTTAAACCCTCGCGAAATTGCACACAGGAGCGCCCCGCTTGCCATGGGAGCCACAATATGATCCGGAACCTGCCAGTTTAACTGCTCAGCAGTCTCATATGCCAGTGTTTTTGAACCTTCCGTATAATAGGGTCTGATATTGATATTCACGAAAGCCCAGTCGGGATGTGAATCAGCGACCTCGCTGGCAAGCCTGTTTGCGTCATCATATGTTCCCTCAACAGCGATGACGTTTGGTCCATAGATAAGCATCTGAACAATCTTTCCAATTTCGATCGTTGCTGGAATGAAAATATATGCCGGAAGCCCTGCTTTTGCAGCGTGGGCGCCAACGGCCGCTGCAAGGTTTCCTGTGCTTGCGCATCCCACAGCTTTAACATCGAATTCGATCGCCTTTGATATAGCAACAGATGTAACCCTGTCCTTAAATGAATTCGTGGGATTCACCGACTCATCAAGAATATAAAGTTGATCCAGCCCAAGTGCGGCGCCAAGACGCTGCGCATGGTGAAGTTTATTAAAACCAGCCCCCAGGTCGATACGTTTCTCTGACTCAAGCGGCAGGAGGTCGGCATATCTCCATATGGATTTTGGGCCAGCCTCAATCTTTTTTTTGTCTATGTGATCTGAAATAAAATCCCAATCGTAATTGACCTCAAGAGGTCCGAAACACTCATAACATGTATTCTGGATAACGGCAGGGTACTCGGCTCCGCATTCTCTGCATTTTAATCCGATAACGTGACTCATTAACTTCACCTCTGCATACTACAACATTACCCTATATAATATTTTCTATGTGTATTGATAACCCACAGTAATAATAACCGCAGGATATGGAAAAGGCATGATTGTCTGGATTGAAGAAATAGTATTCATCAGTGGGAAAGGACACTACCTTTCAATCACAATCAGGTTTGTCTTTTGTCTCAATCCCGCTTCTTACTTCAACTGCTGTCCCTTTTTTAAATGCCTGCATTTCAAGAGCACAAAGCATTGTTTTTCCAGTCGCAAGCAGCCGGTCGTTTTCATCCACCACAAGAACCTCCTGCCCGGACCGTATCTGGGAATCAACTGCCATCACATGGCGCGAAAAAGCAGTCTTTCCTTTTGCAACAAAGGGTGCTGCATCACTATTTACAACTACCCTTTGACCCGGATATTTGAAAAATCCATGGATCTTGGCTGCCCCTTTAATGCTCAGGGTTAGCATGCCGTCATTTGCCCTGACCGTTGCTATTCTTTCGTTATCAAGTAGTATCTGGCGTATTCTTTTTGTCGTTGAGAACTTGAATTCCACATTATCGGGAAAAAGTATATCGCCAGCACCGTGACCGAACTGGTAATCTGCTATCGTTCGGACTCGTTTTAAATGGGGGAGTTGTTGTGGCATGATTTATTTCTCTTAGGTCGCTGAACACTTATCTATATTGTACTCAAATTCTTTTAATAAATTATAAGGTTTCATATGTGCAATATCAATATATGCAAGCAATCACCTCATCCCGCATGGCAGCTATCGATGCCAACTGCGAATACCTTGGGATAAAACGCATCCAGCTCATGGAAAATGCAGGGGCAGCCATAGCGCGAGCGGTCAAAGAAAGGATAAGCACAGGCAAAGTTGTAATCTTGGCAGGAAAAGGAAATAACGGGGGCGATGCTTTCGTTGCAGCGCGACATTTGAGCGGATATGATGTCAGGGTAATTCTATTGGGACGAAAAGAAGAGATCAAAACCCATGAAGCGCTTCAGAATTGGAATGCGCTGGAAAAAACATCTGTCCCACGAATGCAAGTCGCGGAATCAAACGAGTTTGATCTCAAATTGATAGAAAATGCAGATATAATTATAGATGGGATATTTGGGACAGGTGTTCGAGGGAAAATCCGTGAACTTGAATCAACTGCCATTGACCTAATAAATACATCAGGCGCTTTTGTGATATCTGTTGACGTTCCTTCCGGACTTGATCCGGATGGCGGGAAATTCGAAAAATCAGTCAAATCAGGGCTTACGTTGACATTTCATAAAATGAAAGCAGGACTCCAGCCATGCGATGTGAAAAAATACACCGGTGAGATCAAGGTCATAGATATAGGCATACCCCAGGAGGCTGAATTCTATGTGGGTCCAGGCGACATCCAGCCTTTCCTGAAAAGACCAAAAACGAGCCATAAAGGCGATGCAGGACGAGTCCTTGTTATTGGGGGAGGACCGTATTCCGGCGCTCCAGCTTTGGCTGCCCTTGGCGCGCTTCGGGCTGGAGCCGATATTGTCACGGTTGCAGCGCCTAGAAATGTTTCGGGCATCATTGCCTCGTTCTCCCCGAATCTCATCGTTCGTGCTCTTTCAGGTGATATTCTATTGGAAGGGGATATTGCGGTTATTTCCCGGCTTATTTCCAGGCATGATGTGGTGGTAATGGGGATGGGGCTTGGAACCGAGGATGAGACCCTTTGCGCTATTGAAAAAATAGTTCCATTATGCAAAAAAGCCATTATTGATGCCGATGCGCTCTCACCGCGATTGGTTCCATTGCTTAACAAGAATATGATTATAACGCCCCATACAGGTGAAATGAAACGGTTGTCTGGTCTTGATGTGTCACATGACCTGAAAGAAAGGGTGAAAATGATAAAGAATTATGCAAACGATCATGAGGTGACGGTTCTATTAAAAGGTTCTGTCGATATTATCTCAGACGGCGAAGAGGTCCGCGCAAACAGGACTGGAAATGCCGGTATGACGGTCGGAGGAACTGGAGATGTTCTTGCTGGCCTCACAGGCGCGCTTTTTGCCAGGTGCGATTCTCCCTTTGAAGCAGCAACAAGTAGTGCATTTATTAATGGCGCGGCTGGCGACCTTGCATTCAAGGAATTCGGATACGGGCTTCTGGCCACCGATGTCATAGATTACATTCCTGCGGTGATGAAATCATGAAATTTTCACATATCGAAGGGAACAAGGCAAGAATGGTCGATATCAGCAACAAGGAAGAGGTTTCAAGGCGTGCGAAAGCTTCCGGGGAGATACAATTAAAACCTGAAACAATCGAAGCTATAAAAAACAAAAAAATTATCAAGGGTTCGGTGCTTGAAACCGCGCGGATCGCTTCTATAATGGCAATAAAAAATACATCTTCTGTGATACCAATGTGTCATCAGATCCCGATAACTGGCATAGATGTGCAATTTGAGCTGGGTCATGATAACGTAAAAGTGACAATTGATGTAAGGACGATCGGAAAAACAGGTGTTGAAATGGAAGCGCTTCACGGGGTCAGCGTTGCTCTTCTCACTATCTGGGATATGGTAAAATCAGCGGAAAAAGACGATACGGGGAATTATCCATTTACCGCGATCAAAAATATCATAGTAATTGAAAAGATCAAAGAACGAAAATGAATGGGTGGAGGCCAAGCGCCTAATAAAAACGATGGGTCGAAGGAGACTGAGGGTACTAAAGGCATTAGGCGCCTGATCCTACAGCATGATTAATCATGTACCTAATAGTATTTAATATTAACTGTTATATTCTATAAAAAAAAATAATTGTGCTTATGATTATGATGGGCGAGAGCTTCGTGTCAACTCGCCTGCGATATTCGTTTGCATCATAGCTTTAACATTTTCGATATCCTGCGTCTGCCCAAGTACCCACATGAGCTTTACGAGAGCGACTTCTGACATCATATCTTCGGCCTCTATGGCACCGGCTTTCAATATATCCCTACCCGTGTCATAAACGCGATCACATACCCTTCCGCTAATGCATTGCGAGGTCATGACAACAGGAATGCCGGCATCTGTAACAGTTTTTATGAGTGGTATCCATTCTGTGGAAACATGCCCAAGACCTGTACCTTCAATAATAATTCCTTTATATCCCGAACCTGAATGGAACAGGAGGGATTCATTACTTGCACCTGTGGCGTATTTTATCAGGGCGCATTTGGATTCGATCTTATCATGGAGCAAAAGCTTTTTTTCGCTTCTTTTCACAAATGGAGAATGCATTTTAACCACTCTTGAGGGATATTCCACACGGCCAATGGGTCTTGAATTAATAGACTGGAAAGCATCCCGCCGCGATGTATGCATTTTGCGGACTTTCGTTCCCCTGTGGATGTAGCAGAAGTCATCGCTTGTTGAGCCATGCATCACAACGCATACCTCGGCGATATCGCTCGTGGCGACAACTGCGGCGCATATGGCATTCATGGCATTATCGCTGCTGGGCCGGTCTGCACTTCGCTGTGAACCTACAAGGACGATAGGTACAGGTGTTTCGATCATAAATGATAGAGCTGCTGCCGTATACATCATGGTATCAGTGCCATGTGTGATAATTATGCCATCTGCGCCATTCTTGATCTCCTCATATACTGCGCGTGCCAGTTCAACCCAATAAGATGGACGCATGTTCTCGCTCAAGATGCTATATATCATTCGGCATTTGTAATTTGCTATTTCTTCAAGTTCAGGGATCGCCAGAAGGATGTCATCTGCTGAGAATTGTGAGGTAACAGCTCCCGTACGGTAATCTATCTTGCTTGCAATGGTGCCGCCAGTTGAAAGGATTGAAATATTAGGGAGTTTTGCCATTCCTTTCTTCTCAGGGCGAACATTTTCATGCTTGGGCTTTTTTTCTTCTTTTTTTTCAAGTAAGGTTATGATCGCTGATTCTCTCTTTAACCCGATATTATAACCATTTTTTAATTTTAAAACTATCCTGTCAGTCTGTGAGGGCATGAGTGTCCCATCATACTTCCCGCCATTTGCTTCCACATGGACTTTATCGTATATTTCTGCCTGCATGATAATCCCTGATTTTTGTTAATACTATTAGGGCATGATAAAAACCTATTCTTTTTAACCATTACTCTTATTGTTATTCAGCGCAAATATACTGGTAAGGGAGGTTTTTTATGTCCGATCTTAAGAAGAGGAAAACATATTTCGAAAAATGTCCGGTATGCGGCGGTGAGGATCATCCGCTTTCAGACGAGACTTTATATTTTGATGAACTCCAGCCAAATGTACCGATGCTTGCTGAGGTCAGTCCGGGTCGCTGGGCAAAAGTTATCGAAAGAAAGCTGGCAAAAACATAAAGATTAATGATATAGTATGATAACTTGTGGGTATGGTAAGGGTAATCGGGATAGACCCGGGAACAAAAAGTTTCGATATTTGCGGTCTTGATGATGAAGAAGTAATTCTTGATATTTCAATATCTACTAAGGACATCGTCAAAGACCCGGAACTCCTTTCAAACATCATAACAGGAACAAGGGCAGATTTCGTTGCAGGACCATCTGGTTTTGGGATCCCGGTCACCAATATAAGGGACATCGGGGAGAGAGAATTATTCCTTATGTCGCTTATCAAGAAAGATGATAAGAAAAGTATGCTGGGACTGCGTGCATCCATAAACCGGATGAAAAATAACAAACTAAATGTCTTTTTTCTTCCTGGTGTAATACATCTTCCAACCGTGCCATATTATCGCAAATTAAACAGGATCGATATGGGTACGGCAGATAAACTCTGCTGTGCAGCACTTGGTATCCGTGACCAGGCGATCAGATTTAACATAGGATCCAGGGAAACATCTTTCATATTGCTGGAAATGGGATTCGGATATACTGCAGCAATTGCGGTAAAGAATGGACAGATCGTTGATGGGATCGGCGGAAGCGTTGGAAATATCGGTTTTCTTTCACTGGGTGGAATGGATTCGGAGCTTGCATATCTTCTTGGGGGCTTCAATAAAGAACTTGTTTTTAGAGGTGGGGTTGAGAAACTTGCGAGTACTCCTGACGAATTAATGGAAAACGAAGATTCTTTGAATGCATATCTTGAAGGCGCGATCAAGGATGTCCTTCAACTCACCGCTTCTGTAAAACCCAGGGAAATACTAGTATCAGGAAGGATCTCAAGGGTTGAAGGGCTTCTGGATGAACTTAAAAGAAGGCTTGATCTTGCGCCTGTCAGGAAATTGGAAGGCTTTGCAACAAAAAATGTCAAGGAAGCCGCCCAGGGCGCTGCGATCGTCGCGAACGGGCTTGCAGGCGGAAGTTATTCCGGACTTACCGGAGTTATGAAAATAAGGGAAGCAAAAGGAACGTCATTGGACTATATATTATTGCCTGAAATCGAAGCCCTGAAAAAAGATTATGGGATTTGATGCACAAAGGTTTTTAAACGAACAAAACATCTTGGAGTTCCTCGCTGGGCTCGTGGCTTAGCCTGGATATAGCGCCGGGCTTCTAACCCGGATGTCGAGGGTTCGAATCCCTCCGGGCCCGCCATAAAAAATCCAGGCAAAAAACAGAAGAAAAGCGCCTCGGTGGCTTAGAGGTATAGCGCGTCCTTGGTAAGGACGAGGTCGAGGGTTCAATTCCCTCCCGGGGCTTCAAACAACAAGTTCAATTCTCTCTTTTTCATGATTACTTTCACTTTGCTCTCTATGAGGGTTTAAGAGAATAGAAAGGAGAGTAAGTACGAATGTTGTACAACCATGAAATGAATCTCGGAACAACTGAGGAGAGAATAAAGAACTCGAACATCTGTGAAGAGAATAAACAGCTGATATTTGAGTATGAGAACTGCTGTTTTGCTGAAGGCATAAAAATAGCCCGTGTTTTAAAGCATCTTTATGAATTGAAGATATTAGCTGAACTATTTGGCAAGGATTTTAAAACGGCTTCCAAACAGGACGTAATGAGGACTGTGGGATTAATAGAGCGTATGGATCTGGCAGAAAGCACGAAAAGGGATTATAAGATCCTGATCAGGAAGTTCTTCCGGTGGATGAAGAAGGAGGATGCTATTGAATGGATGAAGGTACCAACCAGAAACGATACCAGGAAACTTCCAGAAGATATGCTCAGCGAGGAAGAGATCGAGAAAATGATCAATGCCTGTGAACATCCAAGGGACAAAGCAATGATAGCCTGCCTGTATGAAAGCGGCACAAGAATAAGCGAGCTTGGAAACCTTAAGATAAAGCACGTTAAATTTGACCAATATGGATCTGTTCTCATGGTAGATGGAAAGACTGGTATGCGTAGAGTGAGAATAGTCTTTTCATCGCCATACCTTGCAACATGGCTTGAGAACCATCCTTTCAGACAGAATCCCGAAGCTTTCGTATGGGTCGGGATAGGTACGGTTGGCAGGAATGTTCCATTGCAATACGGCGCTATCAGAATGCATTTAAAAAGGATAGCTGAAAAGGCAGGGATTAAGAAGAGAATACATCCTCATTTATTCAGGCACAGCAGGAGTACTCATCTGGCAAAACACCTTACTGAAGCCCAGATGAAGCAATACCTGGGATGGGTTCAGGGCAGCGAGATGGCAGCTATATATGTGCATCTTTCAGGCAGGGATGTCGATAACGCTTTGCTCAGAATGCACGGAATAGTCACTGAAGATACGAAAGATGTTCAAATGAGTCCAAAGAAATGCACACGATGCAATATGATGAATTCTCCGACCACCAAGTTCTGCTCTAAGTGCGGTCTTGCCCTTGACATCAAAACGGCTTTAGAAATGGAAGAAAAAAGTTCCGATACTACGATGGACCTCATGCAGGCTGCAAGGAATGATCCAAAGATCATGGAATTCATGAAAATGTTTATGCAATCGGTACCAGCAAAAGCATAGTCCAATTCTCTTTTTTTTATCCATTAATATGCACATTTAACTATGTAGTCTGCTATGTAGAAAAAATATTTAACCTTTTAAGATAGTAGTTGATTACATCATATACAACAGCATAGCGAGATGAAATAGTATGCAGCAAATGAGTATTCAAAAAAATCTAAAAACAAATTCGACATACATCCACATTCCACACTGGATCACGAACGAACTGGGACTGATAAAAGGCGAAAAACTCTGGATGAAACTTGAAAGTAAGAGGATAATCATCCAGAGAGAAAAACCAGACATCGATTCTGAGCAAGGGGATAGAAGCATGAAATTGTCTGAAAATACACCGGAAGCTTAGAACGAAGGGGAAAAAATGACAAAACAATTGACAGAGCGGAAGCTTTCGAAAATTTCTAGTTCGCCGTGTGTAAACGTTACGTTTGCACAGCATCCTGAAGATCAAATACTGCACATAGTCCAGCAAAAAGAACAGGTGTTCTGGATAGACCTTCCTAAAAACCTGAGGAGAACATGCAGGTGGACGATAAATCTCGAAAAGCAGGGATTGATCGAACGAGTGAAAGTGAAGGGAAGAAAAGGCGTCAATAGACTGCTGCTTAGAACTGCAGTACAAGATGCTCTTCCAGGGAGGATGCAATGTACCAGATAACCGAAATCCCTGCATGGGATTCTAAAGGTGAGCCGAAGCTTCTATCCACCAAATTCACCTCTGTGCGTTTATTCGAGGAGAAGGAGCGGCTAAGAATCACTTCCAATTATCCTACTGGGAATAATATCAGTCTTTACCTCTCGAAGGGCGCTTTCAATGAGTTCTTCGAGAAGCTGCCAATGAAGTTCAGGTCATCGTCAATAGAAGGGCTTGTTCCAACCAAGCGAAAACTGCTCATTGCATTCTTGACAGCTGATAAACGATATGGCTGCTGCATAATGAGACGAGGCGGATACACATATGTCTTGAAGCCGGACCATCCGCAGCATGCCAGAT
>Ga0172370_10005494_pt1 | contig 16323 bp, 11 predicted proteins | sample LakKiv5m_FD_114538 | JGI IMG/M metagenome (GOLD analysis project Ga0172370, IMG submission 114538) | Freshwater microbial communities from Kabuno Bay, South-Kivu, Congo - kab_022012_11.5m | ecosystem: Environmental > Aquatic > Freshwater > Lake | place: Democratic Republic of the Congo...
CCAGGGGGTGAGGGCCGACGACCCCGTGCCGCAGCCTCCCGAGGGCGCTTCAGGCCCTCGGATCACGCCCACCGGAGGGCGCCGGCGCCCGGCCGATCGGGACGCATCCCGTTGTGCGCCACGACGGCCAACGCCGCGTCAGGTCGGACGGAGGGTGAGGCGCGAAGCGCCGAAGTCGCGAAGCGACCGAGCGCGAAGCGCGAGCCCGGAGGAGGACCGACCCCGAGCGCGCGAAGCGCGCGAAGGGGGACGCCCAAATCCCGTTGCTTCGACGTCTTCTCGTACGTGTCCTCGTGCCTCTCCTCGTGCGTCTCCTCGTGTGACGCGCCATCCAATTCATTGCGCCTTGCGATCCGGCCGCATCGTGGCCCTCGCCATGGCGTATTTTGACTACACCCTCTCAGGTCCCGACCTCGACCTCGGCCACGACGATGCCGTCCTTGTCCGCGAAGGCCCAGGCGCCCGGCGCCCAGTGCACACCGGCGAAGTGCACGGGGATCCCGATGCGACCCTCGTTGCGCTTGATGCTCTTCTGCGGGTGCGCGCCGATCGCCATCACGCCCAGATCGAGGCTTCCAAGCGAGTCCGTGTCGCGCACCGCCCCCCACACGATGACGCCCGCCCAACCGTTCTTCACGGCGATCTGCGCGAGTTGATCGCCGAGCATCGCGCAGCGCAGCGAGCCGCCACCGTCCACGACGAGCACGCGGCCGCGCCCCGGATCCTCGAGCGCCGCGCGCACGAGCGAGTTGTCCTCGTGCGCCTTGACGGTCTGGATGGAGCCCGCGAACGCCTTGCGGCCCCCGAAATGGCGGAAGAGGGGCTCGGCGATCTGGACGATGTCACCGTGCGCGTCACAGAGATCGGCGGTGCGGTAGGCCATGGTGCGCTCCAGGGAAGGAGCGCTCAGGCTACGCGAGCGCGCGGGCGTTGGCGAGGGGGCACGCGCGCATGCCCGCCCCTGGCATCTACTCGCGAGCGGATCTAGAATGTTAGCCCTTCCCGGCCCGGCGCCCGAGGACCCCATGACACTCCTTCGCGACCTCGCATCGGCCTCCATGGCCCTCTCCCTCACAGCCATGGCCTGCACCTCGTCGGGCGGCGGCGGCGGATCGAGCGGCGCCTCGACCGGCGGCAAGCCGGGCACGACCTGCACTGCGAGCGATCAGAAGAAGACGAGCGCGTGCTACGGCGAGACGGTCGTGGCCTGCGGTGACGACCTGAAGTGGGCCCAGTCGGGCGAGTGCGACGCGGACGAGACCTGCGCCGAGGCCTACGTCGGCGGCAAGAAGGTCGGCGCGTGCGTCGAGGTGGGCGGCGGCACGACCGGCGCCGGGATCCAGGACACCGCGGCCCCCGACGCCGGCGGCGCGCCCGACACGAACGTCGCGGACGCGTCCACGCCCGACACGACCGTCGCGGACACTTCCGTCCCCGACACGACCGTCGCTGACACCTCCAAGCCCGACGTCGCGCCGCTCGACACGTCCAAGCCGGACACGTTCGTGCCCCCCGACGTGGGTCCCGCGGACCTCGGACCGACCGACACCGGGCCCGACGTGCCCACTGGACAGACCTGGACCATCGCGCAGCTCAACCAGCTGCCCGAGGGCCAGAGCTGTGCGCCCGACTCCAAGACCTTCGATCTCGGCAAGGACATCACGATCGCGGCCGTGACCGTGACCACGCCGGTGGGCTTCACGTCGTCGAAGCTCGACGGCTTCGGCGTGCAGAGCGCAGGGGGCCAGTGGAAGGGCCTCTACGTGGTCGTCGACAAGGGCACTGCCCCGATGCTCGCGCCCGGCGACGTCGTGGACCTCTTCGGCACGCCCGTCGAGTACTACTGCCTCACGGAGATGCACGGGACGGTCACCGCGCTCGGCACGACCAAGACGCCGACCGCCAGCCCGGTCACGCTCGCCGACATCGGCGAGTTCGGCACGCTCAACGAGGCCTACGAAGGACAGCTCGTGACCGTGACGAACGTGACCGTCAGCAACGGCGCGCCCGTTGGCTCCGACGGCAAGTCGCACGGCCAATTCACCGTCGGCCTGAACGCGTCGGACGAGGCGCTGTGGATCGACCACGGCTTCCAAACGACCTTCGCGACGAGCAGCGCCGGCGTGTGGAGCGTGAAGTACGCAGTCGGCGATAAATTCAGCAAGATCACCGGCATCCTGCTCTACAGCTTCGGGCACTTCACGCTGGTGCCGCGCACCGACGCCGACCTGCTCTAGATCATCTCTCTCAAGTAGTTGTATTTGCACAAGCTTGCGCGTCGGCGCCGGCCGACTACACTCGCGCGCCGTTCGTTCGACACGGAGCCCGTGATGTCCGATCCCGCACCCACCGCCCCAAGCCTCGCGCCCCCCACCACGCGCACCGCGACGGTCCGCATCCCCGCTTGGATGCTGCTCGTCATGGTCGCGTCGGGGTCCACCGGCCTCGTCTACGAGGTGGTGTGGGGCAAGTACCTGGAGCTCTTCTTCGGCGCGACGACGCTCGCGCACACGGTCGTGCTCGCCGCGTTCATGTCGGGACTGGCTATTGGAAACGCCTTCTTCGGTGCGCGCGCGGATCGCACGCGACGGCCGCTGGCGCTCTATGGCGCGCTGGAGATCGGCATCGGCCTGCTCGCCGCCGCGGTCCGCTCGCGCTGCCGGCGCTCGGCGACCTCTACATCGCGCTCGCGTCGACCTCGGGTCCGGGCGCGGCGGTCAACATCGTGTGGAAGGTGCTGCTCGGCTCGGTGTTGCTGCTGCCGCCGACGATCCTGATGGGCGGGACGCTGCCGCTCGTGACGCGCTTTGCCGTGCGCGCGCTGCGCGACGTGGGACCCGGCGTGGCGCGCCTGTACGCGGTCAACACCGGCGGCGCGGTCGCCGGCACGATCGCGGGCGGCTTCTTCTTCATCGAGACGTTCGGCCTGGATCGCTCGCTCGTGTACCCGGCGTTCCTCAACGTCGCGCTCGGCCTCTTCGCGCTGATCGTCGGCCTGCGCACACCGCCCGTGCCCACGGGCGAAGAGGACCTCATAGCCGAGAGCGAGCGCAGCGCGGCCTCGGCGCGCACGGAGGACGCGGCGCTGGTCTATCCCAGCAACATGCGACGCCGGGCCCTCATCGGCATCGCGCTCGGCGGCGCGCTCACGATGCTCTACGAGCTCGTGTGGATCCGCGTGACGGGTGTCGTGCTCGGCTCGTCGGTGCACAGCTTCGCGCTCATGCTCACCGCGTTCATCGCCGGCATCGCCATCGGCGGCGAGTGGGCCGCGCGCCTGCTGCTCTGCGGTCGCGACGCGTATCGCCTGTTCGCGCTCGCCGAGGGCGGCGTGTTCGTGTGGACCCTCGCGCTGATGCCGCTCTACGACATGCTGCCGCTGCTCTTCCACGAGGCGGCGAACGTCGTCGCGCCGAGCGAGGCGAACTACGTCTTCTACCACCTCGCGAAGCTCGGTACGCTGTGGCTGCTGCTGCTCGTGCCCGCGACGCTCATCGGCATGACGCTGCCGCTCGCGAGCCGCGTCGGCGTGGCCTCGATGTCCGTGCTCGGCAAAAAGGTCGGCTCGGTCTTCTCGGTCAACTGCATCGGCACGTTCTTCGGCGCGGCGCTCACAGGCCTCGTGCTCATCCCCAACCTCGGCCTGGAGCGCACGCTGATCCTCGGCGTGACCTGCACGGGCCTGCTCTCCGCGTGGCTGCTCGCGGCCGATCGCAGCGCTCCGGCGCGCGTTCGTCGCCTCCTGGTGGTCGTGCCCTTGCTGGCGGGTGTGGGGGCGATCGCCGGCTCCCCCTGGTGGCGGCCCGAGCTGCTGCACATGGGCGTGTTCCGGCGCGAGCAGAAGCACTCGTTCACGTCGATCGCGGACTACCTCGAGGGCGGCGGTGCGGAGCCGATCTTCGCGAAAGACGATGACAATTGCTCGGTCGCCGTGCTCCGTTACGGCAAGAACCTCTCGCTCAAGGTCAACGGCAAGGCCGACGCGTCGACGCGCGGCGACATGGAGACGCAGACGCTGTGCGCGCACCTGCCGCTCATGCTCCACCGCGGCGAGCCGAAGGATGTCTTCATCATCGGCCTCGGTTCGGGTGTCACGGCCGCGGCGGCGCTGCGCCACGCCGTGAAGGTCGAGACGGCCGAGATCTCGCGCGCGGTCGTCGAAGCGGCGCACCTCTTCGGGCCGTGGAACGACGACTGCCTCGACAACCCTCGCCACCGTGTGCACGTCATCGACGCGCGCGAGTACCTGGGCCTGGCCGCGGACAAGACGTTCGACGTCATCATCAGCGAACCGTCTAACCCCTGGATCGCCGGCATCGCCTCGCTTTTTACGCGCGAGTACCTCGCCTCGATGAAGGCGCACCTCAACCCCGGCGGCATGTACCTCCAGTGGATGCAGGGCTACGCGATCAAGCGCGAGCACCTGGCGCTGGTCGCACGGACGATGCAGAGTGTCTATCAAAACGTGACCTTGTGGCAGAGCGGCGGGGTCGACTACTTCCTGCTCGCGAGCGATGACGCGATCGACGTGGACCCGGTGCGGCTGCGCGAGAGGCTCGAAGCCACCGGGGGTTGGCGCGGCTACGAGGGTCTCGACATGGCCGTGCGGCTGCGTCAGCCCGAGGTCTTCCTCACGGGGCAGATCCTGACGCCCGATGCGTTTCGCACGTTCTTTCCGCCGGAGGAGCCGCTGCTCCACGACCTCTTCCCGCGCCTGGAGTACGTCGCGCCGCGCTCCGCCTTCGCCGCGAAGGGCGCGGTCGACATGGGCCCCTTCGATGAGCGACAGCACCACCGCTTCGCCGAGAAGCTCCTCCTCGAGCGCTACCTCGGCAGCGAAACCCTCCATGAAGACAGGCTCTTCGACCTCGAGGTCGCGTACTCGAAGGCCAACCTGTGGGACTTCATCGAGGCGCGCATGTCCATCGCCCTGCACCGCTTCCGCGTCGCGACGCCCGAGCAGCAGGCCCACATCTTCCCGAGCCTGTCGCAGCCCGTCCGCGTGGCGGAGCTCACGCGCGAGCGGGCGGCGAAATACGCGCTCCAGCTCGGCACGGCGTCACCGAGCGCGAACCTCTGCGAGCAGCTCGCCGACGCGCTCGAGGAGCTGGAGGGGAAGACCAGCGTGCTCTACTTCCCCTATGATCCCGCCGAGGCAGAGCCCTTCGCGGCGCTCTGCGAGGGGGCCGATCACCGCGAGGCCACGCGCTTCCGATGGATCGCGGCGAGGCGAAAGCTCGCACAAGGACAGGCGTGCGCGGCGGAACTGGAGGCCATCGGGGCGGACGAGAAGGGCCTGAAGCGGCCAGAGCGGTCTAGGGCGCTGACCGAGGCTGCATTTGCGAGACTGCGCGAAGGAGATGCCGCCGGTCTGCTCGCCAATCTGGGGCGCGCGCTCATCGTGGACCCGGACAACGAACTCGCGTCGATGGCTCTGGGTGGCGCGACGCAGTGGGTGAGGTAGGTGGAGAGACGTCCGGTGGTGCGCGACGCCGCTGCGACTACTTCCCGGCCTGCTTCTTGAATGCCTCAAATTCTCCGCACGTCTTCGCGCACTTCGGAGATCCGTCTGTCCCCGTGCCACAGATCCCCTCGGATGGCGTCGGACATGGAGGCTCTTCACAGAACGGCACGCAATCGAATGGCTGCATGGGACAAATCTCTACGGGTCGCACCATCAGGCAGTCCTTGCACTGCGCGCCGCACTTGCTGAACGTGAGTTTGTCGCCGACTTGTGGCCATGTGGCAGACGGGTCGAAGGGATCGCAGACCAGCAGGGCCCCCTTCGCGGCATCGCAGACCGGTGCGGTCGCCGGATTGCCCGCGCACCCAGGCACGTAGTTGTTTCCTGCGTCACTCTGGCAATATAGGGGACAGCAGCGCACGCCGACGGGCAGTTCGCGGCAGGTGGTCTGCGACCACTTAGGAAGGCAGTTGGAGCCAACCTGGGGGCATGCCTGCGCCGTCCACCGAAGAACTCCCGCTAGGTCGGACTGACAAACGACCATCTGTGGCAAGACACAGCGGTGACTCACAACCAGCGGGGCGGCAGGAAAAGGTCCCGCAACCGACGCGCCCTCGCCTGTGCATCGTACGGCACCAACCTTGTCGCACGCATCGCCTACCGCGGGCAATCCGGCAGTAAGTGGGCCACACACCACTTCGACCGCCGGTTCGCCTGGGGCCGCTCCGTCGGCCGGCAGTGAGGCAGTTTCGTTGGTCGTCGTAAGATCCGGTGTCACTGGTCCTTCGGGGACCGTACTCACGTCGATGAAGACCGCGTCCTGCGTAACTTCCGCTTCGCTGGGCGTCGTGTCCGAGAGGGGCGCCATGTCGGCGTCATCGAATGCGGCTGCGCCCACATCGAGATCGACGTCGGCGCCGGACGGGGCAACGTCAGGCTCCTCTGGGTTGGCGTCGCTCGTCAAAAAGTCAGCGGTGTCCATCGCCGCCTCGGGCCCGGACGACGGCTCCCGGTTGCATGCCGGTGTGCACGCGGCGAAAAAGCACGCGCACAGCGCTCCGATGGCCAACCGAAGGCACGGGGTGGCGGCGTAGATGTGTTTCATGGTGCCCTCACTCCGCCACACAAGCCGGCGAACCGGAAAAGACGTCGGCATCCACGTAGTTGAGCAGTCGCACGTTGTCGAGGCGACCCTTGAAGCGCGTCCCGTCGGTCGCCCCGTCATAGCCCGCGTACACATCACCGAACGACGGGACCGTCGCCGTGTAGGCCTTGTACACGCATCCAGAGGCGGGAAGGGTCGGCTGGTACCTGCCAGTTCGAAGGTCCCAGGCGATGACGCGGAGTGCCTGTTTTTCGCACATCGAGCCGCACTGCGAGGCGTTTCTGTTGACGACCCAGTTGACGCGATACCACCGGTGTTGGTCGAGCAATTCACCCGAGGCAGCAGCAGGGAAGGAGAGCGCGTACCCGTTCAGGCTCGCGTAGAGGCGCGCGTTCAGCCCATCGGGTACGACGCTGACCTCAAACGCACTCGACTTCCAGAGCACTTGCGACGCAGCACCGCCGTCCCAGCGAAAGTCGAAGGCAAGTTCGAAGAGTCCCTTGGCCGGTATGGTCTCGAACGGGCTTGTCGCCCCGCTGTTAACTAGGAGCAGGGAGTCGCCGGTCCCCGGACCGCCGAATTCCACCGAATCGCGCGGCCGCACATCTCCATCCGCGGCAGGCCGCACGTTGGCCCCAAGACTCTCCTTGCAGGCTTGATCGGCTGTTAGGCAGCAACTTGGCTCCCCCGCGATGCACTCGCAATGCGCTGCGCTCAAACACCCGCACGCCCCGCGCTGGGTCGAGCACAGACCGTCGATGCACCACGCAGACCGGCAGTCTTCGTCCGTGCTGCACCGGCACACGCCCTGCTGACCTGGTTGCCCTGGCTGGCATCCGAGCGGGGGCGCCGGAGCGCGGCAGTCGCCGTCCACCCAGCAGCGATCATAAATGCAATCAACGCTTGGGCAGTCGCTGTCGATCTTGCAAATATTGCGCTCGTAGCGCCCCGAACTCACTGTCAACCCCGCCGAAGAAACCGTGAACCCCCAGGGATCGATGTTCGTCGGCGCCGAGACTGCGTTGAAAGGGTCGCGGTAGACGGCGAAATTCCCTTGTGAATCGGGTGCAAGAGACCGCTTTCCGCCCGCCGCGATCCGGAGCCACTCGTCAGAGTCGGTTGGCGTGTCCTGGTTGCACGTGTTCGTGTTGTATCGCCCGTGGGTCAGATCGAACCGGTAGACTGGCTCGGGCGGCCACGTCGCGGTGGTCTCTGTGGCGTTGTTCCAATTGAAGTAGCAGAAGGCGGCGTCGCAGTACGGCGTGCAATCTTCCCCCGGGGCGCATGCGCTGCCGTGCCAACCATAGGGACTGCAATAGGGGCAGTCGACAGGGTCGTCGAAGCAGGCGAGATCCTGCGCAAGCTTGATCGTCTGCCACGTCCGCACCTGCTTTTCGACAAGGGATGCCTCGTCGAGGGGGGCGTTGAGGCCTTTCGAGAAGCGCAGGTTCGCCCTCGAACACCCGCTGAAGCACCCGAGTCCATATCCGGGCGGCGTCGCGCTCTTGGGCCGCATGCCTGCCTTGGTGGCGTAGTCGTAGTTCATCACCGACGCGGCGACGGGGTTCGTCGTGTTGATCCCCGCGGCAGCGGTGGGGCACGAAGGATCTGCGCACGAAGAGCACTGACATGCAGGCGAGCCGGTGCAATCGGTCGCGGGGTCACACCTCTTGCCTGCGTTGTTCGGGTCTGTCTGGCCGTGCTTCAGGTCCAGGTTGTGGCCTGCCTCATGAGAAAACGTGGAGATAATGGCATCTGCGGCCGAGCCCGAAGGATTCCCCCAGATGAGGGTTCGTCCCGGCCGGTCCGCCTGTCCGGCACCGTAGTGGCTGGCGACCGCATACCGAGCGACTCGGCCGTGTCGAAGACCGGCGCAGGACAACCCGCCGGGGCAGGTGCCTGTGCCGAAGCGCACGTTGAAGTACGACCGGGTGCCCGTGACCCCCAGGTTGCTGGGGCCCATGACGCTGTCGTCTGGCAGGTCGATCGTACCGGTAGAAAACAAGCGCATGACTGCGCGGTAGGGGAGGTCGCTCGAGCCGGGGCACGGGTAGTTGGTCGAGCCATCCCAGCACTGAAGCGGGTCCGTCGTCCAAATCGACGGAAGAAGCGGAAGCTGGTCGGCCGCCCGCGCGGCATGCGAGAAGGGCACGGCCTGGCCCGCATGGTCCTCGGCGCAATACGACCCCGTGCAGCGGTATGCGTTCTCCTGGTAGTAGAGATCGTACGTCGCAGGATCGGGATCCCAGAACGCGGAGAGGTCGACTGTCGCACAATATGGGCTCGTCCCGCATGTCTGCGCGACGTCGGGGGGAAGCGGCGTGCACGTCCCGGCATCGAAGTAGGGGCTGACCGGTGCTTGAGTGCAGCAGACGACGTGCGCCCAGACCTCGGAGGCATCTGGCAGACCGTCGTTGTCAGAGTCCGTGAGGTGCCAGCAGTCGGGGTTCGAGTCCGTCCCCGTGGCCGGGTAGCTGCATCCCGCGCTGAGCGTCTGGTTGGCCCACGCATTGACGAGGTTGCCGAACCACTGGCAACTCTTTCCTTTTACGGTGACGCCATCAGATGGAGCATCCGTCACTAGGTCGCAGCTTCCAAGCGCAGTCTCGATCTCGTACGTGAGACCGTCGCCGTCGTTGTCGATTTGTGCGCTCCAGATCCAACCGCCGCCCTTCGACGTATGGCGCCGATGGTGGAGCAGACGGGCGTTCCATCGATAGGGCTGGTTGGCGCTCTTCTCTTGGCCGTACACGCCGACAACCACGCGCGCCGTAGATGCGGTCATCGAGACGTCGAGACGGCTCAGCGTCAGCGTATCGGCATTGCCGCCGACATGGACGTCATCGTTGAACTGATAGGACCCGCACGCACTGTTGTTGCAGGTCGCGTGCGAACTGGTGCTGAACACGAACAGGGTCGAGTCGTGGTAGTCCGGGTCGTTCGACCAATCGGCCGCGTCGCTGTTCTCGCCTGCGAGGAGCACGTCGTTCGACTTGAGTTCCTTGTTCGCGATGTGATAGCCGCCGAACACCTGGTGGGTGTTGCTCCCCAAGGTCGTGCCGTTGGCCGACGCCGTGATGTCGGCGTAGCCCTCGTTGCCATGTGCATAACTCGTGACGACCGCGCGGTAGGTCGACGTCCCCGGAGGGGAAAACGTGACCGACGACGCGCGCGTGCCACCATAGTCGTCGTTCAGCGCAACAATCGGTCCAGAGAGGCAGAGGCTCGTGTCGCAGCGGATCACGTAGAGCATCGTGTCGGGTGTACCACCGCCTGGGAGGGGGAGCAGGCCGCTCGTCGACACCGTGACCTGGTACTGGGTTGAAGAGACGGAGAAATCGAGCCAGGCGACGTGGTACACGGACCCGTACGCACAGACCACGCCGGACCCCGACGCACAAGGGTCTGTCGTGGCGCTGAGCGGACCGATGCCGCCGACACCACCCGCGGCACCGTCGGCCTCCTTGCACGCGACCAGAAGGGCCTCCAACTTCTGCGCCTCAGGCGCGGCAGGGGTTCCCTCGAACTTGGCCAATGCCTGCAGCAGCGGTCCGCAGCGCTTGTCCCTTGCGGATGCGCGCTGCATCGCATGGTCCAACTCATCGAACGGGGCCGTCCCGCTCCTCGGCGTCGGCGCCGCTTGGCTCGGGATGTCCATCGGCACGGGAGCGTTCTTTGTGTCGGATGTTGCTAGTTCCTGGGCGATCGGACGACCAGGAAAAGCGAGCACGCAGACTGCTACTGCGAGAAGCGAGGAAGCGAGGAAGCGAGGAAGCGAGGAAGCGAGCATCACGGACCTCCCTTCGATGTCAAGAGGCGGAACGCTAGACCGAGCATCCTTAGATGCCTGCCGGTTGTCAATCCTGGTTTTTCTCTCGCGCAATCCTGGGGTGGCCGAACCAGTGCCGGTCGGATTCCGTCCTGGCCTCCGCCATCCCACGCTGGCCCGATTGGAAATGGTTCGCGCACCCCTGCCAAGCGCTGGGCTCGACGGGGTACTGGGGCGATGTGCGCTCGCGCAGGCGCCCTCCCGCGCTCACTTCGGACAGCTCTTCGGTGGATCCAGCACGCGCTCGGCCGTGAACTCCGCGGTCAGGCACACCGCGGGCCCGCCGTCCTCGGACAGGCACGTGTACTGTAAGTCGCCGAATGCATTGAGTAACGTCATCAGATTCTGGTACTTGCTGTTACAGCCCCCGCACAGCGGATCGTCGCTGCCGTTCGGGTCGGGCGTGTACTTCGGATCGGGCACGCCGCACTCCTCCGCCCGTTGCGCTCCGACCGTCAGGCACGTGCATATCTTGCCGAGCGCGGCCTTCGAGAAGCTGCCGCTCAGCACCTTGCCCTCGATGATGCCGGAGCAGTCGGACTTGAGCGTGCCCTCGAGCTCCGCGTTGCGCACGGGAATCGCGTGCTTGACCGGCAGATCCGGCGCGCAGTTCTTCGTGTTGACCGTCGTACCAGCGTAGACGTTGATGCCGGCCTTGGACGATTTCTGCAGCGCACAGCCCGCGCGGGGCATCTCGAGAACGACCGTGGTGTCGAGTCCCGAGTCGACGTCCAGCATGCACATGCCGCCCTTGTCGTCCGTGCGCGCCGCGTTGACCACGTTGAAGGTCACGTGCGTGTCGCTGGCCGCCGTCACGCCGAAGAAGAAGTTCAACTCGTTGTGCTTGATATCGGTCGCCCATAGCGGATTCAGCACAACGATCACGGGGTGGTCACCGCCGTCGAGCGTGAGCAGCTTGAGCTTGGTGAAGCGGTACCACTGCCCGACGGCGAGGCAGCTGCACTCGGCGGCCGCCGTGACGTCGCCCGGCAGCTCCGGCGCCCCGAGATCCGAGCCCGGCGAGTCCGCCTCCGTGCCCACGTCCGGGACGTCCGCGGAGGCCGGCGCATCCGCGCTCGGCAGCACGTTCGGGCGCGTCTCGACCGCGTTCTCGCACGCGCAGAGCCCCATCAAGAGGGGGAGCAGCAGGGCAGCGGCGGCGGCACGGCAAGTCATGTCGTAGCTCCTGATGGTGGTGCGCCGACCCTGCGGAGGTGAGCCAGACGCAGGCGGGACCCGAGGAGGTTGGCATATCGCACGCGCCCGCGTCAAAGACAGGCGTTGGCAACGCGTGGCCATCTGGTGCAGACTCCCGCGGCTCGAACAGAGGTGGGCTGGGGGTAGGTGGACATGCGCGTGCGTACTTGGGCGGTGGCGGTTGTGCTGGCGGCGACCTGGCCCGCGGGGGCCCTCGCCGGTGGTTTCGAGGTGCCTGACAACGGGTCGGTCGCCGTGTCCCGCGGCGCCGCGTTCACGGTCAAGGCCGACGATCTGACGGCCGTCGCGCACAACCCGGCCGGCCTGCTGCGCGGCAAGGGCACGCGCCTCCAGTGGTCACACAACGTGCTGAACGTGCCCACGACGTTCAGGCGGGCCGAGACCGGCATGCCGCACAAGCCCTACCCGCCGGGTGTCGATCCCCTCGTGACGGTCGAGAACCAGACGCCGATCTTCGCGCTCGGCGGCATGCTCTTCGCTGCGTCCGACTTCGGCCTGGAGGACTGGGCGTTCGCGGTGGGCGCCTACGGGCCGAGCGCGTCGGGCCACCAGGAGTACCCGGTCAGCGGCGGCCAGCGCTACATGCTCACGAAGCTCGATGTGCTGCTCGCGTACTACAGCGCCGCCGTCGCGTGGGGCAAGCGCGACAGGTTCGGGCTCGGCCTCACGCTCCAACTCGCGCACCAGCCGAAGACACAGATGTCGCTCGTGGTCGACGGCGGCCTCGGCGGCGATCTGGCGCCCTACTACACGCCCACCGACGTGGTCGCGACGATCGACGTCAAGGCCGCGCCCGCGTTCACGGCGATCTTGGGCGGCTGGTGGCGCCTCGCGCCGAACTGGGAGCTGGGCGCATCGGGTCGCGTGATGCCCGCGTATTTGCATGGAAAAGGCGACATCACGCTGACCAACACGCCAACCGGCAGCCAATTCAACGCAAAGCAACTCTCGGTCGATGGCAGCGCCGCACAGATGGAGCTGGTCATCCCGCCCACGGCCAAGGTCGGTGCGCGTTACCGGCACCTGGAGGGGGAGGTCGAGCGCTTCGACGTCGAGCTCGATCTCGCGTACGAGGCGTGGTCGATGCTCAACCAGTACGACATTCAACTACAAGGTATGATTCATCTTTTCGCCAACAAGGCGGCGCCCGACCACGTCCGCATCGCCAAGGCATGGCGAGACACGGTCGGCGCGCGCCTCGGAGGAACGTATAATTTCAAAGATTTACCACTTTCGCTCTCGGCCGGCACCTTCGTCGAGACCGGCGCCACGCCGAACGATTACTCGCACCTCGACTTCCCGTCGTTCAACCGCCTCGGCGTCGCGGGCGGCGTACGGGCCAAGCTCGGCCACTTCGACCTGAGCCTGTCCTACGCGCACGTCTTCCAGGAGACCCGCACGGTCAGCGAGGCCTACGCCCGCGTCTACCAGCAGCGACCCGTCTCGATGTGCCCCGACGAGTGCACCGGCCCCGATGGCGTGCACTACGACGGCGCGCCGGCCAACTCCGGAAGATTCACCAGTAGTTTCGATATCCTATCGGGCAGCGTCCAAGTGGCGTTTTAGAGCGCGGGCACCCGGTGCGTTCGCACACGCCCGCTTGTCGCTTAGCGCTCCCGTTCCTTCGGCATCGGATCGCCCCCGATGAAGCGCTTGCGCGGGATCTCGCGCGGCGGCAGCGCTTGCTGGGACGGGGCGAACTGCTCGATGGGGGGCGGCTCCTCGGGTCGGCGCAGGCTGTCGAGCCAAAGCAGCAGCAATGGCACGATCACCGCGGCGAGGAGACCCAAGGCCATCGCCATCGCCCGCGTGCGACGCTTGACCAAGCCGACCTCCTCGCGAGACCGCGCGCGCATGTGCTCGAGCTGGTTCAAGGCCGTGCGGAGCGTGCGCTCCTGATCCACCGTGAGGTTGCGCGCCGCGATCTCGTCGTTCCGCTCACGCGCGCGCGGTGAGGCGTCGACGGGCGCGCTGTGATCGGCCGGCTCGCCCGAGGCGAGGGCGGACAACGACATGCCGCCGCCTTGGAGCAGCTCGAGCCGCCTCGCGAAGCGGGACTCGTAGGTGGTGTCGGACACGCAGATCGCGAGCGGGACGAGCGGTGAGCCCGGCTCCCAGGGGGGCACGGCCGGCACGAGCGGCGCGAGCACCTCACGCAGCGCGCGAACCGGCGTCGGGCGCCGGTCGGGATCGGCCTCGAGCGCCTGCTGGACGAAGGCCGCGAGCGCGGGATCGACGTCCGGGACGATCGCGTCGAGCGGCTTCGAAGGCCCGCGGGTCATCGCGTGACGCAGGAGCAGCGCAGTGCCGCCGTCGAAGGGATCGAGGCCGGAGAGCAAGAAGTACGCGAGCCCGCCGAGCGAGAACATGTCCGACGCGGGACTTGGCCCGTCACCGTCGAGGACCTCGGGCGCGACGTAGGGCGCCGCCGGGAAGAGCTCGCTGAAGAGGTGGTGCGACGCGTCGAAGCGCACATCGAGCAATGACGCGGCGATCGAGGGCAAGCCGGCGCCAAAGAGGCGCGTCATCGACGCGAGATCTGCGCCGGAGGGGCGCACGAAAAGGCGCGAAGGCGGCGTGCTCCCCGCGGTGAGCTGCGCGCGGTGCAGGGCCTCCACACCCGCAGCGACGCGATCGAGGAGCGTGACTGCGGCCGGCTGCGACAGGCGCCCCGTCGCGGCGACGATCTCCTCGGCGGTGGTGCCGCGCGGACATTCGAGCGAGATGCGCGGCACGCCCTCCATTGGCCACTCGACCTCGAGGACGTTGCACAACGCGGGGTGCGTCACGCCGCCGAGGGTGTCGAGCAGCGCGCGCACAGGCAGGACGCGCTCGGCCGGCAGGGTCGGCGCGAGATCGGGCAGCACGTGGTACTGAAGGACGGTCGCGCCAGTCGCGGGCTGCCGCGCGAGGTAGCAGCGCGCCCATCGCTCGTTGCCGAGCAGCTTCTCGCGGGAGAAGCCCGGCAGGCTCACGAGCGGCCTCCGAGGCGGGCGAGGACGGCCTCGACGAGCGCCGCGTCCGCGCTGCCGCTGCGTCTATCCGTCGCGTCGGGTTCCACAGGCGGGCACGCGCGCCCCTCGCGAAAGCGGTAGTGCGCGCCGCCGGATTCCGCGACGCGGTAGATGCGTTCGACCTCGTCGCCAGCGAGCGCCGGGCCGCCGCCGAGCACCATGGCGGTTGCGGCGATGCGCGCGGTGTGCTCGAGCGCGTCGAGCTTCATGAACGCGGCCTCGACGGTGGGGCCGAGCGTAATGGAGCCGTGACGCGCCATCATCACGACGTCGTAGCACTCGAAGAAGGGGCCGACGGTGTCGGGCACGATCTGCGTCGTGGGCGTCGTGTAGGGCGCTGTCGCGATCGTTCCGCAGCCGAAGATGACCTCGGGCACGACCAATCGGGAGAGCGGCACGCCCGCGATTGTACAAGCGATTGCGGTGGCCGGGTGCGCGTGGATCACGGCCGAGATGTCCTGCCGACGTCGGTAGGCCTCGACGTGCATGCGGATCTCGCTCGAGGCCTTGCCGCCGCCGCGCACGACGCCGCCGTTGGCGTCGCAGAGCACCAGGTCCTCGTCGGAGAGCCAGCCCTTGTGCGCCCCGGAGGGCGTCACGACCAGGCGATCGGGCGCAATTCGGACGCTCACGTTGCCGTCGCCGGCCGAGATGAGACCGCGTTGGTAGATCTCGTGGCAGACCCGCACGATCGCGCGGCGGGCCTCAGCCTCGGAGCCGCGCACGTCGCTCCGCATGCGAGCCATCATCGAACCTTCGTGACCTGACGCTGCGCCCCCGTGAAGGCCAACGCGTCGATCTTCCACGCATTTTTCTCCTTCACGAGCGGAATGTCGTACGCGGAGCGCAGATCCTTGTCACCCGGACGTCGAACACGGAGCCAGGCCCTGTCGTCCTCCACGTCGACGCTCTCCACCTCTTCGGTCACGATGTGGAAGTAGGGGTGCTTGCGCGAGCGCGGATCCTCGCCGCGGGCGAGCGAGAGCAGGCCTGCCACGAGGGGGCGCGAGGCGTCCGTGAAGCCCGCGAGAAAGCACTCCTCGTCGCCGAGCGTCGCGCAGGCCACGGTGCGCAGGTACGCGTCCTCCGGCTTGGGCAAGTAAAAGAATCTAAAGTAAGCAAAGATACCGCCGCCCACGAGGACGAGCAGGATGAGCAAGACGATGAGCTTCTTCACGGCGACGGCTCCGGCCGCGCGGCCTTGTAGAAGGTGGCGAGCTCGGGCAGGTCGACACGCCACTGCCCGCGCTCGAGGCGCATGTACAGGGCGACCGGACCGTCGGAGGTCTCCACGATGAACGCGGTCACGTGCCCGTCCTCCTTGATGTCATCTTCTTCCTTTCCATCCGCGGCCTTGCGCTTCTTGACCGAGCCCCGCGGCAGGACCGCCTTCGCGACGTTCGAGTCGGTGATCGCCTTGAGCACGTTGCCACTTTTGGCCTCAGCTTCCTTGAGTCCCGCCCACAAGGCCTGCGACCGCGCCGTGAGGCACGCGGTGAACGTGGCCTCGTCACCCTGCTCCGCGGCGAGCTTGGCGCGCTCGTAGACCTCGCGGGCCGGCTCGCGGCAACCGGTCGCGAGGACGATCGGCACGCCGAGCAGCAGCAGGACGCGGACCGGAGACAAGGGGGCGCGGCGGCACATGGTCGAGCGAAGTCGCATGAGGGAGGGGGCGCCGTCAAGGAGAAGCGGC
>Ga0172370_10005498_pt1 | contig 16318 bp, 19 predicted proteins | sample LakKiv5m_FD_114538 | JGI IMG/M metagenome (GOLD analysis project Ga0172370, IMG submission 114538) | Freshwater microbial communities from Kabuno Bay, South-Kivu, Congo - kab_022012_11.5m | ecosystem: Environmental > Aquatic > Freshwater > Lake | place: Democratic Republic of the Congo...
CCACTGCATCCACACTCCATTTCAAAAGTATCTTTTTCTAGTTCTGGAAAAACTGATTTTGCCAATTCGAAATCATATGATTCCGTAGATGGGGCATTAACATATAAAAGTGATCCAGGCTTCATTACTTCAACGATTTCTCCCAACTTACAAATTGCCTCACTCTTTTTTTGATGAAGCAACATATCTACTGCAAATATATAGTCAAACTTTTCACCTTGCTCCTTTAAATATTTCCAAGCATCCATCTTTATTACCGAATAACTCACACCAGCTTCCGTCCTAATTTCCTCACCTAAATTATAAATAAATTCACAATTATCCACACCCACCACTTCTGCTCCCGCAAAATATAACCGGTGCAAATTTCTTCCCGTCCCACAACCTAAATCAAGAATTCTTTGTCCTTCCTTAATTCTTGGCAAGAAATAAGTATAAATTTCTGGATTTCCCCATGAAAAATGCCAACTAGACGCACCAGCTACCCGACTGGAGAGTCTGTCGAAATTTCGCCCCTCTGCTTCAACAAGTTTCACGCCGATATTCTAGCATTCGTGTACAATTTTTAGGATAGTGAATAAAGAGCAATTGTTCTCTCCTGATAATCTTGAAAGAATAAAAATCACCAGTACCGAAAAGTTGACCATCGCCAGCAATTCTTTTGCTCCTCCTTACAACAACCAAGATCTCACTTCCCGATTTCCAGAAATACAAAGAAAACTAGCCAATGAAATAATTGACGGCACCGGTATGACCAGACGGTTCCTTCGATATTTAGACAACATGGAGGATCCTAAGCAAGTTGTTGAGGATGCCGTTGTCGCCATTTGCACCCTAGTTGATTCTGCTATGAAAGCGAGGGATTGGAATTATCTTGATCACCTAATTGTTACATCCGCTTTTCTTCCCACCAATATCAGTCAACTCGCCCTTGATCGGTTAGATTTATCTAATATTAGTCATCAAGATTATCGACTGGCCTGTGCTGGTGCCGTCACTGGATTTACCGATTCCCTTCTCGATCCCAGATTAGTCGACAAGAGAATCGTTTTAGTTTCTGCCGAACCCTTATCAGCTTTAATTGACACTAGACACTTTACCCCTGAAAATCTCCACGTACCCGCTATTTTTGGCGATAAATATACCGTTCTTTGCTATGAAACTTCAGATTTTTCCATTCCTTTTGATGATCAAGGTCCAATTGCCAAGACAGTTTTTATCCCTGATCATGGGGTAATTAAAATCAACCCTTGGTACAATCTTGACCAAGTTTCCAGACAAAAATCTCCTTCTCATTATCAATATCTCGAAGGCGCCAAAGCAGTAACCAGTACCAACGACCACCAAGTGGTTATGGCTTTATACCCTCCCGACAGTCAAATAAACGCCACCATGAATGGTCAAGCTACCGCCAAGCATTTTATCCGTCACACACCACCCATCATCCGAGAAATTTTACTCCGCTCTGCCAAACTTGGAATTGTTTTAGATCAAGCCGTCTATCACCAACCCAGCCAGCCCGTCAGTCAAGGTATACAACGTGCCGTTAGTCGAAACTTTGAAGTACCTGTTCCCTCCATGCCTTTTTTCTTAGGTGAAATCGGTGAATCAAATAGTAGTTCTGCCACTTCCATTGTCGCTTGGCAAGCTCTAATTGAAAAAAATCTTTTTAATGATAACAAACCTTTCTTTGTCTGCGCCCCTGGCATTGGCTCTGCCATAACCGCCGCCACAGTTATTCCCAGACGCTAAACTACCATCACATCATGCGATCCAGACTCCCGCATCCCAGCAGGAGAAATCTGTATAAATCGAGCTTTTTTCCAAAGTTGAGTAATATTCCTTGCCCCACAATAAGACAAACCAGAACGAACCCCGGCACACAAAGTTAAGACTACCTCTTCAACTGGACCTCTATATGGAACCAATGATTCCACCCCCTCCACGTGTAGCTTAAAATGTTTTTTCTGATCACCATTCCTTTTTAATTGACTATCTTTTTCTGCCTTTGATGTCGAAGCGTTGTATTGTTTATACAAATTTCCGTCCTTCATAATTTTCTTCCCGGGCGACTCATCGGTTCCCGCCAACAGCGATCCCAAGGTTACGCAATCTGCCCCAGCCGCCAAGGCCTTAACAATATCCCCCGAATTTTTGATTCCACCGTCGGCAATCACCGTCTTACCTTTAAATTCCCTCGCCGCTTTTTTCGCTTCCATTATTGCCGTCAACTGAGGCACTCCGAATCCCGTTACTATTCTAGTTAGACAAATTGACCCTGGACCAACCCCTACCCGCACCCCGTCTGCTCCAGCCAAAAACAAATCCCTAGCCCCCACTTTCGTTGCAATTACCCCGGTAAAGACCGGTGTCTTAAATCTATTTTTTAATTTTGATGTCGCCTCGATCGCCTGATTCATATGCCCGTGTGCCACGTCGACAGTTAGACCCACGGCCCCCGCCTTCAAACATTTTTCTGCCCTTTCCAAAAAATTATCTCGCAAACCCAACGCCGCTATTACCCGTCCTTTATTTTTTACCACCCTTGCAATCTTGCTTGCTTCTTCTTCAGATGAATCAAATCTTGGCATAAAAGAAATACCACCCAAATTAGACATAGCACAAGACATCTCTATCCCCGTCACACTATCCATGTTGATTGAAATTATCGGAATTTCCAGTTCAATTCCGGCAACCAACCTGGTTTTTAAACTCACTTCAGTTCTAGAAGATATCTCCGACCTTTGTGGAATTAATAAGACATCATCATAAGACAATCCTTGTATTATCTTCACAAAAAAAAGACCCTCTTGGGGTCTCCCTTTATTAAAGTATCAGTTAATAAAGATCTCTTGTCAATCTTTCTTCTTTTTTTTGAGTTCTCTCTTTTTCTTCAACAAATACACCGCATTAGTATAGAATTCTGTCGACTCTTGGTTCTGCGTCTCCTCATTAATCCATTTCTCTAATTGTGACTCTGAGATGCGATCGCAAAACCCCAGCCACAACCATTCTACTGGTTCCAATCTATCTACAATTTCCAGCGAACTTACCAATCTTAAAAAAACTGCCCTTAGTGATTCGTTTTTTGTGATTAACTTTTTATTCAATTGACCTTTCGCCTCTTGTTCGTGTGGTTGAATAACTATTTCCATGCTTTTTATGTTTTCTTTTATTTCAGGTTTGTTACGCGCCTTTTTTTCCATGGCACGAGCATATCACCAAAATTTAAAGTTACTTGACTGTTTATTCGGGTTTTGTTAGTGTTATTGTATGATGCTATCTCGTCCCCAAATAGATGCCAGAAGGAAAGGGGGTCTGATTTCACAACAAAGACGAAGGATGTTTCCGGATAGATATCCAAATTGTCGCATACCGATCGACTACCCAAAGTTAAATAAGTCTAATGATTTAGCAGAATTAATTGGAGTTGTGTTAGGAGATGGATGTATTACCAAAGAACAAATAGGTATAACTCTCAACTCGATCAAGGACGCCGATTATTTGTATTACTTAATAGACTTGGTAGTAAAGTGTTTATCGTACTCACCATCGATAAGTAAGAGAAAAAATGCAAATGCCATACTCATAAGATTGACCGGTACTATTCTTGTAAAACGATTTGTCGAGCTAGGTCTAAAAATAGGCAATAAAGTTAGGCAACAAGTTTCAGTTCCAGATTGGATATGTAAGGATCGAAGCTATTCTATTAGTTGCTTACGCGGATTAATAGATACAGATGGTGGTGTTTTTGTTCACAGATACAAAGTTAACAACAATGGATATTCCTATTTAAAATTATGTTTTACCAATAAGTCACAACCTCTTCGAGATTTTGTTAGCAATACTCTACATAGCCACGGACTAAAGGCTAAACAATATTCAGATCGTCGTGTTTGGTTATATGATTCCAATGGTGTAAGGAGATACTTTGACATTGTAGGTAGTTCCAACAATAGGCTTTTGAAAGTTGTTCGGTGATATAATTTTGAGGCTAGGAGGTGTCGCGTAGTGGTTATCGCGAGGGATTGCTAATCCCTGACTCGCAAGAGTCTCGTGGGTTCGAATCCCACCGCCTCCGCCATTCTGATAAACTGATCTTGTGGAGAATGAAAACAATCAAACACAAGGAGATTTGGTCTACGAAGAAAGAGATGTTCTGAACTGGAGGTCAATGGAGCGATCCTACAAAATGCGCGGTAAGGAGTTTTTTTCCACCGTCGTTGTCTTAGCTCTCCTGGTTAGCGTCATTCTTTTCTTTATCGAAGGTTTAATGCCCGTTATGGTTATCTGGGCCATCTTTTTTGTAGTTTGGAGCGCTAATCGAACTCCCCCAGTAGAAACCGATCATCGATTAACCACCTTGGGTATCAGAACTGGCGGAACTCTCTTTCGATTTTCCGAGATGAAACAAGCTTGGGTCGAGGAAAAATATACTGACAGAGTTTTGCGAATAATGTTATCTAAGTTCCCAGGCCAAGCAACTTTAATCATTAAAAAGGAAGATGAAAGAAAAATAATCGAGTATTTATCAGACCAAGGAGTAGTCATTTTCAAACCAGATCTGACTAAAGTCGAAAAACTAGTCAAGTGGATGGGAGAAAAAATACCCCTCGAGGAAGCCTAAAAAGTCTATTTTCAAGCTTGCGGTGATAAAATAGGGCCTGTCAGACATGTATCCGTAGCTCAATTGGATAGAGCATCTCCCTGCGGAGGAGAAGGTTGTGCGTTCAAGTCGCACCGGGTACACCCCTTCGCCCTACGGGCTTCGGAGGTGCACGGCACACTTCGACCCATGGTCGATACTAAAAACACCTTTTGGAGGGTGGGCAGGGCTCCCGCCGTAATTGGCGGGATAAAGTCCATGCGTCCCGATAGTGCGGTGAGGTGCTCCGAATTGGTAAGGAACCGGTTTCGAAAACCGGCGCCCGCAAGGGCTTGCAGGTTCGAGTCCTGTCCTCACCGCCGTATCGGGATTCCCTTGGTGGCCTATACCCTCTTCCTTTCTGGCTGTAAAATAGAGCTTCGTGGAGGGTTGCGGTAGCGGTTTATCCGGGAGGACTTGAAATCCTCTGTCCTTTTAGGACTCACAGGTTCGAATCCTGTACCCTCCGCCATAATGAACAACTTTGGAGGGGTCGCATAGTGGTCTAGTGCAGCGGTTTACTAAACCGCCGTGACCGAAAGGTTACCGCGGGTTCGAATCCCGCCCCCTCCGCCACACCCCCACACCCTTGTTTTCCCCAATCTATAGGTTAAAATACCCCATCCGCACTTTAAGAAAGGAGTCCTAAGTGGACAAATTAACCGGGTACGTTGTAGTGGTTGCCATTTCTCTGGCTATCTTTATGATCTCCAGTCAAAGCCAAGAAACATCATCTTGGTGGGTCAACAAACTCAAGCAGATGGCAAGTTCGATCAAAAACACCAGTCCTCTTAAGTTAGGACTCGGGTTTATTTTCTTGATCTTCACCGAGCTGGCCATAATCCTCTATGTTGCCAAAGTTGCCCCTTGGGCAATCAAGGGGTTGTATATCTTCGCCAGCTTTAATACCACACTAGTTGTCATTACTTTATGGCTGGAAAAATATTTTAAAAAATACGGCAGTTTTTGGATTTTCGCCCAACTGTTGGTTTCCGCCCTAGCCGCCATCAGCTGGATTATTTTTCCAGACTGGGTTGCCTTAAACATTGTTGGAGCTATTGGAGGTGTCGCTTTTTTAAGCCTCTTTCCCCAACTCTCATTCGTACACATTTTGTCTTTAGGTATCGCCATGATCACCTATGATGTGGTGGGAGTCTATGCTACTGGCTGGATAGTCCAGTTGGTTTCTAATATCGGCTTCACTCCCCCCGCCGTAATCATTATCCCCACATCAATTAATGTCGATGCCCCAAGGTTAATGATGATTGGCCTAGGCGACATCATTACTGGTGGAATCATGTTGGGTGCCGCCAGACTTTACAAGGCAGAACGCCCCGCCTTTCTAGCCTATTGTTTGGCCATCGCCACTGCCTACATTGTGGCTATCACCACCAATCAGGGTGTCCCCGCTACGATGTATATCATTCCCTTCATGGTGTGCATCATCGGCGCCGCCACCCAAGAAAACCCACCACTCTCATAGTAGTGGGTTTTTTATTATCTTTACCTCGCCAAAACAAATCCCCAAACATCTTTAGCCCCCGCTTTTTTTAAGGCTTTACAGGCCTCTCCCATACTTTCCCCTGTCGTAAAAACATCATCCACCAACAATATTCTCTTGTTCTCCAATTGTCCCTTGTCAATTTTCCATTGTCCGTTAATTTCAAACGCCTCCTTTATATTCTTCTTCCTCTCCTCATGGCTCTTCAATCTCGCCTGCTGCTTGGTGTTTTTTGTCCTTCTCAACACATTTACCACCCTGACCCCTGAACTCTGTTCCCTTATCACTGATGATATTTTCTCCGCCTGATTAAACCCCCTCCAGTTCTCTCTAAAAAAGTGCAGTGGAATTGGCACAATTAAATCGAAATCATCAAAATTGATCTTATTTGACATCATTTCCGGTATTAAGGCATCACAAAATCCAAACTTTATTCTCTCGACCAAATGCCTTACTTTAGGATCTTTGTAACTATACAAAGCCGTCACCCCTCTTAATCCCCACTTTAATCTTTTTCTATCTATAGTCACCGGTGGCTTTTCCAATTTACTTTTACACCAATCGCAAAGCAGAGTACCTTCTTTCTCACAAATCTCACATTTTCTAGGAAACAAAAAATCCAATAACCCATCCCAAATTACCGACATCAAATTAATCTCTTATTTCTAAAAGCAAAACCGGAACTAGATTTTAGGTATTTTTCAAAATTAATTGCATTAATTTTCTTCGAAAAAGCGAAATATGCTACGAGCTCTATCGGCAAGAAACCCTTTGTTGCCAGTACTCTGCCTTCCTTGTGTGTTGCAATTCTAGATCTCAAATCTGAAGAATAACCAGCGTAAAACCCTCCATTAGAAAGCCTTAAAAGATAAGTGTAGAACATTCAAATAAAGTATAGTCCCACTTCATCAAGATTCCGCGGGACACACTCCCGGTGGCTGCGCCACGCGAAGCTCCGACATAGTCGGAGCGGAGTGTGGAGACGGTGGGAGTTGAACCCACGTCTGATAAAAATTTTTAATAGTCACTACAAGTTTAGTTTGTGCATTTATTCCAAATGATCTACCCACAAACAAGATCAATCATTGGTTGCTAACTTAATCTAACCAGCCAAGGCTTAGCTTCTCCTTAACCGGCGTATCCCGAGTATTTACTCGCCTCTAACCAAACCCCGAGAATATTGTGTTAGAAACGTCCTTAGGCTCTCGCAAAAGCGAAAGATTGGGAAGTCTCAGTATCGGCATTGAACATAGCCAAGATTGCTCTGGCCTTCTCACTACCGGCTGCAACTATACTGTCGAATTTGTTGACAGATATTTTTTGAACCTATTTTATCCCGTATGTTCATCGGGAACTTGCGACTGTTAAAGAACCCTTACCATCGATACCTGTCGTCCCCAACGTAGTCCTGAGCTTGTCGAAGGACGAAGGGGGACCTCTATTTCTTCAAAGCTTTAAGAGCCATGATTTGTTTGGTCAGATCTATTCCCATTATCTGCTTACTGCTAGCCTTAATCACCACTTGGGCTAAAAAGACGTTAAATTCATCATCGTCCATTTTTCGTATCACCTTTTTAAGCCCCGTCTCCAAGGTCGACACTGAACCCTTCATGTTAACTTTAGAAAGTTCAAACTGGGTCGTTAACTCGGGCAAAATTTGCTTCCAGAAACCTTGTGTCTTCATTTTATTTCTTTAATCGCTTGGCCATTTCTTTATTAATTGCCTTCTTCTTCATCTCTTCTCTTTTTTCGTACTTTTTCTTCCCGCGAACCAAACCTAACTCAAGCTTGATTAAAGCCCCCTTATTGTACACCGCTAGGGGTATCAAAGTCAAACCTGAGGAGACCTTTTTTGAGGCTAATTCAAGCATTTCTCTCTTCTTCAAAAGTAGTTCTCTCGTTCTCAAGGGGTCATACCCCTCTTGGTGGCTAAATTTATACTCCGGAATCTGCATTCCAATCACAAAAAGCCTCCCCTCTTTCTCAATCACCCTTGATCCTTCCAGGCTAACTTGACCCGCTTTAATTGCCTTCACTTCTGCCCCCAAAAGCACCACCCCTGCCTCCAAGGACCCAACAACTTGATAATCAAATTTGGCTTTCCTGTTTTCTATCCTCATATCGGTAACCGATAGAGTTTACCATCAATCAGTACCACCAGGGTCTTGGGATCGATATAGATCAGGTCGTCCGCCCTAACTAGATCATTATTAGATAATTGCTTGACGTACCCACCCGTCTTTTTATCAAACAGTACCACCCTACTCTTAGACTTATCCAACAGCGCCAGATAACTGGAACCATCGTTGGCCGCCATCCTCAATGGCTGGAAGTCAGCTGGTTTATCAGTCAGTTTAAACTTTTCGATGTTTCCCCTTCTAAATTTGGCCACCTCTCCCTCAGAATTCAACACCCAGACATCACTATCTATTGCCATATCCAGGGACTTAGTGAAGTCGAATACCACCCCCGGCAGCAACCATCTTCGTCTGTCACCGATACTCGACCCTGATAGTACATATTTCCATATCTCAGAGGATCCCTTGTCTAGTAAGTAAAGATTTTCACCAAAAACGTCTCCTGCTACCACCTCCTTCACTGATCCGTCATACACCGCCTCCTTTTGTCCATTTGGAAAAAGCACGCTTATTCCAGATATTTGTCCTACCCCCACCACTAGGTTTTTTCCCGAGGCCACATCAACATAGTTCTTATCCTCACCCTTGCCCATGATCAATTCCGCCTTCTTATCATCCGTCGACAAACTCACCACCGACCCCAATTTACTGTCTACAATCATTAGATTTTTTCCGTCAAAAGAAATTCTGTTTCCCTTAAACTCACTTCTTACTAAACCTAGGTTAAAGAAAAGTTCCAAACCACTCTTTTGTTCACCCGCCACCTTTTCCCAAGTCTTTTGCCAATCGGCTAAATATTGTTCTTTTTTCGATAGAATTTCTTTTTCAGTTATTCCGTTTGTCCGAGATTCCAACTCCTCCTTAACCGACCTTAACAAATCACGAGCACCCACTGGATTTAAGGTATAAATGGCATCCGCTTCCTTTATTTTCTGCTCCAGTGGTTCAAAAATCGCTTTCATCTTTGTTACTTTTTGATCTTTTTGATTCTTTATCAATCCAAAGACTACGCTAATTATCAAAATAACTAGAAAGATTCCCCCCACCAACACCACTTTCTTTTTCTTCTTCAACGTCTCCTCACTTAAAAGTTGTGGCTTTGACTCTCGCATTTTTAGCAAGTCACGCCATGAATGTTGCACCTTCTTTAAATTTCCAATCCAGCCCTTACTCCCAACCATCCTATTCCCCGCCAACTCCTCCTCCCGATTACCTTGACCGCTGTCTGCTGACCGCTGTCTGCTGACCGCTGTCTGCTGATCCCTGATCTCTGTTACCCCCGTTGCCCCTACCACCATTACCATCCCTGCCAACAAGGCACTTTCCTGTTTATTGGCCTCCATTGAATAATTTCCCCAATCAAAATCAGCCCCCTTTTCAAGCCAATTTTCGCTTGTTATCCAACTCGACATCCCCAACATCAACCTGTCCCCCTCTTTTAATGTTCCCGACATTATTTGATCTCCACCTTTTTCTAACAACTTATAAGCTGATTTTCCCCTTATCATTGATATGGCTACCGGCCCCACTCCCCCTATCTTCACCCGCCTCTCCTCGTTCTCCATTACCACCCAGGCAAATACTCCATTTAAACCAGCCGACTTTAATAGTCCCAATACTGCGCCTAAATTCCCCTTATTTGATTCATCACTTGATAGTTCCTCTATTTTTCGAAATATTTCTATTTCTTTGTCACCCATTACCCCATCTGCCGAGAAAAGAACCCCAAACAAAGAACCAAATCTTTCCAAAACCTCTCTGTCATATGAATTCCTCACATACACCTGAGCCCACCCCCCACCATCAGGCACTGACAAAATCCGATAGTACTCAATACCTAAAAAGTTCTCTATATATCTAGAGTACCAGAATTATCAACAGACTTACAAAAACTACCACCATAAAAAATATCCAAGAAAAACCTTTGAACCAGCCGCCAATAGGAATATTGACCACCTTGTCCATTACACTCGCCTGCTTTACTGTCAACAACGACACAAAACAAACTATCACCAACAAAACTTTTATCAAAATTCCAATAATTAAACTTATATCGATGTGTATTCCTGTAATTAATTCCATTATCTCGTCCTCCCTTCATATTCTTCCTGCTCCTCTTGCTCCATTAATTCCGTAATCACCCGTACTACTCTGTCAGGTCTAGGTACATTGTCGTATGTGAAAGCCGATCTCTCCATTGGCGTGTCATCTGACTTCTGGGCCGAAGCCGTCTCTATAACTACATTTCCATAATCAAAAAAACCAGACAAAACACCTCTCTGAGAATAGTTCACATCCTCGATCTTTCTTATTTGAGTTGCGTTGACATTTTTATACAGCAAACCAAAAAAGTCGACGTCGATAATTCTTTCATCAGTCACAATATAGACGTTATAAAACCAGAGTAAAAAGTTTTGAAAAACAAAGAATGCCAGAATCAAATACCAAGTCAAAATTAAAGCCAATTTCACCCCTGGCTCAATGGCCGCCACCAACGGAAACTCCCCCCAAAAAAATGGTACCGCAAACAAAACACTTGCCAACAAAATCCACCATAAATTTGTTATCGGATGAGCTCTCATCAACAAGAGGATGTTTTCCTTCTCTGTCTGGGATTCAAATCTAGCATTCTCTGGACACGCCGTTATTGTATGAATCGTCGACCTTTTGTATCCCTCACTAATCATTTTTTGAACCTCAGCCACTACATGCCTTCCAAACTCCTGCACCGAATCAGATACCTCACGTTTCTTTACCTCCGGCATGGCTTCATTTTACCACTGACAAACTGTTGACATATTTAGTTATGTTTAGTACAATCTAGTCATGTTAAACACCAATAACCCACAAACAGCCCTGACACCAGAACAAGTGGCAACCGCTCTTCAGCTCAGCAAAAATACTATTTATCAACTAATCGATTCTGGTGAAATCATTGCCAAAAAGTATGGCAGAGCCTACCGCATCTCTCCAAAATCCCTTTCGTATCTTTATACAGGTCTCGATCAAGACCTTTATCTCGCCGAACAGGAGGACCTCGTCAATCAAACAGAAATCACCAACGCTTTCAAGTTGACCAGAAGTAGTAAATAAATGATTCACAAAGTCTTTATCGACTCTGATGTAATTATTTCATCCCTAATATCAACCAGGGGTGCCGCTTTTCTTTTACTTTCTGCACCAAACTCTCAATTTTATTACTCAAATTTGCAAGTTGAAGAACTTAAAAATGTCTGCGATAGATTAAATATTCCACATAATAAATTAGAAACAATCTTAAAAAACCTCTCACTAAAAAAAATTGAACTCGGTTCCAACAAATATTTAAGCTTTGTAAATGATCCCGGTGACGCCCATATTTTGGCAGGAGCACACCAATCCCTTGCCAAATTTTTAATCACTTATAATCAAAAAGACTTTAAATCAGAAAAAATTAAGTCTAAATTTAACTTAACCATACTCACGCCCGCCCTCTATCTTCAGTATCTTCGATCCACCAATTAATTCTATTTCTTCTCGATATTAAACAGAGCACTTTTTAAGGCAATTCTTCCCGGAGCTCGCAAATTAAACGCCTTTTTAAAAGCATCCCCGCTCATTGAAACCTCACCCCTATCTGTTTGAAAAGTCACCGTCGAAGTAAAACCACCATCAGAGTACGAGACGCTTACGCTGTCCGCCCGAGAATATCCGTTCGCCTTACTACGTAATTCCGCCATTGAATAAGGACTGCCTCCCCAACACGACCCCAATGGCGTGACCCGACTATCGCTCTCACCATTTTTTACCAAGACCACCCACGCATTAAGAATATCCGCCATCTCCTCCCCATTAAGCCACGGATGTCCCCTACCACAAGAATCTCCCGACCTCGATTTATACCACCCCTTATAAAACCAGGGGCTCTCCGCCGTTTTTTCAAAAGCCTGCGATGTCCAACCACCCCTTCCCGAAGGAGTGTCCCACAAACCTGGTGTTGTGTAACCACTGTATGTATCGGTGTAACTCTGAATATATCCACCAGCAGTGCTCGCAAAAAAAGCTTTTAACGGTTTTCCGTTGGCCCATAAAACCCAACCCCTAGTCGCATTCACCGCCTCTTCCCACTTTCCCCCTTTATTGGAATTTTTGTAAACCTGACACGCTTCGGTCGTACAAATTGCCCCACCCCTACCTTCGTCGGTCCAGGCTAGTGCATAAGATCTAGCTGCAACAGCCTGAGCCTTCAAGGCATCAAATCCACCATTGTCTCCCCAAGATCCAGGAACTTCATAAATTCTCTTGACATAGGTCTCAATATCCATCCGCCCATAACCAGACACGCCAATTTGTCTCCCCGCATCATAATCTTTTTTTATCTCCACCCCACCATAGTAAGCTTGCAAAATTGTTTCTACCCCTTGGCCAGATTTTGCCCTCCCATACGCCCCGTACTGACTCATCCCCTTAAAATGTGGCGCCCCAAAAGAAAATGCCGCAAAGGCCGGCGAAAAACCTGGGTTGTAGTCCGGTCGACTGTTTGGATCGTCAGCCAACGGAACATCACCTACCGTCGTCGAAAAAGTCCCCTGCTTCTCACTCAAGATCTCCTGTTGTCTCGCCGATAATGCTGCAATTTTATTACTCAAATCGTTTTGATACGCCTTGGCTCCTCGGATTTCTTTTCTAAAAAACTCTGCCTGCTTGTCTAAATTAGCTTGTACTGCCGCCAACTGAATTTTCTGTTCATCTAACTTCTTCTTATCTTGTTCCAATTCCAAAATCTCGGTTGATAGTCCCAAAATCAACTGACGATCCTGGTCGCCCGCGGTATTCGCATAAACAATCTCTCTTTGCCCCTGTCCCGTCCCTACCGCCGACAGAACCGCCGACATCATCGTTCTTCCCCTTAACTTCTTATAAAGTTCTCTCGTTTTTTTACTAAACAATATGTAATGTTCTGCCACTTGGGTTTCTCTTTTGGCTACTTCTTTAACCAATTCTTTTTGTTTTGTCACTGCCGCATTAATCTTTCCCTGTATCAACTTTATGTTCGTATCCAATCTAGCCATTTCTGTCTCCAATGGTCTGGTTGCTGCCCGACTCATCTCTAAACTCTTACTCAAATCATTTATCTGACAGCTAATAATCTCCAGCTCAGACCCACCACAATTATTCGCCAAGGTTGGTATCACCCAAATCACACCTAAAGCTAGAAAAATAAAAGTAAAAAGCCATTTCTTCATCCATTTCTAGTTTACACACTAATTAACAACTGGAACCTATTTTCTGTCACCCTGAATTTATTTCAGGGTCTATCTAGGATCGATGCTGAATCAAGTTCAGCATGACAAAGCAAGTTAATGATAAAATTTAAGGAAACTCATGAAACTAAAATTAGCTCTGATTCTGGCCTTTCTGAGCCTCTCGGCTCTGTTTTTTGCACCCCATATCTTCGCTTTATCTCCTCAAGGTATCTGCAAAACGGGAGAGATCGAAACCGGTCTTGGTTGTATTCCCACCACCACCCAAGGCTTTGTCAGTACTATTTTAACCATCGCCATCTCTCTGGGTGGGGGCATTGCCCTTCTCCTTATCCTTTACGGCACTTTCATTGTCACCACCTCTGCCGGTATTCCCGACAAACTCAATGAGGGCCAAGAAACCATCTCTGCCGCCGTTCAGGGCTTGGTTTTTATTATCATGTCTATCGTCTTGCTCAATCTGATCGGCATTAAAATTTTACAAATCCCCGGATTATAATCATCGTTATGGAAAGCCAACTCGATAAAATCATTGGTGCCAATCCAGCCAAAAACTTTCAAATAGGAAACGTCAACACCATTACTGACCTTTTAACCAAAGGTGGTTTCAATATAATTAACTTTGTCTTTTTTATCGCCGGTCTATTTTTTCTCTTCAACCTTATTTCCGCCGCCTGGGAATACATCACTTCATACGGAGATCAAAAACGCATCCAGGGCGCCAGTACTCGCCTCACCAACGCCTTTTTTGGCATCGTGATAGTTCTTGGTAGCTTCCTTCTTGTTACAATTTTTACCTCAGTCCTGGGCATTCAATCTCCCCTGGGCAATTGATACCATGAACACTCCCCCCTTAAACCATCTAGCAATCATCATGGATGGTAACCGTCGCTGGGCCAAAGACCGCAATCTTCCCTCAGTTGAAGGGCATAAATATGCCGCCGAAAATGCCATCGAGCCCCTTATTGTCCGTTGCGTCGAACTTAAAATTCCTTACATCACCTTTTGGGCCTTCAGTACTGAAAACTGGAAACGGGACGAAGAAGAAATCAACGCCCTCATGAATATTTTTCGCTTAGGACTTGATGGTTTAGCCATTAGATTGGTTAAACAAGGTGCCAAATTTAATCTTTTAGGGGATATTAATAAATTTCCCAAAGATATCGCTCAAAAAAGTCTTAACCTTATTAGTAACTCTAAAGGCAACCACACCATCACCACCACCTTTGCTTTAAATTACGGAGGTCGTGACGAAATCATTCGTGCTGTCAAAAAAATTGTTTCCAAAGGCATTAAGGCGGATGAAATTACCGAGGATCTAATCAGCCAAATCCTTGATACTGCCGGAATACCCGACGCTGATCTTATTATTAGGACTGGCGGCGAAAATCGTCTCTCCGGCTTCCTTCCTTGGCAATCCGTCTATGCCGAATTCATCTTTACCAAAACCCTCTTCCCCGACTTCACACCTCAACAGCTTGATCTAGCCTTAGAGGAATTTGCCAAACGAGACCGTCGTTTTGGAGGAAATTCGAAACCTCCCAAATAACCTCTGGACCAAGATGTTTTTTTGTGACTAATCTTTCAATTAAATCTTCATAACTGTGGGCAATAAACCCTCCCCCCATCATTTTTACTTCATACCTATCTCCCCCCAAGTCCACTATTCGTAAATCTAAGGGGTGGTGGACAGTTTCCTCATGAAATCTTTTTCCCCAACTTGGCCTGAAACTTTCACTACTCATATCTAAACATCCTAATGACTGTCTCCTATCTTTCTCTCTCCACTTTTTACTGTCATTCCCGCGTATGCGGGCCGTTGATCCCGAGTATTCCCTCGGGGAATCTATATAGGGATGACCCACTATACTTCCCTCTCCACCAAATACTCTGCCACACCAACGATAAAATCCACCGCCTCTTTGTTCAAACCCAGCTTATAAAGTTTTTTCCCTATTCTTGCCGCCTTTAAAGCCAAACCTTTTGCCATTTTTAGATTATATTCATATGCCCCACTGTTTCTAATTGCTAATTTTGCCAAATTTATTTCTTTCGTATTCGCCTCCAAATTTCCCCAGACCTTTATGAAATCTTCTTTCTGTTTTCTGTCCCCCATCTCTAAGGTCTTAAGCGCCAACAAAGTCCTCTTCCCCTGCAAAATATCAGAATTGCTCGATTTTCCCGTCTTTATCTTATCTCCAAAGACCCCAATTACATCATCCTGAAGCTGAAAGGCCATGCCCGCATCCACCGAGTACTCTTTTATAATTTTTACAATTTCTTCCGACGCACCCCAAAGTAACGCCCCGATCAATAATGGATTTTCTATCGTATATATCGCCGTCTTCGCCCGATGAATTGCCAAAACATCTTCTTCTGACCACTTATTTATCTTCGACATGTATACATCATGGGCCTGGCCATAGGCCGTTTCCACAATTGCCCTCATCATCTGTTTAGAAGACTTCAAAACCAGTTCGGGTTTTAGTTTCATCGACATCAATTCTTCGTATCCCAAACACAAAACCACATCCCCCAAGTCCACCGCCATACTATTGCCAAAATGTTCATCTCCGTTGGCAAAAAATCTGTGAGTCGTTGGTTTTCCTCTTCGCAATTCATCGCGATCCATAAAATCATCGTGCATTAGCAACGCCGTGTGAACCAACTCCACCCCACATACCGCCTTCCACACCTCTTCATTCATCTTTCCTCCCAATAAATAACCATAATACACAAAGGCTCCACGGAGCCTTTTCCCCGTCCTCAAATTGTGCTCAGATGCATGGAG
>Ga0172370_10005500_pt1 | contig 16316 bp, 12 predicted proteins | sample LakKiv5m_FD_114538 | JGI IMG/M metagenome (GOLD analysis project Ga0172370, IMG submission 114538) | Freshwater microbial communities from Kabuno Bay, South-Kivu, Congo - kab_022012_11.5m | ecosystem: Environmental > Aquatic > Freshwater > Lake | place: Democratic Republic of the Congo...
AGAGTCTGGACGACTGTGGTACGCTGGATACGTGGCATCGGTTCTCTCTGTTTTGTCGGATGTCAGATACCCAGCATTATAGAGAGAACCGGGCCACATCTCAATCAATTCAACAGGTTGCTTGCGCTAACCGAACGCGTATGCTACGCCGTGAACATCGGTCGCGCAAGACCACTGCGACCGTATCGGAGCGGGCCTCCCGTCGTCTACGGGCTATAAGCGCTCGCCCCGCAGGCGGCACCGGCCACCACCCACAGACCCACCCCCAGGTCGGCGGTGAGGGCCGCGACGTTTGCGGGGTGGCGCTCCAGGTCGTCGAGCCGGGCGGCGCTGGTCCGCAGCACGTCGAGGTTCACGACCGAGTGCTTCAAGCTGTGCTCCTCTTGCTTGGTAGAAAGCCTGCCGCCCAATGTCTGCCCCGGTGCGACACTCCGTGTCGCATCGCGACCGACCCATCGCCATCCGATGCCCGCGGAGTGCCTGCCAGAGGATCGTCAGAAGTGCATGCGAGCGGCCAGCGACACGAAAGCCAGGTCCGCCGACAGGTTCTTCCCTCTCTCTCCGCCGCTCCCCCAGGGGGCTCGGAGTTCAGGATGCGCGTGGGTAGGGCGCGACATTCTCCCTCCGCGAAGGACGAATCCGCTTGATTTTCTCCTTCCGAGAAGGCGAATATACCTTCACCATGACGCCCAGCGAACCCACGACCGTCCGTCGACGTATCTCCGAGAGCCTGGCCGACTCGGTGGCGGCCCCTCTGCCGACGTCGACGCCTCGCGTCGCCTACGGACGCGTCGCGTTCCCGGGCAAGGCCACGGCGGTCATCGGGTTCCGGCGGTCGGGCAAGACCACGTTGCTGCACCAGGTGCGCGCGCAGCGAGTGGCCGACCACGGCGACCGCGCCCGCGTGCCCTACCTGAACCTCGAAGACGAGCGGCTGGTGGGGGTCACGCTCGACGACCTGGGGTTCTCTGTCGATGAGCACTACCGGCGGTACCCGGGGCTGAAGGGCCGCGAGGTCGTGACGTGGTGCCTGGACGAGATCCAGGTGGTGCCGGGCTGGGAGCGCTTCGTGCGGCGCCTGTTGGACACCGAGCGCGTCGAGGTGTTCCTGTCGGGGTCGTCGGCGGCGCTGCTGTCGGCCGAGATCGCCACGTCGATGCGGGGCCGTGGCTGGACGGTGCCGCTGTTCCCCTTCTCGTTCGCCGAGGCCCTGCGCCACGCGGGCGACGACGTGCCCGCGTCCCCCGACGCGCTCGACGCGGCCACGAGGGTGCGCGTCGAGCACGCGTTCTCGCGCTACCTGGTCGAGGGCGGCTTCCCCGAGGCGCAGGGGCTCGATGCCGCCACGAGGCACCGGCTGCTGCTCGACTACGTCGATGTCGCCATGATGCGCGACGTGGTCGAGCGCCACGGCGTGACCAACGTGACGGGCCTGCGCTGGCTAGTGCGCCAACTGCTCGGGAACGCGGGCGGCGCGTTCAGCGTCGAGCGCTTCTACGGCGCCCTGCGCTCCCAGGGCATCGCCATCTCGAAGGACTCGGTGCACCTGCTGCTGCACCACCTGGAAGACTGCTTCCTGGTGCGCACCATGTGGCTGGACACGGCGTCGGAGCGCCAGCGCATGGTCAACCCACGCAAGGCCCACCCCGTCGATCCCGGCCTGATCCCCGTGTTCGACCGCGTGGGACGCGCCAACCTGGGGCACGCGCTCGAGACCGCCGTCCGCCTCGAACTGGAGCGCCGCGGCGCGTCGGTCGCGTACGTGCGCACGGCGGCGGGGCACGAGGTCGACTTCGTGGCACGCTACCCCGGGGGTGGAGAAGAGCTGCTGCAGGTAACCGCCGACGCCTCCGACGCCGAGACCGCCAACCGCGAGGTGCGGGCGCTGGTCGAGGCCGCCCCCGCCTACCCCCGCGCTACGTGCCGATTGCTCACCCTGACGACCTCGGGCCTGCCGGCCCACGTGCCGGCCGACGTGCTGGCGGAGCCAGCGTGGCAGTGGATGCTGACGCCCCCCGTCACCCCGTGAGGGAACCTACCCCCGCCCGTACCGCGCCGCCATCCGCGCCGCCGTTTGCGCGATCTCGTCGCGCAGGCTGGCCGGCTCCAGCACCTCGCCCATCGCGCCCAGGCCCAGCAGCCACGAGCGCAGCTCGGTGGTGTCGGGCACCGTGGCGCGCAGCAGCACGTGATCGGGCCCGTCCTTCTCCACCGTCTGGTCCGCCGACAGGGGGGCCTCCTGCAACGAGACGGCCACGTAGGCGTCGAGGCGCACGGCCAGCTTCACGGGCCCGTTGCCGCGCAGGAAACCGAAGGCGCCCGAGGTCACGTAGGCCTCGAGGCTCCAGCCCTTGGGGGGCGGGGCGGGGGTGTCCAGCACCTCGGCCTCGCGGATGCGGTGCAGCGCGATCTGCACCACGTCGGTGTAGTCACGGAGGGTGCACACCAGGTAGGCCATGGCGTCGCGGGTGACGAGGCCCAAGGGGGTGGCGTCGTACTCTTTACAGTCGGTCTCGCCGCGCTTGCAGTAGACCAGGTGCAGGCGCTTCTCGCGAAACAGCGCCTCGTGCACCGCGTCGTGCACGCTCAGGTCGACGTGGGGCGGCTTGCGGGCCAGCACGGGCTGCACGGCGCACACCTTGTGGGCCCAGGTCTTCACGCCGCCGGCGCGCAGTTCGTCCAGCAGCTTGCGGGCGCGCTCGAACCAGGGCTTCAGGTTGGCGGCCAGCGGCGCGGGCAACAGGCCGTGCAGGTGCAGGTCGGCCAGGTGGAAGGCCAGCGCGGCGTGGGAGTCCATGCCCGGGATGTCGAAGACCGCGCCGTCGGTCGACCACGACCAGCCGAAGGGCTTGCTGCGCTCGTCGCTGACGATGGGAAAGAAGTCCGACAGCTTCTGCAGGTCGCGCTGGATGCTGCGGCGGTCGATGTCGTAGCCCACGTCGCGCAGCTTCTGCTCGAGCGAGGCGCCGTCGATCTTGCGGGGCGCGCGCGGGATCAGGCGCAGCATCTCCCACTGGCGCATGAGGGTGTCGGGCATGCGGACCTCCGGGGTCGATTCGGGGGGACGTCGCCGGCCACCGTACCATATGCGACACCGGCTGTCGCACGCCAAGAGCACCCTTCAGACCATGAGAACCCCGAAGGCCCCACGGCATGAAGGTCCTGCCCGAGCGCGACGTCTGGGCGCTGTCGAAGGCCCCTGCCCCGACCGAGCCCACGCCGGGGATGCGCCTGTGGATCAACAGCGGCGCCAGCTGGCGCGACGGGTACCACGCCCTCGTGGCGCGCGTGTCCGACGCCAGCGTCACCGTGCGGCGCGGGCGGCGCCTCGAGCGCTTCCCCCGCGCCGAGTGGGCGCGCTGGCTGCTCGAGCGCTCCCGCGAGGGGCCGGTGCAGGTCGACGGCCACCCCATCGAGCCGCCGACCGAGGCACCGCTGGGGCCGGGGCTGGCCGCGCTGCCGCCCGCTGACGACGAAGGGAGCCAGATCATGGAGCTCGAGGCCCGCGATGCCCGCATCTTTCGGGCCGTGCGCGACGTGGTGAAAGGCTACGCCATCGGCCCGGCCGACAACGCCTGCCCCGAGCAAGGTCGAGGGGCCGAGGGCCTGCTGGCCTTCGCCGTCACGAAGCCCGGCCACGGCCCCTACACCGTGAAGCTCGATCCCGCGTGGAGGCTCGGCCCCCAGTGCTCCTGCCCGGACTGGCTGCGGGTGCGCGACGGCGAGCGCGGCGGCTTCTGCAAGCACGTGGTGGCCGTGCTGCTCACGTCCGATGAGCACCGTCACCAGCTCGTAGACTTGCTGCTGTGACGCCTTCAACCAACGGTATGTAGGGGCAATTCACGAATTGCCCCTTGGAGGATCCCATGCCCAAGCGAACCAAGCCCGACATCGCCTTCGTGCCCGAGGGCTACAGCTACAGCGAGCTGCGCCCCCTCGTGCGGGCCACGCTCGACGCGGGGTTGTCGGTCATGCTGCACGGCCACCCGGGCGTGGGCAAGTCCACGCTGGCCGCCGAGGTGGCGGGCCAGATGGGCCTGCCCCTCATCGACCTGCGCCTGGCCCAGCGCGAGCCCGCCGAGTTGGGCGGGGTCCACGTGCCCGACCGCAGGCGCGAGCAGCTGACCCTGCTGCCGCCGCCGTGGGTCCGCGAGGCGTGCCAGAAGCCGGCGCTCGTGTTCCTAGACGAGATCAACGCCGCCGTCACGCGGTTGCACCAGGCGGTGGCCTACCAGATCGTGCTCGAGCGCCGGGTGGGACCCTTCGCGTTCCACCCCGACACGCGCGTCATGGCCGCCGGCAACCTCGACGAGGACAACGCCATCGCGGTGCCGCTGTCGTCGGCCTTGAACAACCGCTTCGCGCACTTCACGCTGCGGGTCGACGTGGCCGCGTGGCTGGCCTGGGCCGAGACCCACGACCTGCCGCCGGCCATCCTGGCCTACCTGCGCGCCCACGAGCGCCAGGGCGCGGGCCTGCTGTACGCCAACGACGGCGCCGAGGCCTTCCCCACGCCGCGCTCGTGGGAGATGGCCGGGCGCGTGTACCGCACCGCCCCCGAGCCCCTGCGTCGCCGTGCAATGTCGGCCTGCATCGGGGCCCCGGCCGCCGACCGCTTCTTCCAGTACGAGAAGCTGTACCGCCGCGTGTCGCCCGAGAAAATCCTGGCCGGCAAGCAGGTGCTGGACTTCACCACCGACCCGAACGCCGATCCCTCGTTCATCCATGCGGTGCTGGCCGCCACGGCCGCCTGGATGGGCGAGCAGCCGGCCTTCCGCCCCGAGTGGGTCGCGCCGCTGCTGGCGCTGCTGACGGCGCCCGGCCTCGAGGCCGAGTACCAGTTCGTCTTTCTGCGCGACCTGAAGCGCCGGGGCAGCCTCACCGACCACCTGCGGCCCTACCCGGCCTACCGCGAGCTGGCCGGCCAGTTGGTCAGCCTGCACGCCGGGTTGTACCAATGAAGCCGCGCACCGTGCCGTGGGCCGAGATCGAGGCGGCCAGCCGCGCCGAAGCCCAGCGCCTGTCCATGCTGCGGCTGCAGCTGGTCGATCAGCACCCGTTCTGGGGCCACGTGCTCTTGCGGCTGAAGCTGGTGATGGCGCCCGACCTCGAGGCCCTGGCCGCCACCGACTGCACGAGCACCATCTGGGTGAACCCGCTGCACACGCAAAGCCTGGACCTGGCGCAGCTGGGCTTCGTGCTGGCCCACGAGCTCGGCCACAGCGTGTTCGAGTCGCTGCCCCGCGCACGCGGCCGCAACGCCTACCTGTGGAACTGCGCCACCGACTACGCCATCAACCGCTTGGTGGCCGGCTTCCGGCGCCCGGGGAGCCACGGCGAGCGGCTCTACCGCCCGCCCGACGGGGCCCATCCCACGCTGGGCCAGCTGAAAGTGCTGCTCGACCCGCGCTTCGACGGGCTGGTGGCCGAGGCCATCTACGAGCGCCTGGTGAGCGAGCTGACGGCGCTGGTCGACACGATCGAGGTGCACCTGCCCTCGGGCGGCGTCCCGGGCGTAGTGCCTCACGGCGGCCTCGACGTGCACCTGCCGCTGGACCTGGGCGAGGCCGAGCGCGAGGTGCTGCGCGAGCGCCTGGCCGACGCCGTGCAGGCCTGGCGCGACGAGGAACGTCGCGGCGACGTGCCCGAGGGGCTCGAGCGCGTGGTCGACAGCTGGAAGAGCCCCAGGGTGCCCTGGCGCCGCGTGCTGCACCGCTACCTGGGCGAGACCCTCATCCCCGACGAGTACAGCCTGGCCCGACCCAACCGCCGCTGGCTCGACGAGGACGTGCTGGTCCCGGGCATCGTGCCCCGCGAGCAGCGCGACGTCATCGTGGCCGTCGACACCTCGGGCAGCATGGACCACGACGACCTGGCCGCCGTGGGCGCCGAGCTCAGGGCCCTCGCCTCGATCGAGCCGAACGTCACGCTGCTGGTGGGCGACGCGGCGCTGCACCAGGTGGTGCCGGCCAGCGACCTGCCGAAGTTCCTGAAGGCGCTGCACCTCAGGGGCGGCGGCGGCACCGATCACCGGCCCGTGTTCCAGTGGATCGAGCAGAACCGGCGCACGCCCGACCTGTTCGTGGGGCTGACCGACCTGCACAGCCGCTTCCCCGACCAGGCGCCGCGCTACCCCGTGCTGTGGGTGACGCCGGGCGCCCACGGCCGCGCGCCCTGGGGGCGGGTGGTCGAGGTGGGGGAGTGACGCCGTCCGTTGAGCCCGTTGTCGAACGACGACGCCACGGGTACACTTTCTTCATGAACGGGCTCACCGACACGCACCCCTCGGCCGCCGAGGTCCAGCTTCGCCTGTTGCGCGAAGCCTCGCCTGCCCGACGCTTCGCGCTCACGTGCTCGTTGTCGTCGACGGTGGTGCAGCTGTCGCGCCGGGGCTTGCGGCAACGAAACCCCGAGCTTTCCGACGAAGAGCTCGATCTGTTGTTCGTCGAGGTCCACTACGGTCGGGACCTGGCAGAGCGCGTGCGGCACTACCTGGAACGGCGCCGGTCATGAACGAGCCCGAGATCGTCGCCGCGACGAGGCCCCTGGTCGAAGCCTTCGAAGCGCTCGGGGTCCGATACCGCATCGGCGGCTCCATCGCCAGCTCGCTGTTCGGCATCGCCCGCTCCACGCTCGACGTCGACCTGGTCGCCGACCTGGCGCCCGCGCACGTTCACCCACTGGTCGAGCAGCTCGAAGCCGCCTACTACGTCGACGACGCGATGATCCGCGAGGCCATCGCACGCCGTGCCTGCTTCAACGTGGTCCACCTGGCCAGCATGATCAAGCTGGACGTGTTCGTCCTGCGCGCGGAGCCGTTCGACCAGGCCGCCTTCGCGCGTTGCCTGCCCGGAGTCCTCGACGGCTCGACCGACGCACGGACCTTTCTGTTCTCGACCCCCGAGGACACCATCCTTCACAAGCTGGTCTGGTTCCGCGAAGGCTACGGCGTCTCCGAACGCCAGTGGGGCGATGTCGTGGGTGTGTTCAAGGTGCAGGGCGCCGCGCTCGACGACGCCTACCTGTCGCGTTGGGCCGCCGCGTTGGGGCTCAACGACCTCCTCGAGCGCGCTCGCGGCGAAGCCGGGCTCTGACCGGACGCGACATCCCCTGTCGCACGATCGCGGTACGGTTCCAACGAAGAGCAGCTGCTGAGTGGCGCCCCATGCGCCCTGCCGCCCCCAGCGTGCGACGAGATCGGAGCGCGCGGTCTACCGCGGGTGGGCAGCGTGGTACACCTTCGGGGCGGCCACCAACCTGCTCGAAGACCTGGACCAGGCCGCGTTCCGGCGCTTCGAGCTGACGGTGCGCTTCGACCCACGCCGGACCGGCGCCCCGCTCGACCCGCTCGGCTACTGCCCGGCAGGGGGCTGCCAGAGCTCGACCTTGTTGCCCTCGGGGTCGAACACCCAGCCGAACTTTCCGTACTCGGAGTCGTCGGTCTTCTCGAGCACGTGGCAGCCTTCGTCCCGGAGGGCCTGGAGCAGGGCGGCCAGGTCGTCGACCCGGTAGTTGATCACGAAGGGCGCGGTGCTCTCTGCGAAGCAGCCGCTGCCGGCCGCTCCGATGGACCAGATGGTCATGCCCCCGGTCGGGTTTCCCGCCTCGTCGGTCCAGGGGAACGCCGTGCCGCCCCACGGCTGCACGTCGATCCCCAGGTGCTGCTTGTACCAGGCGCCGAGCGCCGCGGGGTCCTTCGCCTGGAAGAAGATGCCTCCGATGCCCGTAACCCTCTTCATGGGAACCTCCCGGTGTGCCTGGATGATAGGCCGCCCGAGGGCGGCGTCAACGGGGGCGGGCGCTCGCGGTCCTGGGGGCATCCTGCTAGAGTGGGCCCGTCCAACCACGCGCCTGCTCGCCGGAGGTGGGGATGAGGTCGCCGGGGCTCCTGCTGGTACTCCTGGTGGCGGTCGCGGGCTGCGAGGCCGAGGACGGAGAGCCCTTCGTCCCGTACTCCCTGCCGGCCGAGCTTGCCGACCTGGACCTGTCCTACCTGCCCTTCGAGTACCTGCGCGACGGGTGCATGTACCGCGCCTCGTACGTGGGCATGGAGCTGGCGGTGTCGGGGCGGCCCGCGCTGGCCGTGCAGGCGCAGGACTGCGACATCGAGGCCAGCATCCACGGGCCGGCGGGCGAGCGCTGGAGGCACCACGTGGCCCCGGCGTTCGTGGAGGACGGCGCCGTGCGGGTGGTGGACCCCACCTTCAGTGACCGGCTGATGACGCCGCACCAGTGGGAGTCCGGCCTGGGCTCGGACAACCTGATCCTCCGGTACAACCCCGCGGCCTACGCCGCCGGACCCGCGCCCGAGGCGGGGGACTGTCACGGCGAGGTGGGCCAGGAGCACATCGTGGCCAGCGTGGCCGGGATGGACCCCTTCGACGTGGAGAACCTCGAGATCTGGTGCAGCTACCTGCGGCGCTTCCTGCGCGACGGCGGGCAGGACGCGGACGGCGCCCGGGAGGCCCACCTGGTGGCCCGCACGGCCGAGCTCTACGACGCGCTCGTGGCCCTGGGGTTGATCGACACCACGTTCGGCCCGGTCGTGCGCGGCACGTTCTCGTGCCCGGACGCCATCGAGCTGCCGTGACCGGGACGACCCGGCCCACCCGCAGCGGGCAGCAGGGAATCAGGGGCCCGGGTCACGGGCAGACCGGCGTACACCCCTCGCCGCTGCACGCCGAGGTCGCGGGGAGGTAGGCGTCGGCGTCGATGCACACGCGGGGAGTGGCGGTGGAGCAGTCGTAGGGGCCGGCGTCGCAGGCGAGGCCCAGGCGCGCAAAGCCGGGGCCGTCGGCGCGCCAGTAGATCGCCTCGAGCGCGCCCGGCCAGTTGGACACGACGGCGCCGAAGCCCTGGACCCCCGGCACGAGGCGCACGCCCGGGTGCACGCCCGCCCCATCGACCCGGGCCAGCACCAGGTCGACGGTGCCGGTGTCGTTGGACGCCCACACCACCGCCGCGCCTCCCGGGACGACCGACGCGAAGGGCACCATCTGGTCGCCGGCCGTGACGTCGGCCAGCCCCACCTCGTTGACCACCTCGACGCCGGCGCCGTCGATCTCGGAGCGGTAGACGCCGAGCCCCGGATCGACCTCGGCGGGCTTGCCGCCGGCCTGGTAGACGACCAGGAAGCGCGCGCCGTCGGCGCTCGGGAGGGCCACGGCCGAGGGGAAGCGGTACGCGGCATCGGCCGAGCCCGCGAACATGGACTCGGGGACCAGCGAGGTGAGGTCGGAGGAGAACAGCGCGCGCTTCAGGTGGACGGGGTCGGTGCTGAGCGCTTCCTCCCAGGCCACGAGCACGCGATCGCCGCTCACGGCCAGCGTGGGGGCGCGCTGGTCGCCCTGCACGGAGCCGTTGGCGAGGACCGCGGGGCCGAGGGGGTTCGCGAGCTCGTCGAACCGTCGGACGAACACGTCCCAGTCCGCGTCGGGCGCGCCCTTCCGCGCGTACGCCAGGAGGAAGCCTCCGTCGGCGGAGCGGGTGAGCGCCGGGTAGCCGACCGTGGCGCCGACCGCGTCCACGAGCGCCCGCCACGGGCCCATTCCCCCCGAGAGCTGGAGCCCCACGAGCATCGCGGCGGGCTCGCCGTCGAGCAGGTAGCTGCCGAACGCCAGGGCCCACCCGGTGCCGGTCGCCGTACACGCGATGCGGAAGGACGAGCCCGCGCCGCCGATCGTCTCGTCCCAGGTCCAGCGCTCCCCCCACGCGCCGAACGCGTCCCGCACGGCCCAGGCCACGGTCCCCTCGGTGCCGGCCTTGGCCTCCAGCCACGCCGCCAGCAGCGAGCCGTCGGGGCGCACGCACCCGGTGGCGTAGACCACGGTGTCCTGGTACGGCAGCCCGCCAGGCGCCTCGACGCTCCCCGGGCACCCCTCGCCGCCGTGGTGTACGACCTGCACGCGCCCGAGCGCCAGCGTCGGATCGGTCACGACCAGGCTCATCGTGCGCGTGCGGTCGAACGACGACGACAGGTCGACCAGCACGTCGAAGCCCGGCACGTCGTCGAGGTCGAGCGTCCGCACGGTGAGCTGCGGCGAGGCGAAGACCGCCGCGTCGGACACCACCAGGCCGAGCGTCGCGGGCGCCTCGGCGGGCTGGAGTACGCGCAGGCGCAACGTTGACGCGCCGCGGGGTACGCGCACGGGTGGCAGCATCAGCCCCGCCCCCGGGACCAGCCCCGACAGCCGGACGGACTCGGTGTCGACGTCGAAGGCCCCGACGATCGACTCGTACGACCCCTGGCCCCAGGCCGGCGGCGCGGGCGCCCGATCGAGCAGCACACGGCGTCCCCCCAGGACCACGGGGGCCGCGCAGGCTCCGGCCAGGCAGGGCGTGAACGTGCAGCCGAGCTCGCCCGCGTCGCACACGACGGCGTCGTGCCGGCAGGCGTGCGCCACGCAGTCGTCGACCGTGCACGCGTCGTCGTCGTCACAGTCGGTGGCCGACTCGCAGCAGGTGCTCCTCCAGAGCGTGGGCTCGCACGTGGCCCCCTGGCAGTGGCCCTGGACGGCGCAGGGTTCGTACGGCGAGCAGGGGTCGCCCTCCTGGTCCGGGTCGGCGGCCATCTCGCAGCGGCCGTTGCCGGGGGCGGGGTTGCAGGCCTCGTGCCAGCACGTGCCCTTGGACTTGCAGACGGTCGTCGAGGCCGGGGTGCAGGCTCCCGCCGCGTCGCACGCGTCGCCCTGCGTGCAGGCGGTCCCGTCGTCGCAAGGCGCGCCCACCGTGGGCGTGAAGGCGCAGGCTCCCGTGGCCTCGTCGCACGCATCGGCGGTGCACGGGTTGCCGTCGTCGCAGGCCAACAGCACCCCCCGGCAGACCCCGTCGTCGCACACGTCGCCCTGCGTGCAGGCCAGCGTGTCGTTGCACGGGAGGTCCGAGAGGGGCGTCGTCACGCACAGGCCGCTCGTCTTGTCGCACGCCTCGGTGGTACACGGGTTCTGGTCGTCGCAGAAGCGCAGCGACCCCAGGCACAGCCCCCCGACGCACTGGCCGCCCACGTTGCAGGGCGCCGGATCCTCGCAGTACACCGTGCCCTGTACGGGCGCGTGGGCGCACTCGCCGGTGAGCGGGTGGCACGCGTCGTCGGTGCAGGGGCTCTGGTCGTCGCAATCCCGCGCGGAGCCCTCGCAAGCGCCCTGCTGACAGGTCGCGCCGACGACACAGGGCGAGTCGGGCACACAGGCCTGCCCCGAGGCCCGGGGGACGACCCCGCACGCTCCGGTGGCCGGGTCACAGACCGCGTGGCGGCAGACCGTGTCGGCGGACGCGTCGCAGGGCGCGGGTACGCTCTCGGGATCGATCGAGCACGCAGGGGGCCAGCCCGAGCGGTCGCAGACGGGATGCCCGTTGCACGCGTCGTCGTCGTCGGGGCAGTCGGCGTCGACCTGGCACTCGCACACGGACGGCGCCGAGGGAACGCAGGCGCCCGCCGTGCAGGCCGTCTGGGTACAGGGATCGCCGTCGTCGCACGCGCTCCCGTCGGCCGCGGGCTCGTCGACGCACGCCCCCGACAGCGGCTCGCACGCGCGCTCGAGGCAATCGTGGGGGTCGGGATCGTCGCACACCGGCGCCGAGCCCGGGACCTCCTGGCACACGTGGGGAAAGACCTCGGTGGCGCACGCGTGGCGCACGCCGCAGGGCTGATCGAAGAGCTCGCAGTCGGCGTCGACGCGGCACTCGCAGGGGCTGGCGGCGCTCTCGACGCACGCGCCCGCCACGCACGAGGTCACGCTGCACGGATCGTCGTCGTCGCACGCGGCGCCGTCGGCCACGGGGACGTCGACGCAGAGCCCGCTGGCCGGCTCGCACGCCGCCACGCGACAGGGCGCCCCTGCGGCGGCGCACGTCACGACCCTGGCCAGGTCGGGCCGGCAGGCGCCTGCCACGCAGGACGGGCGGCCCTGGCACAGATCGGCCGCGTCGATCGGGGGGCAATCGACGTCGACCGCGCACGCGGGAGCGCAGGTGGAGGCTTCCGGCACGCACGCGCCGGAGTGGCAGGTGTCGCCGGTGGTGCAGTCCAGGCCGTCGTCGCACGCGGTCCCGTCGGGGCGATCGGCGGTCGTACACCGACCAGCCACGCACGCGGCCAGCTTGCAGGCCTCCTGGGGGCAGTCGGCCGCGATGGTGCACGTGGCGCCGCCCACGTCGGCCGCGTCGAGCGGGACGACGTCGGGCTCGCGGGCGTCGGACGGCTCGGTCGTCGCGCCCCCTCCCCCACACGCGGCCAGGAAGACCGTCATCACCACGACGCCGGTCCGGGATGCTCCACGACGCCGCGAAATGCCCGTCCCCTCGCGCATGCCCCCCCTCCCCTCACGGAACCAACGGCACCTCGAACCTGGCGCGCAGCCGCCCCGTGCCCGCCACGCGCTCGACGAAGATCACCACGAACCCCCCGTCGGGCCGCGCGAGCGCCGTGAACGTAGGCAGCCGCCGGGGCTCGGGCGCCAGGAGCGTCGTCGGAGCCGCCACGGTCTGTCCCTCGTCGTCGATCACGGCGTACGCCAGCCCCAGTCGAATCGTCGACAGATCCTCGAACCCGTCGGGCGCCTCGAGCACGTCGTAGACCACGGCGATCCGGTCGGGGCCCAGGCGCACCAACTCGTGCCGCGCGCTGATGCCGGTCTTCTCGGGCAGGATCGGGACGGGCCCGATCACCTGGTCGTCGTACGTCACGCGCACGAGCCCGAGCGGCGGAGCATCGACGGCCGGGACGGTCTGCAACGGGAACACCGCCAGGGCGTACGTCGCGTCGACGCCTTCGACGACGCCGGGCGCGAACGGGTAGAACGCGGTACCCTCGACCGACCACAGCACCTGGTCGACGCCGACCGCGGCGTGCGAGTCCCAGAAGAAGCGCCGCACCACCTCGACCCGCGGGTGGTCCGTGAGCGCGTCGAGGTGGCGAACGCTCACCAGGTCGTCGTACACGCCGAGGTGTACGAAGGCCGGGTTCGTGACCTCGAGCGACGCGACGTCGGTCCAGAGCCACAGCGCCTTGGGCTCGGTGCCCGAGTCGTCGTCGATCGTGGTGCTCAGGTACGGCGTTGGCTTCGCCACCATCGAGCCGTCGACGCGCAGGAGCGTCATCGCCAGGGGGGCGAGCCCGGGCGCATAGCCGGGGGCGGTCACGGCGTCCGGATCGGGCACGATGGGAGCGGTCACGGCGAGCACCGGGCACGGGTCGTCTCCGGGAACGAAGCGCACGGCTGCTCCGCGCGCGGGTGCCGGATCCTCGAGGTCGACGTCGGTGACGAGGAAGTCCAACGTCGTGTTCAGCTCCTCGGGCCAGGCTACGAGCGTGCTGGCACCGCGTACGGCCTGGGCCCGGATGCGATCGGGCGCCTCGACCCAGACCACCTCGGTGACCTCGTCGGACATGTACGACACCAGCAAAGGGCCGAGCTTCGGCTGCACGGACACGCCGACGGCGCGGGCGGGAGCGGGTGCGAGCCTCAGGGCCGTTCCGAGCCGCTGGCCGCCGGCCGCGAAGTCGACCAGGAGCACGCCGTCGTCGGCCGGAGCGTCGGCGCCCCCGAGCGTGAGCGCGACCCGGTAGCCGCCCTGCGACGTCCAGGCCGTGGCCACCGCGCCGAGCACGCTGCCGGCCACGTCGAGGGGCAGATCGAAGGCCTGGTAGGCGCAGGCGCCGCTGCACGCACCCGGCACGAGGTCGCCGCCCGGATCGCAGGCCTCGTCCGCCTCGACCAGGCCGTTGCCGCAGCAGTCGGGCTGCACGGTCACGTCGCAGGTGTGCGCCGGGCCGCACGTGACGCTCCGGCACGCCCCCGGCGACGGACAGTCCGCGTCGCCCAGACAGCATCCGATCACCGCCACGGCGGCTCCGCAGGCGCCTCCGTGACAACTCTCGCCCGCGGTGCAGGGGTTGGCGTCGTCGCACGCCTCGCCGTCGGCGATCGCCGCGAACACGCACCCGCCGGTGCTGGGCTTGCACAGGTCCAACGTACACGGGTTCGCGTCGGAGCAGGTCGTCGCCTGCCCGCCCACGCAGGCGCCCGTCGCGTCGCACAGGTCGGACGACGTACACAGGTCGCCGTCGTCACAGGGCGCACCCTCGTCCACGGGCACGTTCGAGCAGGCGCCCGTCGCGGGGTCGCAGGCGTCGGCGGTACACGCGTTGTCGTCGTTACAGGGGACCCAGGCCGTCGGTGCGCAGGCCCCGGCCTCGCACGCCCCTGCCGTCGCGCACGGCTCGACGGGCGCGCAGGGCTGCCCCTCGTGCAGGGCCAGCGCGAGGCAGGCGCCGGTCGCCACCTCGCACACCGCCTTCCGGCACGAGGAGTCACCCGACGGGTCGCAGGTCACCACGGTCTCGGGGTCGACCACGCAGGCGCTCAGCACGCACGCCAACACCCCGTTGCAGCGGTCGCCGTCGTCCTTCGCAGCGCAGTCGGCGTCGACGCGGCACTCGCAACCGTCGGGGCCGCCCAGGCATGCGCCCGCGCTGCACGCGTCGCCGGTCGTACAGGGGTCGCCGTCGTCGCACGCCATGCCTTCGGCGGCCGGGTCGTGGGCACAAGCCGCCTGGACAGGATCGCACGTGTCGACGGTGCAGGGATCCCCGTCGTCGCAAGAGACCGCGCCGCCGACGCAGAGCCCGTTGCCGCAGACGTCGCCGACCGTACAGGCGTTCCGATCGTCACACACCTGCCCCTCGCGGTCGGGCGGGTTCAGGCAGCCCTTCTCGGGGTGACACGCATCGCGCGTGCAGGCGTTGGCGTCGTCGCACGCCAGGGGCTCGGGGTCGTGGCGGCACGCGCCGTCGAGGCACCGATCGCGGGTACACGCCACGCTGTCGGCGCACTCGCTGTCCAGGGTACACGGCACCTGGGGCTCGCCGGTCGAGGACGCCGCCCCGGTACAGGCGGTGAGGAGGAGCCCAAGGATCAGCGCGAGGGCTGGCGCAGACCTCACGGACACACCCCGGAGCAGGCCAAGCCCAGGCACCCATCGACCAGCGGCAGGTACAGGTCGCCGTCGACGCACACTCCCGCGGTCGGCCCGTCGCACGCGAACAGGCCCTCGTCGCAGGTGAGGCCCAGGCGAGCCAGCCCCACCTTGCCGTCCTTCACGAACGCGTGCTCGAGGGCGCCGGGAGCGGCCGGCAAGGCCTTGCCGATCGCCTTCACGTGCCCTGTGACGACGCGCGCGTTGCCCTGGCGCCCCACCGCGTCGAAGCGCGCCGCCACCAAGTCCGAGACGTATTGAGTGCCGCTATCCGAAAGCCACTGCACCATGGCGCCGCCGGACACGGCGAACGCCACGGGCCACAGCTGGTCGTTCGCCTTGTCGAAGGCCAGGGGCTGCTCGCTGACGGCCTCGGAGCCATCGGCCGCGAACAGCGAATAGTAGACCCCGGCGCCCGCGTCGTTCGCGACGCCGTGTGCCTCGTAGGCCACCAGGAACACTCCGTTCTCGGCCGCAATCGGGGTGGCGCTCGGGTGCAGGTACTCGACGGACGTCAGGTCGGAGAACGCGTTGTCGGCAGTGACAGGGACGAGGTCGAGGTCCAAGATCCTGCGTCTCAGGGTGGTCTTATCGGTACTGACCTTCGATTCCCACGCCACGAACACCCGATTGCCGCTGACTGCGATCGTGGGCCGACGCTGGGTGCCGTTCGTGAACTCGTTCACCTTCACGTTGGTCGACCCCAACGGGTTGCCGTCGGGCGCAAAGCGGACGAGCGCGATGCCCAGCCCGTCGCCATCGACGGCGTCGGAGGTGAAGGCCACCACCACGTCACCGTTCGGCAGGGTAGCCATGGCCGGGGTCTCGGCGTGATCGCCGGTCTCGAGAGAGATGCTGTCGATGGACTTCGCCACGCCGTTCGTGTCGATCGGGATCAAGCGGCTAGTGGCAAAACCACTTTCCGTCGCCTTACCGTACACGAGGAGCCAACCGGCCGAGGTAGCGACGCACGCGGTCGAGAACTCGGGGCTGGCCTCGAACTCGCCGCCAGCGGTGTGTTCCTCGCCCCACCCCTGGCCGTCCCACAGCCGCCAGCCCAGGCGCGTGGCCGTGGCCAGCTCGGTCCACACCACCAGCTTCTCGCCCGCCGCGTTGGCGCACGAGGTCACTTGCTGCGCCGTGCCCGTCGCGTCGAGCCACTCGATCGCCTCGGGCCCCGCGAGGTTGGGGCACCCTTCGGCGCCGTGGTGTACGGCCTGCACGGACACGAGCGTCCAGGCGGGGTCCTGCACCAGCAACCGGAGCTCCACGGTTCGATCGACCGGCCGCGAGAGGTCGTAGATCACCTCGAACCCGCCCTCGGGCTCGACGTCGACCAC